>JABAHP010012743.1_pt2 | contig 12862 bp, 16 predicted proteins | sample 7062081 | NCBI WGS metagenome assembly JABAHP01 (sample SAMN14534357, study PRJNA622989) | marine sediment metagenome | biome: marine biome [ENVO:00000428]; feature: marine pelagic biome [ENVO:01000023]; material: deep marine sediment [ENVO:00002113] | place: India: Gulf of Kutch | collected... | reverse complement strand
TTGATCGCCTCAGCCTGGCGCGCCAAATCATAGCCAGCTACCTGAGCCGACCCAGAGGTTATGTCCAGCAAACCAGCTAGGAGACGCAAGGTGGTGGTTTTGCCAGCCCCATCCGGGCCGACCAGCCCGAAGAGCTCTCCGGGCTGGATGGACAGATCGAGGGAGTCCACCGCTCGAGTTCGTTTGAAGTCGCGCGTCAGCTTATGGGTTTCGATGATGGCAGGGACCTTGTTGCGGTTCACAGTCAATGCCGCCTCGTGTCGTTCACCTGTCTCCCCGGTTTCGTCCGTCTCATCTGTGCCCCCCCGGATCAAGAGTCCTCTGCCGCCAGACCACGAAGCAGCGCTTCGACGAAGACCTGGCTGATTCGGTCTAGATCTAGATCCGGCATCAACGTGATGTAAGCTGCCAGACCGTCGTAGGCGGCCATCAACGCCCACACCAATTGCTCTGCGTCCACCGGTTTGAACTCGCCGTTCGTGACGCCTCCCTCGATGATCTCTACGACGACGTCCTTGTATTGGGCGAGCAGACCGACCCATAGCTGACTCGCCTCCTCGCGGCGGGGACTTGACGCCCAGAACTCGAGGAACAGGTTGAAGAAACCCTCAGCCGCTCTGCTAAAGCCGGTCGCTGCCCGTGCCACGGCGCGCATCTTATCAGTAGCCGTTGTACATTGCTCCAGAGCGGCGACCGCCTCCTGGCCGACATCCACGAAAACCGACGTGAGCGCTGCGGCGAACAGGTCGTCCTTGCTCTTGAAATACCAGTAGAGGCTCCCCTTGCTCAGCCCGCTTTCGGCGACGATATCGTCCATGGTGGTATTGTTGTAACCCTCACGGACGAAGCAGGCCAGCGCGGCCTCGATAATCTGGGCGCGACGTTCGGCGGAAACATCAGGCCGGGGCGACACGGCCTACCCTCCCCTCCTGCGCTTGATGTAACGCAACAGCCAGAGCACGAGCACCGCGCTGGCGAGAGGCTCAAGGACGGTGGCGGCGAAGCGGATCGCGCCAGTGATCCCCAGCAGGGGCAGGATGTAATAGTCGCCCAGACCGACGACGACCATCGCAAGCACGCTGGCGACGATGTCCACCGCCAGGCCGTAGGGGGGCTCGCTCCCGGCGACGAAGCTGGCCAATGCACCCACGAGCAGCCCGATCACGATCCATATGACGAGCCACATGACTAGACCAAGCATTTTGACCTCCTCCTGTAGTTTCCAGCACAGAGCACCGTGTGGGGCTATCAGAGCCCGAACTCTGTCCTCGTGCAGGCTCTTAGACTGACCAGTCAGTCTATATTATACCACAGAAGAAGCGTGCTGTCAAGTGGTTGAGAGGGGAAATTCCGAACGATCATAGAAAGAAGCGGATCGGCACAGCGTTGGCAGGACAAAGAGCGACCGCGCCCCACAATGGGACGCGGTCGAAGGGTGTCGGGGCGCAGGATCGGTCAGCGCTCGGCATAGAAGGCAAGGCCGACGGTGCCCGGCCCGCCATGGGTGCCGATAGCAGGGCTGAGCACGGTGCGGTAGACCGGGGAGATGCCGAAGCGACCCCGGACCTGCTCAGCCAGACCATCTCCCTCCTCGAGGCTATCCGCGTCGATGACGGCCGCCGCTGCCATCCGCTTCCCGCCCAGCCGCTCCTGGGCGACATCCAGCATCCGTGCGATCGCCTTGCGCCTGGTGCGCACCTGGGCCAGCGGTTCGATGGTTCCGTTCTCAAAGTGCAAAAGTGGCTTGATGCTCAGCGCACTGCCCAGCAGCCACTTGGCCCCGCCGATCCGCCCACCCCGGTGCAGGTACTCCAGCGTGCCCACGACGAAAAGAAAGTGCACCCGTTCCCGCATCTCCTCGGCCGCAGCCACGACCTCGTCGAGGGATTTACCTGCAGCCGCCGCGCGGGCGGCGGTCAGCACCATGAATCCCATACCCATCGAGGTCGAAAGCGAATCCACGACGCGGACCGTGACGTCGGAGAGTTCCGCCTGCGCAGCCTGGGCGTTGGCGACAGTGCCGCTCAGTTTCGAGGTCACGAAGATGCCCACGACAGCGTCAGCCCCGGCGCCCGCCTGCCGGAAGAAATCCAAGAACTCCCCCATCGAGGGCTGAGACGTCGTAGGAAACGCCTCGTCCGTCCGCAGGCGCTGGTAGAACGTCGGCGGGTCTATGTCTACCCCGTCCCGGAAGCGCTCATCGCCCCAATGGAGCCACAGGGGAATCACCGGAATATCCAAACCACCCAGGGCTTCTTCGGGAATGTAGGCCGAACTGTCCGTCACCACCACGATTCTCTGACTGCTCATAATCACCTCCTCCTGCAATAGCGACCGCATCCCACTCTCAGAGCGCATTCGCGGAATGCTGGAGCGTAGGACCAGCTAGCACTCGGGGCAGAAGCACAGACCGACGGTGCCCGGTCCAGCGTGAGTGCCGATGGCGGGGCTGACCGTGGTGCGATAGACGGGGGAGATACCGAAGCGCTCCTCCACCCACCCAGCGATAGCATCCCCCTCCTCGGGACTGTCGACGTCGAGGACAGCCACCTGGGCCATTCGCTTCCCATCCAGTCGTTCCTCGGCAACCTCAAGCATCTGTGCGACCGCCTTGCGCTTGGTACGCACCTGGGCCAGCGGTTCGATGAGCCCCTCCTCCAAGTACAATAGCGGCTTGATGTTCAGTGCCGTTCCCAGCAATCGCTTTGCCCCCCCGATACGACCACCCCGGTGCAGGTACTCCAGCGTGTCCACGGCAAATAGAACTTGCATCCTGTCGCGCATTTCCTCTGCCGCCGCCACGACCGCATCGAGAGATCGGCCAGCGGCTGCCGCTCGAGCGGCAGCCAGCACAGCGAATCCTAGCCCCATCGAGGTCGAGAGCGAATCCACGATGCGGATCGTGCGGTCGGGCAGTTGTGCCTGCGCCGCCTGCGCGTTGGGAACCGTGCCACTCAGTTTCGAGGAGATGAAGACACCGACGACAGCGTCAGCCTCGGCGCCCACCTGCCGGAAGAAGTTCTCGAACTCCCCCGCCGACGGCTGAGACGTGGTGGGAAAGGTCTTCTCCGTCCGCAGGCGTTGGTAGAACGCCGGCGGGTCTATGTCCACCCCATCGCGGAAGCGCTCGTCGCCCCAGTGGAGCCACAGGGGAATCACAGGGATACTGAGATCGCCCAGGGCCTCTTCGGGAATATAGGCCGAACTGTCCGTCACCACCGCTATTCTTTGACTGCTCATAATTGCCTCCCTATGCAAAATCCTCATGATTATGGGACACCAACAGATACAACACCGTACGCCTACATAGGATGCGCTCACAGAAACAAAGCAGGGGAGGTGGCGTATACGCCACCTCCCCCCTGGTCTGTTTGCCTGTCTACTTGTTCGCTCGTGTTCTTCCTACGTGGCTTTGATGACAGCCCCACAATAGAGACACTCGGCCGTGCGGGTGTCGTGCCATTCGACCTCGTCGGGGACGAGCTGTGCACCACAGCCGCCGCACTGAGCTGGCAGCGTGCCACGCCCCTCGATCAACTGGGGCACACGCTGCCTCGCTTCGTCCAGCGATAGTCCCACCCCTTCGAGCGCTTGCGCGGCCTCCTGCTCCAACCGGTCGGCCTGGGCATCGTAGCCTCTCTGGCGCAGCGCCGCCGTCACCCCCGAGAGGACATAACCCACACGCCCGGCGCGGCCGCCGCGGACGAACAGCCGCAGCGCCTCCCTCGCTCGCTCCAGTGCGGCCTCCGCATCGTCGGCGAAAAGGTGTGCCCGAAACGCCTGGAGCGCAAGACCGGCGGCGCGGATGAGCATACCACGCTGCTTGGCCTCATCAGACAATTCCACAAAGGCGACAGCGGCCTCGGCGAATCGCCCCTCCGCGAGCAGTCTGTTGGCGCGGGATAGTGCCCGACGCACTCTGGGCGGCAGCGGGGGACGATCCAACGGTGGGCGCCGGCGGAAAAGCGGCCGGCGTCGGAAGGGGCGTCTGCGATTCATACGCGACCTCCGCTTCTGAGATGGATCTTGTGCCGCGGTTACGGCCCCACGCCTTCCAACACGAAACTAAGCGCGATGGACACGAGTCCAGCGACGAGCGTACGCAACCCATAGGCGATGAGACCGCGCCCGGAGATGCGTCCCAGGAACATCCCCAGGCCAAACAGCCCGACCAGGGCAAGGACCAGAGAGAGCGCATAACTGACCAGAATGTTACCGATCAGCGACGCGGCGAAGAGGGGAATGAGCACGATCAACGCAGCCAGGGCAGGAGCCACACCATCCACCACCGCGACGATGACCACCGCCATACGCGAGGCCCGGCCGATCTTCGTCTGACCGAGGTCGGTGAGCGAGACCCTCTCCAGTTCAGCCAACTCGCGCTCGCGCTCGGCTGTCTCGGTGAGATAGGCACCCCACAGACCCGATACCCCCATGGCGATGGAAGTGGCGATGCCGATGCGGACCACGATGCCGGGGCTGCGCACGTCGCCCAGGTAATTGCCCATCAGCACGCCAATGGTGGTCAGCACGCCGTCGAAGGCATTCATAGCGAAATAGCGACGGGCGATCTCTGCCACACCGGCGATGCGGCCGTACTCGCGCACGTCATCTATTCGCCGGGCGAAACGCTCACGCGGGTTACTCGATTCTTCCACGGCTAATCCTGTGGTGTGATGACGTCCTCAATGAGGACTCTGCCAGCCGCCACCTCGTCAATCGAATGGATCGCACCGCCATTCTCATCGATCACCCGGCCGATCTCATCGTAGCGTAGGTCGTGCCCCTCAATGGTGATCTTGGCGTTTTCCACACGGCGATCGATCTCGTATATCGAGATGTTGGCCCCGTCCACGCCCTCCAGATCGGCCAGCAACTGCACCAACTCCACGATGCTCGGCTCCAACGGCTTCAGCACGTCAAGCACCAATCGTCGTAGGTTTCCCATAGTTTCCATTTACTCCTCCGATGGTATGAGCGCCCGCGCGAACACCAGGTAGCCAGTGTGAGCCACCATACGGTCCATCGGCCGCAGGCGCGCGGACACCGCCTTGTACGGCCGAAGCAGCAATTCCTCCACCTCGATCATACCGAAGTGGGTCTCCTCCAGTGCGCCGATCAATCGACTGACCTGATTTGCAGTAGGCAAGATGCAGCCAAAGAAACCACTGCCGGCAAGAGCCGCGTGGGCCGCCTGTAAGTAGTCCCAGGGAACGGGGAGATCCAGGAAGAGTGCGTCGGCGTCCTGTTCATCGAAGCCCTCGGCGATGTCGCGCTGTTTGAACTCCACGAACTCGGTCAAACTCACCTGCCCCAGGTTCTTGCGGGCCAATCGTTGCATCTCCGGGCGCACCTCGTAGGAGTACACACGGCCGGTGGGACTGACCGCCTGGGCGAAGATCAGTGTCAGTCCCCCGCTGCCAGTGCCAGCTTCGACCACCCGGCATCCAGGGACGATATTCATCTTCATGAGGATGTAGCCAGCGTCCTTGGGATAGACAATTTGGGTAGTGCGCCTAAGGTTGCGCACCAGGTCATCGGTAGAAGGTCGGAGCAACAAGAACGGATACCCCAGGTGAGTGGATAGCTGCGTGCCCCACAGGGTTCCAATCAGGTCATCGTGGGCCACCACTCCCCGGTGGGTGTGGAGCTGTGAGCCTGGCTCCAGCCGGACGACGAACGATTTGCGGTCGCGGCCAACCAGCAGAGCCAGATCTTCAGTTTGTGCGGTTTGCACGGCTTTCTCGGCGATCAAGTCATCCTCTAGCACAATTATAGCGCACTCTCACCGCAACGCAAACTCCGCCCCGCCAGGAGCCTCGCAGTGTCAGGATGCCCCAGAGCGAAATGGACGCCTCCGCGCCACCGCAGGTTGACTTGAAAGCAGGATAGTGGTACACTAGACACCGCAATGCGGGCCGTCACATCGGCGGTTCGGCTTGCCAGTCAGGCACTGGAAAGGGAGGCTCACCGCATGGAAGAAGAGAAAAAGGTGGTCGTCTGTATTGAGGATGAGCGCGAGATGATCGACCTAGTCAGCCTGATCCTGGGACGCAAGGGGTTTGATCTCATCGGCGCTGTCGGCGGTCGCGAGGGCCTGGAGGCAGTGCGCAGGCTCAAGCCCGACCTGGTATTGCTGGACCTGATGATGCCTGACATGGACGGCTGGGAAGTCTATCAGCAGATCAAGGCCGACGACAAATTGAAGGACACGCCAGTCATTGTCGTCACCGCCAAGGCGCAGAGCATTGACAAGGTGCTGGGACTCCACATCGCCAAGGTGGACGATTACGTGACCAAGCCTTTCAGTCCGCAGGAACTCCTGCAGAGCGTGAACAAGGTATTGGGACTCGAAACTCAATCTTGACAACTTACAGGGACATTGCAGCAATCTCGCCGGGCGGTGGTGATGGGATTATCTCGCAGCCATCGCCCCTTGGCTTCTGAGTAGGCTGCTTGAGGGAACGGAGAGGAGGGTGGAGACAGACGATGGAACTCTTGGTCGTGCGAATTGAGAAGCCGGAAACCGTGAATCTTATCCTGGGCCAGTCGCACTTCATCAAGACGGTAGAAGATCTACACGAGACGCTGGCAGCCACTGTGCCGGGCATCAAATTCGGCCTGGCCTTCTGCGAGGCCTCGGGGCCGGCACTGGTACGCGCCAGTGGCACCGACGACGCGTTGATCGAACTGGCGAAGCAGAACGCGCTGGCGCTGAGCGCGGGGCATAGCTTCATCATCCTGCTGGGCGAGGGTTTCTTCCCGATCAACGTGCTGAACGCGGTCAAGATGGTGCCCGAAGTGTGTCGCATCTTCTGCGCCACGGCCAACCCGGTCGAAGTCATCCTCGCCGAGACGGAGCAGGGTCGGGGGATCCTGGGAGTGGTGGACGGCGATCTGACGAAGGGCGTCGAGACAGAGAATGACGTGGCGGATCGCAAGAGCTTCCTCCGCATGATCGGCTACAAGCTGTAGCAGCCTCCCTAACCGCTGTTCCCCGCCGACGAGGTGAAATGGACGCCGGCTCACCCCTGCAATTGATCTTTGACGCCCATCGGCTGAAGCGCGTGCCACGCACTGGCTGGGTGATGCGCGGCGTGGGCGCCGCTGAGAGCGTGGCAGACCACAGTTTCGGAGTGGCCTTCATCTCCTTGATCCTGGCCGAGATGTTGGATCGCCCCCTGGACAAGGCCAAGCTGCTGACCATCGCACTGCTCCACGACCTGCCGGAGAGCGTGGTCGGCGACCTGCCGACGCCTGCAGCGGCCCGCTTCCCTCCTGGAGCGAAGCGCAGGGCGGAGATGGAGGCCCTGCGCGAGCTCCTACACAAGTTGCCCTCCGCCGAACATTGGCGCGCTTGGTGGTGTGAATTCAGGGATGGGACCAGCATCGAAGGGCAACTCGTCCGCGATGCCGACCGGATGGACATGCTCCTTCAGGCACACATCTACGAACAGACGACGGGCAATCGCTGGCTGGAGGAGTTCTGGCCCTCTTCAGACGACTCGCCTTTTGAATTGCCTGTCACACAGACGCTGTACAAGGAGCTAAGAGCGTTGCGGCACGTGCCTAAGACAGGGTAATGATCGGTTGCGATGACGTGGGTGATAGTGTGGAACGAGACGCGGGGAGAACGGCTGCTGGGGCGTGTGCGCCGCTGCGCCAGTTTCCTCTGCCGCCTGCGAGGCCTCAGCATCCGGCGCCCTCTAGGCGACGACGAGGGATTGCTGCTAGTGGGACGCCGGGAGAGCCACATAGACGCCGCTATCCATATGTTCCTGGTCTTCTTTCCCATCGCTGTGATGTGGCTGGACCGAAACGGGCGGGTGGTGGACGCAAGATTGGCGCTTCCTTTCCGCCCCTTCTACATCCCCTATGTGCGGGCGCGGGATGTGCTGGAGGGACCACCCGCCTTGCTGGAGCGGGTGGACGTTGGAGATCAACTGCGCTTTGGAGAACTATCGAGTGAATCGTAAGGCCATCGCCGCGCTGGCTACCCTGCTGTGGATCGGATCCGCGGCAGTGCCAGCGTTGGCCCAATCGGGCGGCCCACCATCGCACGCGACGGTGCACATCGTGCAGCAAGGCGAGACGCTGTTCTCCATCGCCCAGCAGTACGGTTTGACGGTCGACGCCGTCACGCACGCCAACGGCATCCCTGACCCACGGCAGATCTACGTCGGTCAGCGGCTCGCCATTCCTGGCGTCGAGGGGGATGCCACGACAATGGTCACCGTGGGCCACGTGATTCAGGCGGGCGACACGTTGGCTGCCATCGCCAGGCGATATCACACCACCTGGCAGACGTTGGTCCAGGTCAATGGCCTGCTGTCCCCAAACGTCATCCATGCGGGACAGGTCATCCGGGTCCCGGCAGGCCACGCACCCACTGGCGAGGAGCAGGACACCCGTCCAGGGGCAGGCGGAGGCGCGGTCTACATCGTGCGCCCTGACGACACGCTGCTTCGTATCGCGCTGCGATACAGTATCTCGCCATGGACATTGGCCGCGGTCGGCCAGATCGCAAATCCGGCGCTGGTTTATCCGGGGCAGGAGCTGGTAGTACCGGGCATAGGGCCTGGACTGTTGCCACAGCCCTTCTCCTCCGTCCAGGTGCAGCCACTGCCAGCAGTTCAAGGTACGACCATGGTCATCGCCGTGTATACGACGGAGCCCGTCACCTTGCAGGGCAGGCTGTTTGAGCAGGAGGTGCGCTTTGCCGAGGAAGCCGGTTCATACTTTGGGCTGGTGGGGATTCACGTTTTTACGGAGCCCGGGCTGTATGAACTGGAGTTGACGGCCGTGGACAGTCGGGGACAGAGCACAGTGATCACCACCGGGGTCGTCGTGGAGAGTGGACGCTTCGGCCACGAGCGGGTCGACCTGCCTGCCAGCCGTACCAGCCTGCTCGACCCGACTGTAATCGCTGCAGAGCGCGAACGCCTCGATGCCCTTCGTCACACCTTCACCCCAGAGCGGCGCTGGGGGAGCGTCTTTCAACGCCCGTGCGTGGGTGCGGTCTCATCCTACTTCGGCGCTCACCGAGCATACAACGGAGGGCCGTACACCAGCTATCACAGTGGCGTGGATTTCCGGGCGCCAGGTGGGACCCCGGTTTACGCGCCAGCTGACGGCACTGTGGCATTGGCCGAGCCGCTGGCAGTGCGGGGCAACGCGATCGTGATCGATCACGGCTGGGGGGTGCTGACGGGCTACTGGCATCTGTCGACGATCGAAGTGCAGACCGGACAGCAGGTGGCGGCGGGCGATTTGATCGCCAAGGTCGGCAGCACGGGGCTATCGACTGGCGCGCACCTACATTGGGAAGCGTGGGTGGGCGGGACCAGCGTAGACGGCCTGCAGTGGCTGGAACAATTCTATCCCTGGCCAACGCCCGAGCAGTCACTCTTCTACAATGAGCGCCCGCGCTTCATCGGCGCACCTGTCTGGAACCAGGACACGCGCTTCTCCCAGGCCATCCACGGTGAGGCCATACACAAGCCCCACGCTCTCGTAGTCCAACAGCACAGGTATGCCTGCCTCCTCCAGCTTGGCCTTGATGACCTGAGCATTTAGCAGCCCCTGCGCCACATGGACGACGGTCAGACCGGGATGGCGCGATCTGTCAGCCCGTTCCTCGCGTCTTGCTTCTTCCACCTTTCGCCTCCCTCGATGTCGCCCCTAGTGTGCCTCAAAGTAGCATATTTGTCAAACCGACGCAAGCCTGGTATAATCGCGCCAGTGCCTCTACGATAACCTGTAGGAGATAGACGTTGATCCAGCACAAGACTCAGAACCCTGACTATTGGGGTGACGAGTTCAAAGTTACTCCTGACGACCTCCAATATCTCAGCACATTGTTGGTGGAAGAAGAACTGCCGCGCTCCGCGGAGGAACTGGCCCGGGCGTTGGTCTTGCACCGTTGCCGCCAGGAGGAAGCACTCATAGAGCGCGCGATGGCCAAGGGCACCCCGTACCAGCCGAAGCATAGCTACGAAATCGATGAACGGGTCGTTTTCCCAGCGATGGGCTACCGCGTGGCGGAAGTCGTCGGCGCGCGGGCCGGCCATAATCCAGAGTATGGCACTTTTCAGGTCATCCAGGTGAAGTTCGACGATGGCAAGGAACGCGAGTTTGCCTCAGAGCTGACGATCGATCATCCGCTCAACCACGAACCGCAGGCCGGTGCAACAGAAGGAACAGACAGACGCACTCCAGAGGAACTGGCCGCGCAGTACGGACCGCAAGTCAGGCCATTGCTGGAAGAATACCTCGAATCCGAGGCCGATTTTGTACGTCTGGCTGGCAAGTGGTTCCGCAGCGATCTGCTGGTAGAAGTGCACGCAGGCCATCTCAACCTGGCGGAGGCAGTACTCGATATGGAAGGAGGCGGCCCGTCGCCGACAGAGGCCCTGCTGGGAGACCTGGAGCTACCGGAGGAAATCACCCCCCAGTTACGTACGTTCTCGCTGAACTACGCACTCCAGGAGGATGAGCGGTTCGACGAGGTGGGACCAGCGGGTGAGGTGCTGTGGTTCTTGCGCCGCATGGAACCAGAAGGCGTGCAATCCATTCCGATCCACCTGCAATATCAACCCCTGGAGTACGACCCCGCACTGCTGACAAGCGAGATGGTGGCATTGGAGCAGGAGTTGGACGACGAGTGGTCAAGCCTGAACAGCCCCAGCGAAGTACCGGAGCCAGTGACAGTCGTGCTGACCTATCCACACTGGAAGTCTGGCACTCTACCGCTTTCGAGCCGACTGGCGCACATATTTCCCACTGGTCGCACACATCGGATTCGCTTCGCCCTCAAGGATGCCGATACGGGCACAGAGGTGCCCGCTTGGATCGTGCGCGAAGGGCGATACGCCTACGGTCTGGAGGAGTGGTACCGGACCCACGACATACCGGTAGGTGCCTACTTGGAGCTAGCGCGAGACGAGAAATCAGGAACGGTCGTGATCCGCCGGCGTAGCCGCCGTCCCAGGCGGGAGTGGGTGCGGGTCGCACTGCCCGCGGAAGGGCAACTCACCTTTGAGATGCGCAAGAAACTCATCGGTTGTCAATACGACGAGCTGATGATCGTGGCAGATGAGGATCCTGTGGCGATGGATATGGTTTGGGCTCGCACACACGAACAGGGGCTCTCGCTGAGCCAGTTGATCGCTGAGATCTTCCCTGAACTGGCCAAGCTGAGTCCCCAGGGCACTGTCCACGCGGCCACGCTCTACAGCGCCGTCAACGTCGCGATGCGCACGCCTCCTGGGCCACTGTTGGCGCAGTTGATTGTCAGTGGCGGGTACGCGCCAGTGGGCGACAATTATTGGGTCCTACGTGCAGGACCCGGTGGAGTCTAGGTCTGCCGATGAGCAACATCACGGTCCCTCCTTCGTTACCCACTCTGGTAAAGCCCACGCTTGACACAGCCTTCCATATCGATTACGACTGGTGGAAACGGAAGGGGTTGCACATCGGTGTCGAGTTGCGAACCCACCTTTGCCCGGAACACCAGTCAGTTTTCCGCGATCACTTCGACACGGAGAAGATCGATTGGGTGAACGATCGGACAGGTGAGGTGACGCAGATAGACGGGCTGCAGCATGTCCTGCAGATTCATTGTAGCAAGCAGCCTGGATACATCAGCGAGCACTCTTCGTTGGTAGATGCGATCTTTCGCGTATTCTTGGCGAACGGCAACACACCGCTGACGTGCAAAGAGCTGGGCAGCATCATCGGCCAGCCACCGGAGAAGGTTCTGCGCACGCTAGCCGGCCATCGGATTTACAAGGGGATCCGGCCAACTCAAAAGGACTGATAACCCTTAGGGATACGATCACTCACGCCGCGACGATTGTCGCGGCGTTGTCATACACCCACGATAGTGAGGAATGGCAAACTGTAAGATGAGACGCTGGCATGGAGGTGATGATGCGCGTGTTCATTTCTGGCATCATGCAGGGCTCGCGAATCGATAGTAAGATCGATAGCCAGAGCTACCGCCACAAGATCGCCCGCATCTTGCGGCGCCACGTCCCCGAGGTCGATGTGCTAGATCCTTTTGAACTGCACCCCGACAGCGTGACCTACGGTCCAGAGCAGGCCAAGCAAACGCTGCTGGAACTAATCGCCCTGGCCAGCCAGGCGGATGTCCTGATCGCGTACATCCCCTCGGCCAGTATGGGCACGGCTATCGAGATGTGGAGTGCATATCAGAGCAGAGTGCCGGTGTACACCATCTGCCCGCTGGCAGACAACTGGGTGGTACGGTCTCTCTCTGAGCGTGTATTTCCAGACATGGCGGCATTTGCGGCATTCGTCGCCAGTGGGGGGCTGGGCGAGGAGGCTTGACAGAGGCATGCCATTCGGTTAGAATATCGTCGCCGTGCCCCAGTAGCTCAATGGACAGAGCGCCGGACTTCTAATCCGATGGTTGCAGGTTCGAGTCCTGCCTGGGGCGCCTGATTATGAAGGTTGTCAGTGTGGACCAGATGCGTCGCATCGAGGCTGCCTCCGACGCGGCAGGCCACTCCTACGCAGAGATGATGGAGCAGGCCGGGCGGGCGGTGGCCCAGGCCATCGGTGCGCGGCACCGGATGCAGGACGCACGAATACTGGTACTGGTGGGACCGGGCAACAACGGCGGTGATGGGCTGGTAGCGGCACGCTACCTGGCCGAGGCCGGGGCTCACGTAGCGTGTTACTTGCTCAAGCCTCGGGATCCCGCCGCAGACGAGAACTTCCGTCTGGTGCAAGAACGGGGACTGGCCATCCTGCTTGCTAGTGAGGACAGCAAATGGCACAGGCTCCAGCGCATCGTGCGAGAGGCCGACGTAGTGGTGGATGCACTGCTGGGCACGGG
>JABAHP010002046.1_pt1 | contig 12869 bp, 12 predicted proteins | sample 7062081 | NCBI WGS metagenome assembly JABAHP01 (sample SAMN14534357, study PRJNA622989) | marine sediment metagenome | biome: marine biome [ENVO:00000428]; feature: marine pelagic biome [ENVO:01000023]; material: deep marine sediment [ENVO:00002113] | place: India: Gulf of Kutch | collected... | reverse complement strand
GTCCGCGGGTATCGGCGAGCGGGCGGACAACAGATACGGAAACTGATATAATGAAATCCAATGCTGGCAATAATTCCCGTCTGGGGCCAGCCCCCAACGGGCCAGAACCCTTGACCCGGTAAAGGAGTACCCATACATGCCAATGAAAATACTGATTCTGTTATCTTTGATCCTGCTGTTTACCGTCCCGCTGCACGCCGATGAACCAGATACCGGAAAAATGCCGGTCTATCGCCTTTCCGTGACCCTCGATCCCGGGGACCATCGGTTGACTGGCATTGCAAAGATCTCCCTCCCCAAAAGCGATGAACACACGGTTTTCGTAGGGGCTCTGAAAATAAACCGGGTGGTGCTGGACGGGAAACAGATCAACGCGGAGATACAGAACGGTATATTCACGTNNAGGCTCGCATTTAAGCATCGAGTACGAGGGTATCTTCCAGGGCAGCGACGTGGTCGAGGACGTGGAGAACGTTGGTGTCGTCACAGAAGGGTTGATAAGCGAAGAGGGCATATCCCTTACGGGATTGTGGTACCCTGCCGTGGAAAGCGAGGCCGATGCCGCGGTATTCAATCTGGAGGCCACCCTGCCCGAAGGATTCAAGGCTGTCTCTGAAGCGGACATCATAAAGGAAACTCCAGAGGAGGGAGCGACCAGGTTTTCCTTCTTATTCTCTCACCCATTGCAGGGCATCACCCTTGCAGGCGGCAAATACGAGGTCAAATCGGCAAAGGCTGGCGATGTGGATGTATACACGTATTTCTTCGGGGAAGACAGGGAATTGGCGGCAACCTACCTTGAATACGCGGTCAACTATATCAAAATGTATGAAGAGCTTCTGGGTCCGTTCCCTTTCAAACGCTTCTCGGTAGTGGAGAACTTTCAGCCAACCGGATACTCGATGCCGACCTATACCTTGCTGGGGAAACGGGTCGTGCGGCTTCCGTTCATCGTGGAGACATCGCTCGGGCACGAGATCGTGCACCAGTGGTTCGGAAATTCCGTATACATTGATTACGAGTCGGGGAACTGGGCAGAGGGCCTGACGACGTACCTCTCCGACCATTTGTATGACGAACTCAAGGGCAAGGGCGCGGAACACCGCAAGAAATTGCTCAGCAAGTACCGGAGCTTTGTACGCAGGGATAACGATTTCCCCCTTACTGAGTTCTTCCAGCGTTCGGGCCTGGACTCGGCCGCCGTTGGATACGGAAAAACGGCAATGGTCTTTCATATGCTCAAAAATGAGATCGGCGAAGAAGCGTTCAATGCCGGGCTGAAGAACCTCTCACGCGATTCTGCCTTCAGGCGTGCCTCATGGAGCGATATCCGCTCAACCTTCGAAGCGGCATCGGAAAAGAAACTCGACTGGTTCTTCGATCAGTGGACCGGGCAGACGGGAGCACTGGAGATATCGATCTCTCCTCCTCAGGTCGTATACCTGGAGGGGAAATACCAGGTAACGTTCACCGTTGGCCAGCGGGGAACTCCCTATAAGTTCCTTCTTCCCGTGTCCTTTGTTACATCGGGAGGAACAGAAAATCATACGTTCCGGATAGAGAAGAAATCCCGGGAAGTATACGTGGAGTTAACTGACCGCCCGCAGGAGATGATCGTGGACGAGGGATATGACCTGATGCGCAGACTGTCACAGAGCGAGTCACCTCCCGTGATAGACTCCCTTCTTGGTGCGAAGAACCGGCTGGCGGTCCTGCCTCCGGATGAAGAGGAGGCAGGGAATTACGAACCCCTGACCAACATCCTCAGACAGCAGGGTTTCACGGTAAAGGCCGCCTCGGAAGTGAAAGACGAGGACCTGGTGAAATCATCGGTGCTCGTGATGGGATTTGATCATCCCGTGCTCAAGCGCCTGTTCGGCCATCGCCCGCAGGCCGAGGGAGACACAGAGCCCGAGGGATTCATTGTGATCACCCTGAAAAACCCCTTCGCCCCCCGCCTCGTGGTCACAGGCGTCCACTCTTCCCACAGGACGGAAGCCGTACGCGCGGCCCACAAGATATTCCGCTATGGATCATATTCCATCCTCAGGTTCGTGGAAGGGAGGAACACTGAAAAGACGATTTCCCCGGCAGACAACGGCTTCCACATCAAGCTTGAGCATACCGTGACCGGCATTATCCCCTCCCGCAGTCTTTCCTTCGATGAGATAATGGCCCGAATTATTGATACTCCGGTCATCTATGTTGGCGAGGGGCATCCAAATTACGAGGACCACAAGGTACAGCTCAGGGTCATACAGGAACTCCACGACGCCGGGCATACCCTGGCAGTCGGCATGGAAATGTTTCAGAGGCCCTTCCAGGAGCCGCTGGACCAGTATATCGCCGGAGACATCGATGAACGGCAGTTCCTCNNACCGAGGAGGAGTTTCTAAAGTCCTCGCAGTATTACAAACGCTGGAAGTTCAACTACCACCTCTACCGGGAAATACTGGACTTCTGCCGCCTCAGGGGAATTCCAGTGTTAGCCCTTAACCAGAAGGCGGAGGTCATCAGGAAGGTCTCGCGTCAGGGATTCGATTCCCTTACAGACGAGGAGCGGGAGATGACCCCCCCGGACATGGACCTTTCGGACCTGGAATACAAGAACCGTCTGGCCCAGGTCTTCCGCGCTCATAATGGACAGGCACAGTCGCAGAACCTCAACAACTTCTATCAGGCACAGGTGCTCTGGGACGAGACCATGGCGCACACCATTGCCGATTACCTCAGCGAGAACCAGGGCACACAGATGGTCGTGGTGGCGGGTGCGGGCCACATCGTCTTTGGTTCCGGTATACCCAGCCGTGCCCATCGCCTGACAGGGCTTGACTATGTCACTCTGGTGCCCTCCAGTTCGGGCTCTCCGCTTGAGCCCGACGTGGCCGATTTCATCTATTACGCCGAACCCGTTCAGGCCCCGCAGTCGCCGCTCATCGGTGTTATGCTCGATACGGAAGAGGGCAGGCTTTCAGTAAAAAGCGTGAATCCCGGAAGCCCGGCTGAAAAGGCGGGGATCAAGGAAGGCGACATCTTTATCACAGCGGACGGGCTGAAGGTCAAAGGTATAGAGGACCTGAAGGTAGCGCTCTTCGGGAAAAGACCCGGAGAAAGCGTCACCATCAGGATGCTGAGGCCACGTTTCATACTGAAGGACAAGGAACTCGAGTTCAAGGTAACTTTCTGATCTCATGAACGATCAGGACAGGCAGAAAGCACAGGCAGCCGAGGAGGCCGTCAGGGAGGTCCGCTCCGGCATGGTGCTGGGTCTTGGTACCGGAAGCACCACGGATCATGCCATCAGGTTCATTGCCGACCGCATAAAGAGCGGCGAACTGTCCGATATCATCGGGGTCCCCAGCTCGCTCCGTTCGGAGGAGCTTGCGCGCAGTCTCGGCATCCCGCTCACCACACTTGACGAGCATCCGTCACTTGACCTTACCATCGATGGCGCGGACGAGACAGACCCCCAAATGAACCTCATCAAGGGCGGCGGCGGCGCTCTCCTGCGCGAGAAGATACTGGCCGAGGCAAGCAGGCGGCTCATAATCATTGTTGACAAAGGCAAGCTCTCACCAGTTCTTGGTACAAAATGGGCGGTTCCGGTGGAAGTCCTGCCTTTCGCGCTTGGTCCGGCACGGGCCTATCTTCAGGGCCTGGGCGCGGAGACCGCAGACCGTACGAACAACGACGGAACACCCTTTGTAACAGATCAGGGCAACCACATAATTGACGCCCGTTTCGGGCCCATCGAAGACCCCGGAGGGCTGGGCTCTCGCATCCGCTCCCGGGCAGGGATCATCGAGCACGGGCTCTTTGTAGGCCTTGCGCATGAGATAATCGTTGCCGGAGAAAACGGGATACAGCACCTGGGTAATCAGGTATAATCAGGGCAATTCACCGGAAAGGGGACATTTGAGATGCCAAAGACCATCGGTAACGAACGGGGCAACCTGAGCTTCAGGGGCTGGGCCATCATCGTCATTATCTTTCTGATCACTATCTTTGTTCTCCAGAACACCGAAGTAGTTGATATAACGTTCCTGTTCTGGCAGATGTCGCTCTCACGGGTGCTTCTGCTTCTGGGTGCCATAGCCGTTGGAGTAATAATCGGACTCCTGATAGGATGGGACCTGTTCAGGTCCAAGAAAAAGAAGGGATCAAAAGAAAAGATCGAACCGGTCTCTGGGCCTCCCGGGCCATCCGTTTCCGAATAAAAAAGCGGGAATGGCCCGCTTCGTTTCATCACATACGGAAATGTCTCAGAACCACTTTTTCCTTCTGAAATATATCAGCATCGCCAGCGCCGCCACGGCCATGACGCCAAGTACTCCGTAATACCCGTAGCGGAAACGCAGTTCCGGCATGTGCTCGAAGTTCATGCCGTAGATGCCGGCGATGAAGGTCAGCGGGATGAAGATCGCGGCAATGATCGTCAGTACCTTCATGATCTCGTTCATTCGGTTACTCAAGCTGGACAGATGGAGGTCCATCATGCCCGAGATCATCTCCCTCAGGGTCTCGACCATATCGATCGCCTGTACGGTATGGTCATAAATATCCCTCAGGAAAACTCTCGTCCCTTCATGCACCAGCGGGGTCTCGTCCCTCAGCAGTGCGGCCATCACATCGCGCAGGGGCCAGACCGCCCTTTTGACCAGCAGCATGCGACGTTTCAGGGCGCGAATAATATTGAGATTCTCCGGCCCTGGGTCCTCAAGCAGCCGCTCATCAAGGTCTTCCACCTTGTCGCTCTTTGCTTCGAGCACAATGAAATAATTATCGACTACTGAATCCATAAGGGCATACAAAAGATAGTCCGGCCCCACCTTCCGGATACGTCCAACGCTGTTTTTGATACGGTTCCGGACAGGGTCGAATATGTCTCCCTGCCGCTCCTGGAAGGTAAGAACAAAGTTCTCTCCCAGCACCATGCTGACCTGCTCGATATCGAACGTGTCCTCTCCGTGCCGGTACAGAAGCATCTTCATGACGATATAAATATAACCGTCATACAGTTCCAGTTTCGGACGCTGTGTCGTATGGACGATATCCTCGATGACCAGGGAATGAAGTCCGAAATGCTCGCCGAGTCTCTGGATGGGTTCGACATCATGCAGGCCCACCACATTTATCCAGGAGACCGTGGATGTCTCACGATAGGGGAAGGCGTCCTCGACCCTCGCCAGGTGTTTCACATCACACCGGGTAGCGTCATAGTCCATGACCGTGATGGAGACCCGCTCCTCCAGCGCCTCACCGGTAAAAACAGGCGTGCCCGGCGGCAGGCCGGGTTGCTTGCTCGTCCCGGAAAGGGGCTCTTCAGTGAGTGGCTGCAGTTCGGGTCTTTCTTCCATCCTGTGCAAATTATACGTGAGGAACGCCTAAGCGGCAAGGGTTTCGGGATTTTTCAAAGCCCCTCGCAAGGCCTTATAATAAGAGGATGTACGACGTTATTGTCATAGGGGCCGGGCATGCCGGATGCGAGGCCGCACTGGCCGCGGCGGGAATGGGCATGCGCACCTGCATGTTCACCATGAACCTCGACACCATCGGGCAGATGTCGTGCAATCCCGCCATAGGCGGGCTTGCCAAGGGCCACCTCGTGCGCGAGATAGACGCCATGGGCGGCCATATGGCACAAGCCACCGACGAGGCGGGCATTCAGTTCCGGATGCTCAACCGTTCCAAGGGCCCCGCCGTATGGGCGCTCCGCGCGCAGGCTGACCGGGTGCTGTACCGTAACGCCATGCATCGCATCGTCGAGGCCCACAGAGGGCTCGACATCAAGCAGGGCGAGATAAAAAAACTTGTCCGTGACGGAGACCGCGTTACAGGGGTTGTGGACGCGCTGGGCGTGGAATACCCGGCACGAACGGTCATCATCACCACCGGGACTTTTCTCAAGGGGCTCATCCATGTAGGGCTTGAGCACTATCCCGCAGGGCGGGCCGGGGAGTTCCCTGCCACCGGGCTTTCGGACTCGCTTCTGGAGATGGGATTCGAGATGGGTCGCCTCAAGACCGGCACTCCGCCGAGGCTCGACGCGCGCACCATAGACTTTTCAAAGACCGAGCCGCAGCCGGGCGACGACCCGCCGGAGCCGTTCTCATACTCAACGGTGAAGATAACCAACCCGCAGCTCCCCTGTTATATCACCTACACGAACGAGGGGACGCATCGGATAATCAAAGCAGGGCTGGACCGCTCACCGCTGTACAGCGGACGGATACAGGGTATCGGCCCGCGTTACTGCCCCTCGATCGAGGACAAGGTGGTGCGCTTCTCCGAGCGCCCGCGGCACCAGGTCTTTCTGGAGCCCGAAGGTCTTGAGACCGCCGAGTATTATGCCAATGGCATCTCCACCAGCCTTCCCTACGACGTGCAGTTCAGCATAGTCCGGAGCATCAGGGGGCTGGAGGAGGCCGAGATTATGCGTCCGGGTTATGCCATCGAGTACGACTACGTCTACCCCACACAGCTGTGGCATTCGCTTGAGACCAAGAACGTCCACGGGCTCTATCTTGCCGGACAGATAAACGGCACTTCCGGTTACGAGGAGGCTGCGGCCCAGGGGCTCATGGCGGGAATAAACGCTTCGCTGAAGATCCAGAACCGGGAGCCCCTTGTGCTTAAGCGCCACGAGGCGTATATCGGCGTGCTCATCGACGACCTGGTCACCAAGGGCACCCGCGAGCCGTACCGGATGTTCACCTCCCGCGCGGAATACCGCCTGCTCCTGCGGCACGACAACGCCGACCTTCGCCTTCGCGACCATGGCCGTGAAGTCGGACTGGTGGACGAGGATACCTATCGTTCGTTCACCGAAAAGCGGGACGCCATTCATGCGGAGATCGAGAGGCTGAAGACCACGCGCGTCAGGCCGTCGGACGAGGTCAACGAGACCCTCACCGCGCTTGGCACTTCAGCCATTACCGAGAACACGCTGCTTGAGCAGCTCGTAAAGCGGCCCGAGCTTGATTATTCATTTGTCGAGCAGTTCTCTCCCCCCGTGGAGGAACTTTCCAACGATGTACGGCGGCAGGTGGAAATAGAGGTCAAATATGCCGGGTACATCCGCCGCCAGGAAGAGGCCGCTGAAAAACTCCTTCGCTCCGAGGAAAAGCGCATACCGGCTGACTTCGATTATCGTGCCGTGGGAGGGCTCTCAAGCGAGGTCATCGCCAAGCTCGAGGAGGTACGTCCCGAGAACCTTGGCCATGCCGCCCGCATCCCCGGCATCACCCCCGCCGCGCTTACGCTGCTTGCGGTCACCATTGAGAAGCAGAAACGGATGGCGGGAAAAGAGGGTTGATTACATAGCCGAATTTAAAATCTCTCTTACCGCTTCAATACCTGTCACTAAAGGCTTCCATGTAGTCCGGATAAATTCAATGCGAAGGTGGAAGAGAAAAAAAGGTCTTTTGTAGCAGGGCGGGAGGGAAGAGGGGATAAGGTCTTATGGCTAACGCGGGCTTCACCCTTCCCGGAGTCAGCCCCTCGACCTCGCCGCCGTCTCCCTTCCCGGAACAGACCCCCGTCCGCTCACGCTGGAACGGGAGAATTCCCGCCCCCCACCAGACGTTGGGACCTCGCAGCGTGAAAGCTCAGCGCATTATGATATTCAGCATGCCGTCGAAATAAAGTCCTTGAGATATTTGACCTCGGTCGTCAGGTCCAAAACATGAGCGTTGATGATATCTCGAATGGACAGGACGTTCAGAAGCCTTTCGCCATCGACCACCGGCAGGTGCCGTATGCCCTTCTGTACCATGACGGACATGGCGTCCTGTACGGTATCGTCGATGTCCACCACCCGGAGCCCCTCGCTCATGATATCCCTGACCGGCCTGTCCTTAACGTTCTCCTTGTCCTGCCAGCATCTCAGGGCATCCCTCTCGGTGAACATTCCGATGGGGCACTCGTCTTTCATGATGATCAGCGCACCGATGTTCCGCTTCACCATTTTTTCGATAGCCTCCGCTACCGTACGGTCTCCGTTTATCGCTATCACCTCTACGCTTTTCGACTTCATGATATCCCGTATTTTCATACCTGCCCTCCTTTCCCCTTTATTTGTCTGAGGGAAGTATCATGGCTTCCCCCTTGACTGGTGCCGAGCTGAAAAGACGGCCGGGCTGCCAAGGTTCACCTCCTTCGGCAGCTCGACCGTCTTTGTAAAGACTCGCCGCTTTCCGCCCCCTTCATGGGAAGGGGTTGGCTTTGTCGGGAAAAAATTGTCTTATGCGTTCATACGGTTATGCCCTCTGTCACCTCCCCTTACCTCATTCTTACTCCCCGTGATTTCAGCTGTCAAGATGGTAAATATAAATTCACCGGGGCTGATTATTTTAAATTGAGCCATGCCCTCCACCATTCCCCCACACTTCCTGTAAAATATCTCGATGAGCATGATTCCCAGGGACATTCTGATCCAGGGCGTTGCGGCCCTCGGCCTTGAGTGCAGCGACGCGCAGGCCGACGCCTTCATGACCTACCTCGCCCAGCTCAAAAAGTGGAACCGCGCATACAGCCTGACCTCCATCAGGGACGACCGGGATATAATCCAAAAGCATTTCCTGGACTCCCTTTTGTACCTGAAAGCGCTGCCGAAAAACGCCCGCTCCATTGCGGACATCGGTGCGGGAGCGGGATTCCCGGGAATCCCCCTAAAGCTCATGCTGCCGGACATCATGCTGTATCTCATCGAGCCGGTACAGAAAAAGGCCGCGTTCCTTCGTCACACGGTGCGCCTGCTGGCACTGGACGGGGTGGAGGTCATCAACCAGCGCGTCGAGGACGTCCGGGACATACAGGTCGACGCCGCGCTCACCCGCGCGCTTTTCGATGTACATGACTTCCACCTCAAGGCCCGCCATGTCGTCTCGCCCGGCGGCGTGCTCGTCCTGAGCAAGGGGCCGAAGGTCCATGATGAGCTGTCAAAGGTGAGCTTCAGTTGCGAGATGGTCGAGGCCGAGCTGCCCGGCACCAACACCACCCGGTACCTGGTCATCATCCCCCTTTAACCGGTCCAATCCCTTATTACATCTTTTTCTGGCATTTTTCTTGCATAAACAATTGTGGGTATTAACCAACGGGTAAGGAGGTAGATCATGGCGACATTTGCTGGAGAGTTCTGGTACGACGATTGTGAGCCCGGTATTGAGATGCAGGAGAAGTTCACTGTTTTCATTGGATCAGCAAGTCGTTACATCGACGCGGGATGCGCGTACAGCCTTGGATGCGAAAAAATGCTTATTCCACGGGCACTTCACATCATAGACTGTGAAAGCCAGGCTGAGCTCGACGCATCCGGCCTCCTGACGGAACTGTTCGAGACTTACTTTTAGGACACCTCCTTGAGCGCCGGGTAGCCGTTTCCCCGGCACTATTGCTGAGGGCCTCTTCCATCCTCCTCATGGAAGGGGCCCTTTTTTTATGGCGTGCCTTGACGCAGTAAAACGGCCAAAGTGGTAAAAATCACGCACCTCAATGCATAATGTAATCTATGGCGAGGACAAAAAAATCCACATCCGGAAAAAAAATTTCACACCGGAAAAAAACTGCCGAATCACTGGAACGCGCCCTCGTGGATGATTCCTCAGCGGAACCGTACAACATCTGCGTGAACGCAAAGTGCAAACTCCGCAAGGCCGGATGCCGGGGGTTCGAGGGATGCCCGGGCTTCAAAAGCAGGGGCTGATACAAAACCGGCCCCCGGAGGGGGCCGGATACATCAGGAGGAGAGAAATGTGGTGACCGGGGCGGAACGTATCGGGGGAGATGGTGGGGATTCCGCCCCGGTTTTCCTGCTTAGTCTGGCTTCACCTTCTTTGTGCACACAGCCTGCTTCATATATTACCCGTGCTTTACGGATATCTTCCTGGTCTTCGCCTCTTCCGCCTTTGGCAGTACGAGCTTCAGGATGCCGTTGCTGACGCTGGCCTCGATACGTTCGAAGTCGATCTCGTTCGAGAGTGTGAATACCCGCTCGTAGTCGCCAAAACCGTACTCTCTGTGGACAAGGGTGTCATCGCCATGGGCGGGCCTGCTCGCCCTGCCATGAATGGTGAGCTCGTTCTTCTCGAGCGTAATGTCCACGTTCTTCTCATCGACACCGGGCATGTCGGCGTACATGACGATCTCGTGCTCGCGCTCGACAATATCGATGCGCGGTTTGTACACCGGACGGGGCGCGGTCCGCTCGACCGTCTCCGCCGCCTGTGTCTCCTTCTTCTCTATGTCCTTTACTTCATGGGCCATGATGAAACACCTCCTTTATATTTCTCTTCGTTCTTTAGTTCAGGTTGATGGATATCTTCCGGGGCTTGTCGGCCTCGGCCCTCGGGAGCCTGACCGTAAGGATGCCGTTCTCGAGCTTCGCCTCGACCTTCTCGGTCTCCACATTGAACGGAAGCTCAACGGTCCTCTTGAAGGCGCCGTGCCAGCGCTCGGAGCGGTGTACCGTCTCGCCCTCGCCCGCGTGCGGGGCCTTGCGCTCGCCGCTGATGGTGAGGTTCCTGCCTACGACCGAGATGTCCAGGTCCTCTACCGCGACACCCGGAAGCTCCGCGGTGATATAACCGTCGTCGCCCTCGCGATGGAAGTTCACCGCCGGGAACGCGCTGCTGCGTGTGCGGGACGTGTTCCATGGGGCCAGTGCATCGAAAACCTCTTCGAACCCTGCCCAGGGGTCCAGTAATCTGAAAGTTCTGTTGATCATGTCTGATCCCTCCTTTTAATAGCTTCAATGGTTTAGTTTTCAAGTTCACCATCCCTATATCAAACACCGTGCCAGTTTTTAAATCCATTGAAATTCAACAGGTTACAGCAATGATAAAGGATAGAGCATATGCGATGCGGCCAGTTTGGCCCAAAGGGGAAGTGTGAAGGAATGCCAGAATGGCCCGGCTGGGCCATTCTGGCCTAATTGACTATCTCACCAGAAAACGCCTGCTCACGAGGTCGAAGACCAGGCGGTTCCGGTTCTCCTGATACCAGCGCTGTATCTCCTCGTTCGAGCCCATTATTCCGGTATGTTCGAGCACCAGCGCCCGAAGGTCATACACGTCGGGGGAGACCCCGTTGTTGTCTTCAAGATGCTCGATGCAGAACTCGAGTGCGGGCCGGTATCCCATGTCCAGCACCGGACCGGCAAGCAGCCCCACCTCGAAGCGGTCGCTGCGCGCGCGCTCCCACGCCTGGGGCAGAACGTCTTTGAGTTTGATGCCCTCCAGGTCGCGGATAGCCAGCCAGGTCTGATACCGGTTGCTGCCCTCGATCAGATACCTTTTCAGCAGCGGATAGCTCAGCGGGTCGCGTAGCGCGACCACGGCCTCTATCCACGCCGGGGGCAGCGATCGTTCTGTCTGGAGCCTCTCCAGGAGCACCCCGCGAGCGTACGGCTCCCACCGCTTCGCCACGACCACGTTTACCAGAACGGGGAACTCCTTCATGGACTTGATGACCCCGAACCGGTCGTCCTCCCCGGCAAGCTCCCGGAGCGCCTCTGCCAGATAGAGGTTAGCACCGGCGCCGGGCTTCATGGCACTCAGCAGTTCGTCCGAGTTCGCGCTGCCCACGAATTTCAGCATCCCCACCTGCGGGTCGGTGGGCAGATACTCGTCCTGCCCCTTCGAGGCCGCAAGGATCTCGGCGATGTACCCCCGAACCTCGTCCTTCAATGGCGAGGGATGGATGCCGATCATGCTCAGGGCCTTCAGGTCTATCGTATTGGAGAACGGCGCGCCGCCGGGCTCAACGACGACCTCCACCGGCTCCGCGGGAGCGGCTTCAGGCGCGGCCACCTCAGGCGCGGCCGCTTTGGGAGCAACGGTTTTCGGTTCAGGCCTGGGAGCCGGCGCGGCCTTCGGCACTTCGTAGGTCTGCACCTCGAACTCGTACGCCGCGCCTTCTTCCGTCTGCTCGTAGAGCGTGAGCTTTTTCCTGAGGTTGCCGTTAAGGTCGTACTGGAGCAGGTTCACCTCCGAGCCTTCAGGGGTCTTCGCCAGCCGCAGCTCGTACTTCATCAATGCGTCGTCGGACTCAAGCTTCAACTGTTGGGTCTTCTCCGGGGCGGAAAGGCTGTACTGCATGTACCGGGTGTCGTTTATCCTGTCGTTCCGCTGGGTCCGGGTGGCGATGAAGACCGGCTTGCCCTTCGAGGTCAGCCCGTAGGTGTCCAGCCTTCCTTCAACATGGACCTTGACCCGCCCGCCCAGGCAGATGTGGCCCAGGGGCTTTGCCTCCTTCATGGGCGAGAAATTGGGCAGCTCGATACCGTTTGCGGTCCCGTAACGCACCACGTACAGAAAGCGCTCGCCGCTGTCCTTCAGTATGTCGTAGGCAACATAACCGTTGCCGTGGCACAGCACACCGCCCTCGTCGGCCAGGACCGGCTGCGGGGCCAGGAACACCAGCAGAAGAAATGAAAGTACCAGAAAACGAATTCGCATAGAGTAAGCCTCCGTGTAGCAGATGTAACATGATAGCCTTGTTGGTCGCGGCGGGTCAATGTTTGGGGAAGAAGATGCAGGGCCCGCTCCCCGAGCGGGCCGCAGGTTTTATGTGATAGCGGAACGGACCGTTCGGGGAACGGTCCCTACAGAAATACAAAGTGGATTCCCGACTACTCTGGGATGACGGAATAAAAAACAGATTTAAATCCTTCGGATTTTCTAATGCAGGGAGCTCATTAATTGCATTCGCTCGCAGTTGCTCGCAATGACGGCTTTTATGTGTCATTGCGAGGTCGGTACGACTCGCTCACGAGAGGGCAACGCCCGACGAAGCTCGGAAGCGAGTCGTGCCGACAATCCCGCCATTGTCCAGAATATATACCTCCCCCTTGTCGTGGGCGACCAGGGACG
>JABAHP010007360.1_pt1 | contig 12871 bp, 18 predicted proteins | sample 7062081 | NCBI WGS metagenome assembly JABAHP01 (sample SAMN14534357, study PRJNA622989) | marine sediment metagenome | biome: marine biome [ENVO:00000428]; feature: marine pelagic biome [ENVO:01000023]; material: deep marine sediment [ENVO:00002113] | place: India: Gulf of Kutch | collected... | reverse complement strand
AATAATGGTTGTTATGAAGCAAAGCCATAATGCCGGTCTAACCATTATGAAAGCGTATTTTCTGCCTCTAGTGTCGGCGATTCTATTCAATGGAGTGGCAAATATCACTCGGGATATTGTCTCAACCGCCGGGAGTAGTCCGAGGAGTAGCTCGTCAGCTCCTTTGATTTCAGCTGCGTAGAGGTATGTGAAACTCTCGAAGGTTGACCAGACTAATGAGCCTAATCCACCTATGAAGATCATTACTTTGAGTTTTCTTCCTCCTGTGTCCAGGACTTCTCTGAAGTCGCTGAGGAAGCCTTTGGATTCTATCTGCCGTTTTAAGGGGGGGACGTTTGTGAGGCGCCAGTAAACAACGCCGTAAGCGGCTATCAGTCCTAGGAACCTAATGTAATATAACGGCCTTATTCCTTCAACCGTTAGTCCCCCTAACCTGTTTACTATGAACGCGGCCATTAGAGGGCTTACCAGCCCTAGAGCCATTGCTATTTGCATGCGTAACCCCATACCGGTGGCTCGGTCCTGGTCCTTCAACTCGTTAGTGATAATTACCTGTTGGCTCCTGAACATCAATGACATTGCGAAGGGGTTGATTGCCATTGCTATGAATATCCACCTCCAGTCGTGAGCGAAAGCGTAGAAGACGATCATCACTATGTTGAGGAACATTCCAACTCCGATAACCGTTTTCAGATTATACTTATCGGTGATATAGCCTACAGGCATACTGATGATCATGCTTATGAATGCGCTGACGCTGCTGAGCAGCCCTATAACTAAGTTGTCTGCGCCCAATGCCTTGGTGTAGATGCTGTTGTATTGGCCTGTTAGATTGTATAGGAAATGAGAGCCAACTGTTCGCACAACCATCATGCGGTAGTTATGGCTCTGGCGGCTGAGGAACCCTCTGATTCCCCGGATATTATCAGCCACATTCACATAACCACCGTAATTAAGCATATCAAGTGATGCCCTCAGATAAAAATAATATATATAAAATATTGAGCGAAATCCTTCATATTCTAGGAAATAAAATAATTACCAGATTAACGTATCTAAAACCATGTTTAAACCCATTTATGATAAGCTAGAGAAAGAAGTCTCCGGCGAAATTGCGTTCAACTTTCTATCAGAGATAACCAGACACCACAGGATACAGGCAAGCCCCGGATTCCGAGACGCAGTAAACTACACATCAGACATCCTTAAGAAACATGGCCTTGATACTCAGATCGACTCTTATCCGGCTGATGGCAGGAGCTATAGCTGGAGCAGCCTACATTTCAAGGAGTGGAATTGTAATGATGCTGAACTAAAAATTGTTAAGCCTGAAGAAGAGGTAGGGTTCATTGCTCGCTGGTCTGAAGCGAAGCTGAGCTTAATCCAGAGAAGCCACCCAACACCAGAAGAGGGGGTAGAGGCGGAAATAGTTGTCCTAGATAAAGGAGAGGAAGAAAAAGACTATACGGAACTGGAAGTTAGGGGAAAAATTGTTCTAACGAACGGGGATGTAGGAAGAGTACATGAGCTGGCTATAGAACGGCATGGAGCATTAGGCATTATTTATGATGGAACATGGGTGAGACCCCCCGCACTTCTGGAAGGGGAGCTAGACGATGCATTAAAGTATACAAGCTTCTGGTGGGCGGGTGATGAACAACCAGCCTTCGGGTTTGTTCTCACACCGAGAAGGGGAAGATGGTTAAGGAAACTAGTAGAGGACAATGAGAAGAAGGGACAACCCGTGAAGGTTCACGCTCGGGTTGACTCCAATATCTACGAGGGGTCAATAGAAAACGCGGTAGCATTCATCCCCGGTGAAACAGAGGAGGAGGTTGTAATAGTGGCTCACATCTGCCATCCCCAACCCTCGGCAAATGATAACGCTTCAGGAACTGCAACAGCTATGGAAGCCGCCAGAGCATTGAGAAAACTAATTGACGAAGGGGTTCTGCAGAAGCCCAAGCGTTCAATAAGGTTTTCATTCGTCCCAGAGATGGCTGGTACTTACAACTTCCTTGCATCAAAAGGAACTGAATTATCGAATATTGTCGCAGCGCTAAACCTAGATATGGTTGGGGAAAAGCAAGAGCTTACCGCGGGACCGTTAATTGTTGAAATGACCCCGGAGGCCTCTCCGAGCTATGTCAACTCTTTGATGGAGGCAATCTTCGAGGAAGTAAAAGGGGAGGCAAAGAACCTGGGGGGTAGCTCAAGTTACGCCCTGTTCAAGCACGCGGTAACCCCCTTCAGCGGGGGTAGCGACCACTATATTTACTCTGATCCTTCAGTGGGAATAGCCTGCCCGATGGTAATCCAGTGGCCCGACAAGTTCTGGCACACAAGTTATGATACACTGGATAAGGTTGACCCGAACATGCTGCGAAGAGTAGCGTTAATGACAGCAACCTACGCCTACTTCATCGCCTCCTCGGATCAAGTCGAAGCGGTTTGGCTCGCCTCGGAGACCGCCTCAAGGGAACGTAGTAGAATAACCTCACAGATACAAAAATTTGTAACTGACACACTAGCCGACGCTGAAGAGAACGAAAAAGCCTCAGAAACCCTTGAGAAAGCACTGAAAAAGTTGAGAAAAATTATTGCCTACCGTTTAGACAGAGCAGTAAGAGCAGTTAAAAGCGTTCAACGCCTAGCCCCCGGAACTTCTACCTATTCTTCAACGGAAGAAAAATTAATCAAAGGCCTGGAAAACATGGCCAAGTATGAAAAAGAAAGCGCGGAAAACACCTTTATAGAATATGCTAAAACAAAAAACCTCGAAATAATTGATTCAGGAGAGAGAAAACTTGGAACGCTGGAGGAAGAAGCTCAACACATCGTTCCTAACCGGGTTTATCCCGGGCCAGTATCGATTAGACCCTGGTTGAGGCGCCTATCCGCTACGGACAGGGATGAATGGTATGCGTTCAGTAAAAAATATGAAAAAGTGGGGCGAGTTCAAGGGACTTTGGCCCTTTACTGGACGGATGGGAAAAGAAGTCTACTGGAGATTTCAGAGTTAGTTGAGTTGGAGGCTGGTTCTGTCAATCTTGAGTATATTAAGGAATACTATGAATGGTTAAAGAAACTGGAGTTAATCACGTTTTAATCTAAACGCGCGCGACTCATTATGTTTTTTTTAACCCCTTGACCGCCATATCTGGAGAACAATCAATATGATTAATACTGCTACGGCACCGGCTGTGATGTAAAGTGTTGGGGGAGTTAATGCATCATCCACTATGTTCAGCATTACCCTAACGATGGTTCTCTCCTGAACGTTGACTCTAAATATCTGGCTCTGAACCTGTCCATACCTCCAATCCCCTTTGATGGATACAAGGATGTCACAGGTTCCTTCTTCGTTTGGCACATAATTTGAGCTGAATTCTCCCGATGCATCTGTTGTAACTTGTTGTCGTTCAGCGTTTGATACGCTGTAGGTTATGGTTAGGGGGATATCGGGGAGTTGTGGTTCTGTTCGTCCTTCCACCAGTATTTTTTCGCCTACGATTACATTCTCTTTTTCCGGCTGTGCAACCAAGATAAGATAAAGGGGTTGGACATCGAATTTTTTGGTTTCCGATCTGGTATGGCCATATTCCTGGTCGCCTTTGTACTGGGCGTACACACTCCATTCTCCAATCTTGTTTGGGACAAACTTGTGCTGAAACGTGATAGAGTTAGTTTTTATTTTATAACTTTTAGTTGAACTGCCTTGTACGTAGAATAGTTCAAGGGAAGAGTTATGAACACTTGTGCTCCCCTGTATGGTTATAGTTTCACCAGCGTTTATTCTGTCCCCTGACAACTCTATGGAGAGGTCAACCTCTTTCTTTACTTCTTTCTCCCCATATTCCTCTCCAATGTTTCCTAAATTATTTTTAGCATAGACCATGTACTGAAGTTTATCACCAAAGTCAAAGGAAGGAACTTTACACGTCCAATATTCTCCTTCGATGCTGAGGCTACAGGTTTCACTATTCTTCCAGCCATCTATGGTATAATCCATCCAGACTTCAACTATTTCTCTATCCGAAGTTACTTCAACTTTGAAAATGCTCTCCCTTCCGGCTACGAGATCCCCATGGGGCTCGATTAACTCTAGGCTGGGAGATGAAGTATCAGTTTTTACGTATAAAGTAGCTTCACCCTGACCAAACTCAGCTAATAATACAAGGTAATAGAAAACCGTGTCCTCTGGCTCAGATTCTAAGTCCCCGTAGTTAATGTACATATCCACTCCAAAATCCTCACAGCTTGAGATGAGTTCTGGATCCCTTGTGATGTTGGATTTGTGTTTATAGTCGAAACCACCGAAACCATTTGTCCGCTCGCCCTCTAGGAATGCCCAAGGAGGAACCATTATGCCGGCAATCTCCAAGCCGATATCTTTCTCGTGGGATGCCATCCTGTACAGGCGAGCCTCATACATCTCTAGGCTGTCAGGTACATCTAAGTGAACTTGGAAGAAGGGTTCCTCGGTGTCGAACTCAAAACACTTGTAATATATTGAACCCTCATAGGTATAAACGCCTGGGCTTCTGCCCTGTATGACGGTTGCGTAACCTTTGTTTAATTCGATGTGCTCCATTATCATGAAGATCGCTGATTCAGCTTTCTCTGAGTCGCTTTCATCGTTTTTAATCACGAACTTGTGCACGCCGGACATTTCGGGGATAAAAAATTGACGAAAATGATCGGTATATATCTGTTCAGGCAAGCCGGCTGACTCTGTTGCTTCAAGCATTTTCACGTTGTATGGATCGTATACAATAACATCGTAATCAGTTACGGGGTTCTCGAAGTCAAGCCAATCCCCAATAAGGTATATATGATATATCTTCCCGGCAACCAGTGGGCAAAACACAAGCATTTCTTCACCAAGGGGAATCTCGTCCTCTGCAATAAATACGGGAAGCATCTTGTCATCCAAGTAAATGGAGTTTGGCGCTTCAGAGTAACAGAAATTGGAAAAAGCACCTAAAAGAAGTACTATAATAAATAAAAAAAAGCATACAATCCTAGCATTTTTCTTCATGATCATACATTTACCCTTGCCCTTGGACATTCTAATGGCTAATACCAGTTTCAATACCAGAGAGCGGATATGCTAATCAAATAACTTTGTATGTTATCATAAGATACAACAAATCCTTGCATGCGTACAGGTAACAAAAGAACTAAATCCTACATGGTTTGTTTGCTAATAGGTGAAAATAGTGCCTAAAGTAGATGTGAACGGAGTAGGTATCTTCTATGATATTAACGGTCTTGAAGACAAGACACCAATGTTCTTCACTGGGCATGGAAGGAAGGGCTGGATGTGGCAGATAACATATTTTTCCGAGTAATACAAGATAATCACACACGACAGGAGAGGAACAGGTTTCTCGGATGACCCCCCAGGAGACTGGACCATTAAAGACTATATGGAAGATTTACGAGGATTGATGGATCACCTGGGCATCGAGAAAGCAATTGTTGGCGGTCACTCCCTAGGAGGTGCTATCAGCTGCTTATTCGGGCTGGATTACCCTGATAGGGTTCTAGGCCTCATCTTCAGTGGACAAGTTTACTATTGGGATCGATTCGTAAACGAGTGGGCANNACGTATCAACCACGTTCATTTGACTGGGAAGAACATGGGCCACCTACAGCCAATCCAGAGTTCACTTCTTCGAAGCTTGGTTCATACTTTGGTAAAGTTATGAGGGAAGCTGGAGGGTGGAGATCACCTGAACAGCGGCGGGCAAACGCGGTTAACATGGTTAAGTCTTTGAAGGGATGGGATATGAGGCCAAGAGCCGAAGAGCTAAAGACTTTAGGGGAGAAAGTGCCTGTGCTTATAATGTTCGGCGGTTTCGAGTCACAATGTGGTATACCCTTAGCTTATGAATGGCATAAAGCAATACCAAACAGCGAGTTCATAATCAATCAAGAGTGCTACCACGCATGCCCAAGGGAGGATCCTGAACTGTGGAACGACCGCGTTATGGGTTTCCTAAAGAGGAACACCCTCTTCTGAAAATACGCGCGCGAAAATTAAGAAAAACAAGTTTTTAATTTTACATGTCATCTGAAAAACCCATGAATAGAGGGGTAATATTCGCTGCTTTGGCCGCTGTTTCATGGGCTGTTGAAGCAATCCTTGTTAAAAAAGCTGGTACCGAACTTAGTCCAACAGTAGGCGCAGCTCTCGGGTCAATATCATCTGGCATAATATTTCTGGTTTACATAATTTCAACAGGGGGTATTCAATCAAACATGCAAAACACATCTGCCTTATACTATGTTTCAGCGGGTATAATTGCTATCGTCTTCGGTAGGTTGTTCTATATTACTGCAATAAACCAAACCGAGATAAGCCTATCAGTAGCTATTTCGGCATCATACCCATTGATTGCAACAGTTATTTCCATGATACTTTTTAAAGAACCTGTAACTTTTAGAACAATTTTAGGTGTGCTTATGATTTCTTCAGGGGGAATTCTGCTATTAATTTGAATGTTTACGCTTCTTAATAAAAAAGAAAAGTTGTAGGAGTATTAGTCGTATTTGGCTACAACGGTTACCTCAACCGTTGTTGGGGGGGCTAATCCAACCTCTACACATGTTCGTGTCGGGGGATTGTCTGGGAAATACTCTCTCCAGATAGGGTTGAACTCTGTTGGTCGTTCACTTATATCTGTTAGGTAGACAGTGGCTTTCACGACATTTTTCATCGTTAAGCCATTCTCCTCAAGGGTAGCTTTTATTCTTTCAAGAGTGTTTCTCGCTTGGGTTTTTGTGTCTTCTCCTTGTGCAGTCATTCCACTCAAGTAGAGTATGTCACCAACTCTCTGGGTTCTAGATATTAATGGTTTTGACATGGAACAATCTAAGATGTTTATTTGTTAAAAATGTAGCGCGTTGGAAGGATTACTTAGTTGAACCTGAAGTCATGTTCCCCTGTTCTGATCTCGTTTTGAACGATTTTAGCGGCTTTGCCTTCAACGGTTACCCCCATGCTCTGGCAAGTACCCAAAACCTCTTTTACAGCGGACTTTAGTGAAGCCGCTAATAGACCATCCTGTTTTTNNAAGCTAAGGTCTGCAACATAGTCCACGTTTGGTTGGCTTGAACCCTTGGAGACTCCGATAACCTGGGTTATTAAGGCGAAGGTTGACAGCATACCTACTTTAACGGTGAACTGTTTTGTATCGGTGTCCAGAATTACGTCCACTGGGACAGGGGTTCCGTTGTATTCACTTGTCTCCTCGTTGATTTTTGATACTATTTCCATAATGTTTACGCCGAGGGGTCCTAACGCAGGCCCTATTGGTGGACCTCCTGTTGCTTGACCTCCGGGTACAATAAAGCTAAGGGTTTTCTCAACCATTTCCTAATCTACTCCTTTTAACTCTCGAACATAGTCTGCATGAACGGTGACGGGTAAGGTGAATGCCGCTTCTAGTATCTCTATAGTTACCTCTTCTTTTGGTGTGTCCACCCGCACCACCTTTGCTTGCATTCCTTTAAATGGTCCGGCTATTACCTCCACCAAAGTACCTTCCAATAGACCTTCCATGGTGGGTTTTGCCTCCAAGTAGTGATCAACCTCTTGTGGGCTAACTGTTCCCTGAATTCTTCCCCTGACATGCCTTAAACCCCTTATTAGCTCATCAACTTCGTGGGGCGTCCTAGCTTCAATTATTATATACCCTCTTAGCTCTTCGGGAGCCAGTATACTCATTATTGGTTGTCCTTCAACCTGGGCTTTGTCAGCAAGCATAAGGGCTACTGCACGCTCCTGCCCATTTGTTGTCTTAACTGCGTATAGATTTGATCTCAATTCCTGTTCGGACATCATTCCTCCACGTCCGATTGCATCGTCTTAAAGGTTACCCGTAGATATTAAGATTCCTAATAGATTTTAGAAACAATAAAATATCTCAGCGTAATAAAAGCGGTGATGTAAATGGACCAAGCTACTTTGTTTCTTGAGTACGAGTACGTTTTCGGAATAGCGGTCATCTTTGTGATAGTGCTAATGTACCTTTTCTACGTAAAGTTTCCTTACAAGACCGAGGAATACGAGAATTCAAGTGGAGAAGGTCACTGACACAAGTCTGATAATATATCCTATGGCTCCTATGATGCCAATACCAGCAAACACGATTTTTATGCTAAGAGAATAGGTTTTCCAGTCGGGTCTATTCAAAGTTCTTAATAACCTTGATGCGGAGTTAAAGAAGTCGCTTATTGGCATATTATCCAGAAATCCCAACTGTTACGATGCTTAAATTCTTTACTCTTCGGATAAAAGTTGGTCAGCGAACCATTCTGAATCGAAGAGTTCTAAGTCTTCATACTCCTGTCCCACCCCCACGTATATTATTGGTTTCCCTGTGAGGTAGGATACACTTAAACTACTTCCTCCTCTAGCGTCGGCGTCCACCTTTGTTAGTATGGCTGCGTCGAAGGCTATATGTTCGTTGAATGTTAACGCTTGTTCCGTTGCGTCATTACCTATTAGGCTGTCGAGGATCATTACCGTGAGGTCTGGTTGTATTACCCTCTTCATCTTTTGAAGCTCATCCATGAGGTTGCGGTTTGTCTGCATCCTTCCAGCTGTGTCTATTAGCACTACGTCAATTTTCCTAGCTTTTGCGTGTTGAACAGCATCATAGCCCACTGCTGCAGCGTCTGAACCATACCTGTGCTTTATCACCCTCACATCGAGGCGTTTTCCGTGCTCTACCAATTGTTCAATGGCGCCTGCTCGGTAGGTATCGGCTGAGGCCAGTACAAGGCTGAAACCTTCCTTTTGTAGTAGATGAGCTATTTTCGCGATGGTAGTTGTTTTCCCTGTCCCATTTATACCTATGAAAATCGCGACAAAGGGTTGTGACTTTTTTTTAGACTCCTTCACCATATCTAGAAGGTTAACAGGTTCCATAGTCTTTAGCACCGAGTGAATAGAGGTTCTCAGTGCGTCCCTGACAGTTGTGGTTTTATCTCCGAACCTTGAAGCTTGTTCACCTATCAACTGTTCCTTGAGTTCGGTGCATACCTTCTCAGCTACGTCGAGTGAAACGTCATTGGATATTAACTGGAGTTGTAGCTCCCACAGCATTGGTTCAAGTTCGTCTTCCGTAAGACCGCTTTTAGAAATTTTTTCAACTACGCCTCTAATATTGTTCTTTAGGCTCTCAAACACCCACGCTTTCTCCTTGAAGTTCAGCTGAAAGCCTATTAGCTATGGTTTGATGTTGTTTCATTTGATTCAAAATCTGACCAAGTTGATCTTGAACTACCTCAAAGCTTTTCTCTATCTCTGAGAGTCTTTCCTCCACATCTTTTAAGGCATCCTCAAGGTTCATCTCAACAGAAACATTGGCTCCAAGGTTAACAATTACCTTGTTTATGTCACCGAGTAGAGCGTTAACGTATGCATCACCACCTACAGGAACAAGGATCGGAGTGTTGGATTCAACATTCTCCAGGTCTCTTAGGCTTGACTGGGCCATTCTAAGACTTGTGATTGCCGAGGATAACACTTGGGAGCGTTGCTGGTAAACTTCAACGGTTCCCTCCATCATCTGTAACTCGACTAGGACACGCCGCAGTTGTTCCTGGATGGTTTGATCACTCAGGACAATGGTTCCTCCTCAGATATCTCCTCTATGCTCTTTATTTTAATCTGAAAACGTTTTGCTCGATGCCGACTGCCCATCTCGGCGTATATTCTCTCTAGAGCGTGGGATTCTTTTGTTGCAGCTATCTCTTTTGAGAAGGTCATGGGTTCGAAGAAGTGTTTCTTCATTATTTCCCCTGTGATCTTAAAGATCTTTGTTTCACTCACTCCAGCTCCCCTCCCTCAGCCAGATAAACGGTCACGACTCCGTCTCCGTCTTTCTCCATCCTTACTCTTATCTTTCTTGGTGGTTTCTGGATTCCTCTTGCCCAGATAGCTTCGTTAACACTTTGATCAATTATCAGCTCAGTTGGTTTCATGTGTCTATCTGCGAAACGTCTGAGAACGGATACTGCTATTTCTGCTCGTTTCCATCGTTTTCCAATCCAAGCTTTTCCTAGGGGTACAGTGTATATTCTTTCATCGGCGGACATGTTATTATTCACCTAAGCGTTTAGCTTTGATCTACGCCAGTTTCTTCTACTCTTGGGGCTCCAACGAACTCTGCCCCTTGTCTTCGCGATTATCCACGCAGGTACTGCCCTGTTCTGTTTTCCAGCCTTTATTAGCCGTAACTTATATGCAAGTGGTTTATTTCTAGCCATTTCAAACCCTTCTAATATTTATCTCCCTTCTTGAGCTTCCCTGTAGTTGAGATAGCAGTCTTTTTAGGACGTCGTCGTCGATGGGTATTTTTATTCTTCCTGTCTGGGCCAACTGAAGGAGTTGGAGTTCGAGTTGTTCTCCGTATTCTGGGCGTACCATCTTGATGTTTGTCATTCTCTGCCTTGCCTCTGGTGTTAAAATTTTCCTCATCAAAGCCTGTTTTTGAGCTTCTGCTTCCTCTTGAGCTCTCTGTATTTGTTCGTTTTGCTGTTGTTGGGATTGTAGCTCCGCTAATCTTCGCGCCCTTATTCTTTCAAGCTCTTCTTCTGAGGCCATCTCATCACCTTTAATAGTCTTTTAACTCGGAGTTTGTTCGATCTAACTCGTTTTTTATCTGTGAAGCCATGGCATCTAGTAGGCTCCTCCCCTTACTACTGATAACTCGACCGCTGTTTCCATCTTTTTCGGCTAGTTGAGCAGACTCCAACTGCTGGAGAATAGTCCTGATTATGCTCCCTCCGGCTTTACTGAAGTGTGCTGGTTTGGCTCCACGTCTTTTCCGACCGCCATATTCTTTACGAAGTTTACTAACGCCAATCGGGCCCTTGACATAGAGTTTTCTCAGTAGAGAAGAGCTTCTGACGTACCACCAGTCCGGGTTATGGGGGGCTCGTTCAGTATGGCTTCCAGTCTTTACATAGCTAGCCCAATCGGGTGGCCGTAGTTCAACTATTGAATCTTTCACGTAGTCTGAAAGCCTACTTATCAAGATATCAGCCGGCACGTCATATACAGTTGTCATTCTCTTCCTAGCCTATTTTCTATCTCTTTGGTACAAGCACAGACATATATACCTAGTCTTTTTTGCCTGTATTACAGCAACTCTTAACCCAAGCCTTGACATAAAAAAGTTTAGCTCGATAATACTTCTATATTCAACCAAGGTTTCTGTGTATACAAGCTGCGAGCACTCCATGATAGGTAAGTATAAAAGAAGGTTCCATTCCTCTATTTACGGTTCAAGCCAGAAATATATCATAAAGAGGTGAAAAATTTGGAATACATGTATGCCGCTATGCTGCTTCACAGCGCTGGGAAAGAAATTAGCGAAAACTCTGTTGGAAACATTCTTTCTGCAGCTGGGTTAGAGCCGGACACGGTTAGGATAAAGGCCTTGGTAGCAGCCCTTGCAGAGGTTGACATTGAAGAGGCTATAAAGTCACCTGTGTTTACTGCTTCTGCTACAGCAGCTCCTGAACCCATTGAGGAAGAAGAACCCCAAGAGGAAGAAGCAGAAGCTGAGGAAGAAGAAGAGGAAGAAGATCTACAGGGTCTCGGTGCCTTATTCATTTAACCTTAAAAAGTTGCTAGACTCTTTTTTTACGTCCGTTTCAAGAGGTTAATTAAATGCAGTTATCCCCAGATGAGTTTAGGCTACAATTTTTCTCGGAGGGAGGGTTCGAACGGAAAAAATGTCCAGGCTGCGGTAGTTTTTTCTGGACAAATAACTCTGACCAAGGGAGATGTGGAGATGCCCCCTGTGTGGATTACACTTTTATTGGAAACCCTCCCACAAGTAAACCTTATAGTTTTAAAGAGATGAGGGAAAAGTTTCTAACCTTCTTTGAAAAAAGGGGGCATGAAATAATCAACCCATACCCAGTGGTTGCACGTTGGAGGGATGATCTAATGGTGACCATTGCAAGTATCATTGATTTCCAACCCTATGTAACTGACGGGGTGATACCTCCTCCGGCGAACCCCCTTGTGGTTAGTCAGCCTTGCATCCGTTTTGAAGATATTGACTTAGTAGGATTGACCGCTGGTAGACATTTAACAATCTTCGAAATGGGAGGCCACCATGCTTTCAACTATCTGGGGGGTGAGCAGATCTATTGGAAGGATCAGACTGTACGTTACCATCAAGAACTGCTAACTGAGTTAGGGGTTTCCCCAGAGCTTGTTACATATAAGGAAGGGATATGGAGTGGAGGGGGGAATGCTGGGTTCTGCGTTGAGCCATGTGTCGGGGGGCTTGAGATATCAACTCTAGTTTTCATGATGTACAGGGTTAATGGAAACAACTTTGAACCCATGCCAATACAGGTTGTTGACACAGGTTACGGCATAGACCGATGGACATGGCTATCCCAGGGTTCCCCAAGCGCATTTCATGCTTGTTATGGACCAGTTTTAGACAAAGCGTTTAATTGGGCAGGCTTGCACGTTGATGACGCCCAACTGAAAGAGATAGCAAAGTATTCTTATTTGATAGATCTCGAAAATAAGGAGCTGGAGCAAAGAATAATCGCTGATAAAACCGGGATAGATTATGAATCCATGATTCAACTGCTTAACCCAATAGAAGGAATATACGCGGGTTTAGACCATACAAAAGCATTAACCTTCATTCTAAGCGAGGGGGTAGTACCAAGCAACTCTAGAGAAGGGTACTTAGCCAGGATGCTATTCAGGCGAGGGTTCCGAATGCTCAGGAGAGCCGGGATAGAGGAACGCCTCGAAGACATGGTTGAAAGCCAAATAGATTTCTGGGGAAGAGATTTCCAGCAACTACACGAAATGAAG
>JABAHP010005414.1_pt1 | contig 12871 bp, 13 predicted proteins | sample 7062081 | NCBI WGS metagenome assembly JABAHP01 (sample SAMN14534357, study PRJNA622989) | marine sediment metagenome | biome: marine biome [ENVO:00000428]; feature: marine pelagic biome [ENVO:01000023]; material: deep marine sediment [ENVO:00002113] | place: India: Gulf of Kutch | collected... | reverse complement strand
TGAAAAGGAGGCTTCTCTCTCGGGCCGCCCTACACGCGTGGGATGCACTCGTTGAATGCGGGTTGTTGACAGCCCACGTACATCTATGGTACACTGCCCACTGTCGTAGGCTGGAGACTTGATCACAACAGCAAAGGAGGCAGCAATGTCAGAACCGTTTGTTAGAGAGCAGATCGTGATACGAGCGGTTTCCGACCCGACATTCCGCGCGGCACTCGCGGCGAACCCGGAGCGGACCCTCAAAGAAGCAGGTGTTGAGGTGACTGCAGATCAACTGAAGGCGATCGAGCTGGCCAAGCCCGCAGAGTGGGACAAGCTCACCCTGGAGGATGTGATGGCCCGGATCGACTTGTTCTACGCGAAGAGATGATGATCTGAGAAGCACTCCGCACCGAGCAGAACTCGAGCTCTCAGAGCTGAGGTCGTAGCATGAGCTGCGGCGCGACGGCAACTCCCCTACCCGGCGCCTGGTCGTGCCTATCTTTGGGGTGAAGCTATCTGCCTTCGGCGCTCCCGAGACGGGAGCGCCGAAGGCAGCCGTGGGCAGCTTGCGCCGCACAACAGCATCACTATGTTGACACCACAGACAGCCAGTCTACAGCGAGACCTGGCACAGCAGTATCGCAGATATGCCGCCATGCGCAGTGAGGTCGGCTTGGTGATGACCGAACAGTGCCCGGTTGGCTGCCGACATTGCCTTGCCTCCCACGCAATGGAGGCCCCCGATTTGCCCCCGCTCGAAACCCACCTGTCCTGGATCGCCAAGGTGTCCGAGGTTGAGCGCTGCAAGTCGATCTCTATCACGGGAGGCGAGCCGTTTCTCTACTTCCAAAGGCTAGAACAGGTCGTAGAGTGCTGTCGCGCTCGGGGGCTGGGGGCGACGGTCATCACCAGCGCGCATTGGGCAACCAGTGGCGAGATTGCCACAGACAAGCTCAAGCAACTGTCTCAAGCCGGGTTGGACGGTATTACGGTGAGTACTGACGATTATCACCAAGAATGCATCTCACTGGCCAACGTTTCAAATGTGGTGTGCGCGGCCAAGGAAAACGGGGTCAGCCCCAGGATCGCCGTGACCTATCTGCCACGCGGGCGCAGTGCAGAGCAGGTGATAGGCGACCTGCGAGATAGGCTGGGCCAGCACACGTTGGAAGGCGTGCAGATCGAGGCCGGTGGCATCGTCAAGTTGGGACGAGCCCATGAGCTGGAATTTCCGGGGCCGCGGAAGAAGGCGCAACCCAAGCTGGTATGCAACGCACTGGGACCGTCAATCCGGCCGAGCGGGACCGTGGAAAGCTGCTGCCGCGCCCCTTTGCCAGGTACCAGCCCACTGGTTATCGGCGACCTAAACACTGAAGGCTTTCAGCCGATCTACCAGCGATTCTTAGACCACGCTATCATCCCGTTCATACAAACCTGGGGATTGATCGAGATGCTGGGACGACTGGTCGACGAGAAACTTGCCAGTGGGTTGGAAAGCTACCATGACGTGACAGAAGAAGAGATCTGCGAACTGTGCCATGCGATCCTCTCCAGTCCGGCGCGGGTCTCCTTCTTTGCCGAGTTGTTTCACGATCCCGAGGTTAGAAGGCGACTCGGGATTCTCACCTTTGTGTTGTACGGTGACCCAGCCCTGCTCGGGGAAACAGGAGAAGACAAGCATGCCTGACCGAGATCGCCACGAGGATCTGCTCAAGTACTACGAGTTCATCATGGGCCCGCTTCCGGGGCGGGACGAATTCAAGCGCATCCTGGCCGAGACGGTCACGGTGGAGGAGCTGGAGGTGTTTTTCCTGCTGCCCCTCATCGGCTACATCCCACAATCCAAGTTGGAGAGGAAGGCCAAGATGCCGCCCGCGATTCTGAAGGCCAAATTGGACCGGCTGGCCTCCGAGGCGATCATCATGTCCTACACGGTGGAGGGGGAGAGGGCCTACGAGCGCGGAAACCCGGTGTTCATGACCGAGCAGCAGGTGCGCAGGCCAGAGGATACACCCCGGCGGGCCTTCTACGCGCGCTTCTTCAACAAGATTCTGAGCGGGGAGTTCACGCCCGCCGCGCCCACCAAGACGCCCTACTACCGCGTACTGCCGGTACAGCCGACGGTCACCGGCGAGTCGGGCGGCAGGCTGATCCCGGTCAATGTCGAGATCCCGGACCCCCGCGCCGTGCTGCCGGTCGACGTGGTCTCGGAAATGATCCGGCGCGACGCTGCATTGATTGGCCTGGCAGACTGCTACTGCCGCCGGACCAGGCACCTGGTGGGCGAGGGGTGCGACTATCCCTTGCAGACCTGCCTGGTCTTTGGCAAGGGGGCCGAGACGCTGATCGAGCACGGAACAGCCCGCCCCATTGACCTTGAGGAGGCGCTGGAGATTGTACGCCGCTCAGAGGAGTTGGGCCTGGTGCACAACGTGGACAATGCCGAGGGCGAGATCGGCTCGCTGTGCAACTGCTGCCCCTGCTGCAGCGTCCTGCTGACCTCGTGGAACAGGGGCTTGACCAACGCCGATTCGCCGTCCCGCTACAGGGTGGGCTTTGCCGAGGATCGATGCCTCCTGTGCCAGGCATGCGTCGAGCGCTGCCCAACTGGGGCCCGCGCGGTGCAAGATGCGCGGATGACCACCGATGATGACCGGTGCCTGGGTTGCGGCCTGTGCGTGACTGCCTGCGAGCAGGGGGCCAACCGCATGGTCCTGCGGGAACGACAGGTCAAGCTAGCCCCGACAACCGACGCGCTCAATGCCAAGATCGCCAGAGAGGCCGTTGTCGGCATGGTTGTCAGCAAGATCCTGGGCCCCCTACGTCGCTCCCGATAGTCTGCTTTTGACCTTGCTTCCTGCCTGGCCATTCTGCGCCCTGCCTTCCCGCACCAATCGTTAGGACAGGAACCCTCTGCCAAGTTGCCCCGAGCTGTGCGTGGCAACCCGCGCGGGCTTGACACCGTGTGATATAATGGGGAGGGTAGTGTTGGCCGACTAGTTGTCTCATCGCAGCGGCGAGAAGCACGAAGATCTTTCGATAGCGCCGAAAGAACTCTCAGCAGTGGCTGGGCGTGCGTTCGGCGCTCTTCTTTGAGCAGAAAGGAGTCAGAAAATGGACAGCGTGTACAAGGTGATCGAGCTGGTGGGAACCAGCTCCGAGTCGTGGGAGAAGGCTGCTGCCGCGGCCGTGGCAATGGCGGCAGAATCGCTGCGGGACCTGCGCATTGCCGAGGTAGTAGAGCTGGACATGCAGCTCGAGGATGGACAGGTAGTCGCTTACCGTGCGAAGGTGAAGGTCTCCTTCAAGTTCGAACGGGAGTAGTAGACTGGAGAAGGGGGATATCCCCCGGGTTCACTGGAAGGTACGACACAGCTGACCGACCCATCCCACGAGTCCTGGAACCACCTCTTGCACCAGGAGCGCAGGGTGCAGGGCTCGTGACTCACCGCACCTGGCCTCCAGGAGTATCTTCAAACGGATCCCGCCCCTGCAAGGAGCAGGTGCAAGTTCAGTGGCAGCCGCACCTACCGGCAGGGCGGGAAAGGGAAGAGTGGTCTGCATCATCGCTGGCGGCGGTATCGGTGCAGAGAAGCTGGCCACGATCCTGCAAGGTCGGATCCCGGTCCCTGACTAGCTCTCGCAGACTCGCGCGCTGCGCTAGATGGTCCACTGATCCTGGACAATGCCCACCAGGTACCAGGTCCCAGCTTGCTCCTCAAAGACCAGCCTCAGGCTCCGCCAGTCCATCCCGGCGAACTGGGGGTCAAAACCCTCAAGGTGGTATTCGACCATCGCCCCGTTGGGGTAGGCGGTGGCGATGTTGTTTATGGAATTGCCCTGTCCTACCACCTGGTTGAAGCCGACGACATCCGGGCGTGCATAGTCCACGCCGTAGACAAACTCCTCATAGTACTCCCGGAACGCGAGATCGATCGGATCCCCCGAGCCATCGTACACGCCCCAATGATAAACTGTGGCATCATCCATGAGGAGTTGAACCTGGCTAGCGCTGAATACCAGGTCGCCGCCAACCCCAACCTGGACGGTGGCGTACGGTGAAAAGCGCAAGCCCTTGCCCGGGTGAGTCAGGGCAGACAGCTCCAGCATGTCGCCATCCTTGAGGGCCATGACTGCCTGGGCGGCGCGAGCGGCTACAGGGTCGCCGACCTGGCCCATCTGGCGGGCCAGATAGCCGCTGTTGACCCAGCCGATCACGGTGCCATACTCTACCGGTACCCACCACGAGTCACCGATCTGGTGCCCGCCCACGAGCACATCTACATCCCGGCCGTAATAGGGAATCGTGCCGACAATGGCATAGCCCACACCCGGACCGGCGCGGACATTGAGAACATCGTCACTGCGCACGTTGACCACCGCGAAGCGCCCCAGGCTGGGACCGGATGGCGGAGGAAGCGGTGTGAGTGTTGGGACTCTGGTTCGGGTTGGAGCAGCCTTGGTCGGGGTTGGCAGCGCGGTACGCGTGGGGACAGCCGTCGGCGGCGCCGCCGTCGCCGTAGGATCGGAGGTCGCCGTGTGCGCGGGCGCAGATGCGGTGTGCGTGGGCGCAGACGCGGTGAGCGTCGCCGCTGCCGCCTCCATGACTGCCACCTGGGTCGCAACCAGATCGGGTGTGGGCGTGGGTCCAGCGCCGCAGCCCGCAGCCAGCCACAGGATCAGGATGAGAAGAGCGATCCTCTTCATGCTCCCACCTCCTTGGCGCCAGCCCGACAGTCCGCGACTGCGAACCTGAGGCATGGCGCTTCTCACATACTATCTTACTGCCAAAACTGCGAAAAGACAAGTCGCCGCCGAATGGGCTCTCAGGCAAAGGTATTTGCCTGGCCTATCAGGGATATAGGCCCACAGGACGAGTAGGATACCCTGCAAAATACTCCCTACGGCCTAGTGTCAATCCGCCCGGGACGTGGTAAGATATAGCGCGAGGACTGAAGGCAAACCCACCATCCTTTCCGACTACAGGCCTAGCGTCGAAGAACATGCTGAATACGCAACTCGATCCTACTGCCGTCCGCCAACAGCCGGAGTCACCCATGGGTCCGGCCGAATTCGCGCGCAGGTACAGCGCGGGACACAGAAATTTCGCAGGTGCTGACCTGCGAGGCGCCGACCTGAGCGATGCCAATCTGCACGGCATCAGCATGTTCGAGGCAGACCTGCGCCAGGCTGATCTGCACGGCGCCAGCCTGGGCGGAATCAGCTTGAGCCGGGCCAATCTGGCACGGGCCAATCTGAGCGGCGCCTACCTGTTCCAGACGAACCTCAGTGGAGCCGAGCTGCGCGGAGCCAACCTCCGCCAGGCTAACCTCAGCAAGGCCGACCTTACCAAGGCCAGCCTGGTAGGTGCACAACTCGCCGGAGCCAATCTGTGCGAGGCACTTCTGTTTACCGCAGACGTCAGAGAAGCAAACCTGCGCCAGGCCAACCTGCGCGGCGCAGGTTTGGGCTGCGCCCTGCTGAACGACGCGAACTTGCAGGGTGCGGACCTGGATGGGGCAGGCCTAGCCGGCTCTAACTTGACCAGGTCGAACCTGAACGGGGCAAGCCTGCGGCGAGTCAATCTATATGGCGCCAACCTTACCGAGGTACGCCTGGCAGGAGCCGACCTCAGCGGCGCCAACCTCGACGGCGCCTGCCTTTACAAAGCCGATCTGCGGGGCGCGACGCTCATCGGCGCTGTCCTGGCTGGCGCCAATCTTGGTGGAGCGAAACTCGATCGAGCCAACTTGCGCAAAGCCGACCTCAGCACGGCCAACCTGGACGGTGCCAGCCTGTGTGATGCCCTGCTGCCAGAGGCTGACCTGTGCGGAGCACAGCTCAAGCTCGCCTCGTTGTGCGCTGCAGAGCTCCGGGGAGCGCAACTCAGGCTCGCCGATCTGCGGCTGGCGGATCTATCCCGAGCCAAGCTCGACGGGGCGGATCTTTCGGGAGCAATTCTGGAGGAGGCCACCCTGGCAGCTGCCAACCTCAGCCAGGCCACGCTCCTCGGGGCGAATCTGAATCGTGCCCAGTTGGCAGGCACGGTCCTGCCCGACGGAAGCAAGAAGCGAGCCTTCACCAATCTGAAAAAGTTCACCGGCTAGGCTCCATCGCTCATCGTCCGGCCCGCGGACTCGACCGGCCGATTTTCCCCGCACCGTCCCCCATGATCAAGACAGAAGCAGCGACTACCTTTGTCTTTCAGCGATGTTTCCAATTGAGTAGGCACAGCGCAGACATACGGAGGCAATCGACATGATCAAGTTTGGGACAACAACGCTGCCCTTGGCTGGATGGATCGCCAACCCTCAGCAACCCGACGAGAGCCGGGCATTCCGATTGCAGGCTATACGCCAGATCGTGGAGCGACACGGACTGCAGGTTGTGGAGCTGACACTCGATCTGCAGGCCATCTATTCCCAGGTGTTCGATGCGAGTTTCTACGCCTCGGTGGCGGATCTGCAACAGGAACTTGCCTTTGCGTGCACGGTTCACCTTCCATTCCTTTGGATAGAACCTGCCAGCCTCAATGAGACCATCCGCCAGGCCAGCCTGGCCAGCCTACGCCAGGCCGTAGAGATCACACACGCAGTGGACGTGCACGCCTACGTGTTGCACCTGTGGGGCTCGACCACCAGCTTGATCGTCTCGCAGCTACAGGAACCCGCCCAGCGCCAGGCAGTCGTGGAAGCGCTCATATGGCAGGCAGGCCGCAGTTTGGCCGACCTGTGCGAGAGCATCAATCCGGCAGATCTATGCGTGGAGAACCTGGAGGACTCGCTCTTTGACCTGGCACTGCCCTTCATAGAGCAGCAGGGGGCGAGCATCTGCCTGGACGTGGGACACCTAGCCCTGCGGGGCCAGAGCGAGCTGGACTTCTTGGAGAAGCACAGAGACAGGATACGCGAGATCCACCTGCACGACGCAATGGTTGCGCCGGCAGGCGGGCAGCGACGAACGAGCGACCATCTGGCCCTCGGGCGGGGCCAGATCGACGTGGCGGCCTTTCTCCGAAAGCTCCAAAAGCTGGAATACGATGGCCCGGTCATTCTAGAGGTAAACAGCCAGGCAGACCTGCAACAGAGCCTGGATCAACTGCGATCGTATCTATGAGAGATAGCGACTCTCCGCTGCCGATAACCCCGAGGGCGCGATGAAGATCAAGATCTTTACGACAGGCGGATCTATCGATAAGGCCTACTCAACTCAGGAGAGTCGACTCGTGGTCGCAGGGCCCCAGGTCGCTAACATCCTGGACGAGGCGAACGTCACTATCGAGTGGGAGGTCCAATCAATCCTCAAGAAGGACAGCCTGGAACTGACTGACGGGGACCGGGAAATGATCGTCGAGCAGGTCAGGCAAGACCCGCACCGCCATATCATCCTCACCCACGGCACGGACACCATGATCGAAACGGCCCAGGCGCTGTCATCAATAACTGGCAAAGTGATTGTACTCACCGGCTCGATGCAACCTGCTGCTTTCCAGCGATCCGATGCTGCATTCAACGTGGGGGGCGCCATCATCGCCGTCCAGACTCTGCCCGAGGGCATTTACCTAGTCATGAATGGCCAGGTCTTTGATCCCGACAGGGCCAGCAAGAACCTCGTTCAGAACCGGTTCGAGAGCTGAGAGTAACGCATCCACGCCTGCAAGAGACCCGGTTTCTTGCTCACTCGGTGGCACTCACCTGCCCTGCAGAGAACTGGCCCGCGTGGCAAGGTGCTGTATCTCGACCGAGAAACCGGGGCTCTATCCGTCTCTGCCCATGTCCCCCAGGGCCTGTGGAGTGAGGTTGCGTGGCAGACAAGATCGAGCTATAATGGTGTCCAGCATCCTCTGGCACCCGGCGCGTTCCGGCTCGGAAAGGGGGAGGACCGATGCAGATCTCACATATCCAAGTGGTGCCCATTGAATTGGACCTCAGCCTGCCATACCGCACTGCCACCCATCAGGACGATCTAGTGCGCATCACGTGCGTCTTCGTCCGCGTTGAGACCCGTGACGGCATGGTAGCCTGGGGATGCGCGGCCTTTGATCCCGCGCGCACGGGCGAGAGCGCCGAGCAGGTGACCCGGGTGTGTCATGAGTGCGCCGACCGCGCCATGGACCTCAATCCCCTGAACACAGAGTATGCCCTGACCGAGCTTGCCGCCCTGACCGAAGGGACGCCGTCGGCACGGTGCGCGTTCGACCTGGCCTTCTACGATCTGCTGGGCCTGGCAGCCGGTCTGCCGCTGTACCGCCTGCTGGGAGGCTACCGGGCTCGAATCCAGACGTCCATTACCCTAAGCCTGGCCCCGGTGCAGGAAACGGTGGAACTAGCCAGGAACCGCGCAGCCCAAGGATTTCGCATTCTGAAGCTAAAGGGGGGCCTAGACCCGGACGAAGACGTGCGACGGGTCCAGGCAGTCCGCGATGCTTTGCCCAATCTGGTCCTGCGGCTTGACGCCGATCAGGGCTATAGCATCCAGCAAGCGCTGGACGTGGCCCGCGCGCTGGAAGGCACGTTGGAGATGCTGGAGCAGCCCACGCCTGCCGGCGACCTGCAAGCGCTTGGCGAGGTAGCGCTGCACAGCCCGATTCCGATCCTGGCCGACGAGAGCCTTACCGGCCCTGCCTCTGCGCTGGACCTTGCCAGCCGCCGCTCTGCGCATGGCTTGAGCATCAAACTGGCGACCTGCGGCGGCGTAAACTGCGCGCGCCAGGTGGACAGCATTGCCCGCGCTGCCGGGATGGCCACGATGGTCGGATGCATCAACGAACCGGCGCTGCTGATCGCCGCTGGTCTTGGTTTCGCTCTGAGCAGTCCGAACGTGCGCTACGGAGACCTGGACGGCCACTTTGACTTGGTTGGCGATCCCACCTACCCCGGCTTTGCTTTTGAGGATGGCTGGCTGGTCGCCAGCGATGTGCCGGGCCTGGGTTGCACCGTTGACCTATAGAGGCGTGCCGGTACTAGAGACGTCCGAGGTTCATCGTCCTCAACTCGCCCCACACATAGTGCAGGTTGGTCCACCACTTCTCGCGGCCGATGCAGCGAAAGTAGGGCGGGCGGAGAGCCAGAATCCGGTCTCCGATCCGGTACCGGGGGAGTATGGATGTGGACACGACCAGGCTGCCCATCTCGTTGGGGCGCATCTCGTGCAGCATCTTGATGCCGGAACGTGTCTCGACCTCAAAGAAAAAGAGGTCGTAGTTGGGCACCCAGGCGCGGCGCTCGTCGCGCTGCTGGCCGAACATGCCCTCGGTAGCTCCATAGATCTCGCGGATGACGACGCGCCCATAGAGCGCCTTGAGCGCAGCGACGTAGGTCGTGTTGATACCGGGCACGCTTCCCAGGGTCATGATCCGCGTCTGCCAGAGGTCTTTGGGATACACACGATGAGTCCGGTGCAGATACTGCCCAAAGAGAACTGCCGTGGGCGCGACACCGCCCACCAGCGTGACGTTCTCGTCCTTGCACTTCTCGTAGGCAAGCTCAAAGCGGGCATCCCAGTCGCTCTGGGTCTTGCCGCCGCCCAGGGCGTCGATCTCTTCCTGGCTCGGCGCGGAGCGAATGGGCGTCATGGTCGACACAAACTTGGCATAGATGCCAGAGCTGTAGCCGTATTCCACCTCGCGGTCGCCAACCTGGACGGTGCCGACCACGGAAGGGAAATTGAGATTCAGGTTGACGCCCTGGAACAGGTCATACTGGCCCGTGGTCGCAACATAGTTCATCATCGCCCGCCCGGCACTGACGCGCTGAAACAGGTCCGTTGGCGTCATGGGGATGAACTTGGACTCCCCTTTGGTGGTGCCACGGGTGATCGCCCAGCCGACCGGCTCCTCGGAAAGGAGAAGATCCACCTCGCCAGCCATGACCCGGTCGATGAGAGGTTTGTAGTCCTCATAGGTGGCAATGGGGAAGGAGCGGCGGTAATCGTCCAGCGTCTCGATCTGGCCTGCCCCGAGCTGCTGCCCGTATTGGGTCTGCGCGTAGCTCGACAGCAGGCGATCGAGCACTTGCTCCTGGGCTTGACCGGGATCGGCCACGGCATCGTGCCATGGCTGCAAGAGACCGCTGAGCATCTCTGCCGGGGACTGGGTTCCGCTACTCATTCTGATCTGCCTCCTTGACCGGGCTGGAAGTACCTACGTGTGAGTATAGCATATTGCCCGCTCAGCGACAAGCTGCATTCGCTGGTCCTGAAGAGTGATGGGGAAACAACCACCATGGAAGATCTCTTTGCTGCAGATCGACCGCTGGACGAGGTCACCTTTGCCCTGTTCGACGTGGAAACCACAGGGCTCAGCCCGACCTATGGTCACCGTGTCTGCGAGATCGCCTGTTTGCGGCTCAAGGCCGGAATGGAGGCTGGCCGCGTGGAGGCCCTCGTCGATCCAGGCCGGTCCATCTCGCCTGGCGCCTATCGCGTGAACCGCATCGAGCCCGAGATGCTTGCCGATGCACCGGCGTTCGAGACCATAGCCGGCGCGGTATTGGATCTGATGCAGGATGCCGTACTGGTAGCCCACAATGCTCCTTTCGATCTGGGCTTTCTGGCGATGGAACTGGAGATAGCGCGACTCCCTCCTCCGGAAGGGCCAGTAGTGGACACCCTTGCCCTATCCCGGCGCGCCTTCAACTTTGCCTCCAATAGCCTGGCCGCCGTAGCCAACGCCCTCGAAATCCCGATCGAGCCCACACACCGTGCCATGGTCGACGTGGAGGCCACGCGCGAGGTCCTGGAAGAGATCCTGAGGCAATTGGACCGCCGGTGGGGTGTGACCACGCTCGGTCGCCTCCTGGAGTTTCAGGGTGGCACAATCCTCTACCCGCTTCCGCGTGCTCTCGCCCTGCCGCCGACCATCGCCGAGGCACTGGAGAGCAAAGGCCAGGTGCTCATGCGTTATGTCGATGCCAAGGGCCGCGAGACAGAGCGAATTGTGCGCCCGATACGCGTTACCGAAAGACACGGCCTGCTCTATCTGATGGCCCACTGCCAGCAACGAAGGGAACTACGAACATTCCGGCTAGACCGGGTTCTGGAACTGGCCCAGGAGGAGTAGGCAAATGCGTACGGCCGGAGCCAACGTGGTCAGTCGCGCACCACAGTCCATATTGAGCGGGCTGGTTCTTCACGGGCCGCCGCAGACAGACTCTGCCCCGTAGAAAACACCGCCAGGAGCGCGCTCCTGGCGGTGGAACCCCAGGCGCGCCTGGAGGGACTCGAACCCCCAACCTACTGATTCGAAGTCAGGCGCTCTATCCATTGAGCTACAGGCGCACGAACTGGGTCCACTCCGAGTATACCACAACTGATACCAGGCACAAAATGCGATGGACGTTCAAATCCCGCAGTGGGCGCGGGCACCTTGCACCGCGCCGCTTTCTGGAGTAGAATGAACAGCGCCTGGCATCGCCCCGCCACTGCCAGACCACTACCAGGCAAGACGCACAGGAGGCAAAAGGCACTGCCGATGTCACACGAGGCTCAAACCGCACAAGATATCGCAGACAAGGCACAGCAGCTGGGCTTTGATCTGGTGGGTTTCGCCTCTCCCGTGCCGCCTGTGACACTATCAGGCTACCACTCCTGGTTGGACCACGGCTACCACGGCAAGATGGCTTATCTGGCCCGGCCCGATACGATTGCCAAGCGAGCAGATCTGTCTCTCATCCAGCCCGGCGTGCAGTCGGTGGTGACTGTAGGCTGTCAATTATCACACCGTCGCCCTGCCAGCAGACCTACGTGATGACCCTTCACGGGGTATCTTTGCCAGCTACGCCTGGGGTGACGATTACCACGAATGGTTTGCGTCACGATTACACCGGCTGGCAGAATTCGTCCGGGAGCTCTGCGGCGAGCCGGTCGCCTACCGGGCATACGCGGACACCGGCCCCATATTGGAACGGGACCTGGGCGTCCGCGGCGGTCTCGGTTTCGTGGGCAAGAACACAAATCTCATCCATCCGAGACTGGGATCGTGGCTCTTGCTTGGAGAGCTTTTGCTGACGGTGGAGCTACCGGCTACAAAGCCCGATCCAGTACGGGGTACCTGCGGCGACTGCACCCGCTGCCTGGACGCATGCCCCACAGGAGCACTGGTGGCCCCCTATATGCTGGATGCCCGGCGCTGTATCTCGTACCTGACCATCGAACTCAAGGGCGCCATCCCCCGCGAGCTTCGCCCGCTCCTGGGCAACCGGATCTTTGGCTGCGACATCTGCCAAGAAGTGTGCCCTTGGAATCGGCGGTACTCCCAACCCACGCGGGAGCCTGCATTCCAGCCCCGATCTGATGCACTCGCCCCTCGCCTGCTTGACTTGTTCGCCCTCGACGCCGCCGATTTCCGCTCTCGCTACCGGACCAGTTCCGTACTCCGCGCCAAACGACGCGGTCTGCTGCGCAACGCAGCCGTGGCGCTGGGCAACTGGGGCGACCATGCTGCCATCGCCACGCTGTCAAGGGCGCTCGGTGACGACGAGCCCCTGGTCCGCGAGCACGCCGCGTGGGCACTTGGGCAGATGACGCATCCAGAGGCCCGGTCAGCGCTAGCAAACGTGATCACCGCCGAAACCGATCTTTGGGTCCATAAGGAGATCAGGTTGGGCCTGGCCTCAGCGGATGCCCTCGCAGAAGACAAGGGAGATCGCAGATAACGACAAAGGGTATTCGCTAACCAACAACTTGCGACTTTTATCGCACGCGGGCAAGATGTGGTATAATGCGCCCGCCTACGAATATCTAGCCAGCAGGTGAGAGGGAATCGCATGGTCATTCCGGACCCAGTTCGGCAGTTCGAGATCTTTGCCACCATCCCGGAAGAGATCTTCCAGGAGATCTATGCAAGGGCCCAGGTCGCTCCCTATGCGCCAGGGGAAGTGATCGTCCCGGC
>JABAHP010012659.1_pt2 | contig 12916 bp, 10 predicted proteins | sample 7062081 | NCBI WGS metagenome assembly JABAHP01 (sample SAMN14534357, study PRJNA622989) | marine sediment metagenome | biome: marine biome [ENVO:00000428]; feature: marine pelagic biome [ENVO:01000023]; material: deep marine sediment [ENVO:00002113] | place: India: Gulf of Kutch | collected... | reverse complement strand
TAAAAAACGGATTTTTGTTAGCTATTGACAACGACTTAAAATATTAATAAATGAAAACGATTACATTTTTCGAAATGAATTGGGCTAATGACTAAATGTGCGGTGGGGGCAATCTCAATCGATCCATCGCCAATGTTTCTTTAAGAAACCGCTACATCAACAAGTCCGGTAAACAACCGGAAAAAATTGAAAGGAGGAAACCCATGTCAAAATTAACTCGGAGGGAATTTTTAGACAAAAGTGTAAAAGTGGGTGGATTGGTGATAGCCTCGGGAGTTGCACCTGCTTTTATAAAACGAGCCTTTTCGGAAGATAAACATGCAGCTTATTTAAATGCCAAGATCAACTGGCGGCAAGTAGAAGGCACGCGTATTAAAATCCTGGTGACGCCCGCACACTATTTTAATAAATTTAGAGCCATTTCACCGCAGTTCGAAGAGTTAACCGGTGTCAAAATTGATTTTGACATTATTCCTCCTCGTGAAATGAGAGAAAAAGCGGTTTTGGACTTCGGTGCTAAATCGGGCAATTACGCTAGTCACACCGCGGACCCCATGTACTTATCGTTATACGAAGCGAACAAATGGGTAGAACCACTGGATAATTTCCTTAACAACCCGAAATTAACCGATAAAGCATGGTTCGATCTAGAAGACATCATACCTTTATGGCGAGCCGCAGATTCAGTTAAAGGAAAACTATATGGAATGCCTGCTGAAGGAGAGGCTACTATCCATGTTTACAACCGTGAACTTTACGAGCAAAAAGGTCTGAAACCACCCGAAACTCTCGCAGATTTTATGGCGACTGCCAAAGAACTTCATAAGGTAGACGGTAAAATTGCAGGTGCCGCTATCCGTGGTTTTCGTGGGGCTGGTCAAAACATGTACATCTGGCCATCTCTTTTCCTGGCCTGGGGAGGCAAATGGTTTGATGCCAACGGTAAACCGCAGGTGAACAGTGAACCGGGTGTAAAATCGTTGGAATATTATTGCGATCTTCTCCAGAACTATGGACCTGCTGGGGTTGAAAACTGGAACTGGCCCGAAATTATGGAGGCCTTTGCCGGACGAAATATTGCCCAGTTTATAGATTCAAACTCAACTGCGTCCATTATAGAAAATCCAAAAAAATCCAAAATGGCTGGCAAAACTGGCTACCAGCGCTGGCCCAAAGGCCCGTCCGGCCGTCGAGTTTCAAGCATTTGGAACTGGACCATGCCGGTCAATGCGGTTTTACCTGAGAAAAAGAAAATTGCCACCTGGCTTTACATTCAATGGCTCGCATCAAGGCCGACCCAGTTCTCATCTGCTATCTACAAGGAGACTCCAGATGCCGTCGTACGTACCGGTGTCAACCGAGTTTCCATCTGGAGTGATCCTGAGTATCGCAAAGTCATCGATTTTACCCCTGATTATGCTGACATCGTGTTGACGGCTATGAAGGAAGACACAGACTCCGATTGGCGGCCGCGTGTTCCGCAATGGCCAAAAATCGGCGAAGCCATGGCAGTTGCCATCCAGGCGGCACTGGTTAAGCAAAAAACACCGAAAAAGGCCCTTGACGATGCAAATGCCATCATTGCTAAAGTTATGAAGCGATCATAACTGCAGATATTTGATAATTTCATTCGGTGGGCGGCCGGCATCTGGCCGCCCTCGATTTAAATTTGTGCAAAGTTGAAATTATGACAGCGACGAAGCCTCCCAAAAAAGTCAAGTACCAGAAACAATGGGAACGGTTTGGTTATGCAATGATTTCACCGAGCATGATTTTTTTAGTTCTCGTTACGACCGTGCCCCTTGTTTCATTGCTGTTGATGAGCTGTTTCAGGATCGATTTGACCTTCCCAATGGATAACGGGTGGAATGGACTGGAAAATTATCTTGAGATGTTCCGCGACACGCGTTTCTGGTTTTCAATTCGGCTAACCGTTATATATACCGCCATCACAGTTGTTCTGCAGGTTATTTTGGGCTTGGCGCTTGCAATGGCCTTTTTTCGAGGATTCCGTGGTCAGGGACTGATGCGCGTCAGTGTCCTGTTGCCTATGATTCTAGCACCGGTTGTCGTTGGTCTTGCCTGGCGGACCTTAATTCTGACCCCAGAATACGGAATTCTCGACTATTTGGTGATACTACTGGGATTTGGGTCCAAGCCCTGGTTGGTTGAGCCTACATGGGCACTGATATCTGTCATAATCATTCATACTTGGCAATGGACACCTTTTGCATTTCTGGTGTTTTTAGCCAGCTTAAATGCCATGCCGCAAGAGCCACTGGAGGCCGCGTTGCTGGATACTCGCACATCCTGGCAGCGGTTTCGCTATATCATTTTACCAATGCTTAGACCGGCAATAGTCATCGTGCTTATTTTTAGGACCATGATTGCCCTGCGTGCTTTTGCCGCCATATTTTCTGCCACTGGGGGGGGACCGGGAACGGCGACTGAAATCCTAAATCTTTACGCTTACAGGGTATCGTTTAATTCTTTGGATCTCGGGTATGGAGCTGCCCTGGGAACGGTACTTCTCCTTATTACGGTTGGTATTTCGTTGATCTTTTTCAGGATGCGTCGATCGAGTTTAAACTGATTGGAAAAAATGTTGATGATTAAACAAGCCCAAAACCGTAATGCTCTGCAATTTTTCGGGATCGTGGTTAAATACACCCTTTTTGTTATGATGATCTTAACCTGGGCTTTTCCGGTTGTGTGGGTAATTATCACCTCGTTTAAGCGGCGCATAGACATTTTTACCCTGCCGCCAAAAATATTTTTTAATCCAACCGTGGAACATTACATCGAGGCTTTTATACGAACCAGTGACATAGCCTTTGGCACTTTTAACAGCATTGTAATTGCCACTGTCACAACTATCTTAACATTACTGGTGGCAGTTCCGGCTGGTTATGCCTTTTCCCGGGTGACCTTTAAGTTTCGTAGCCAGTTGTCCTTTTTTGCATTAATTTCTCAGATGGCACCGCCCATTGGCTTGATAATCCCATATTTCTTTATCCTCAGTCGAACTCATATGCTCGACAGTTATACCGGTCTTATTGCAATTCACATGACCTTGACAGTGCCGTTCAGTATTTGGCTGATGATTACCTATTTTCAGGATCTTCCGATTTCTCTGGAAGAGTCAGCAGCTATTGACGGCGCTTCGCCATTTACCACTTTTTTCAGGGTCGTTCTTCCAACCGCGTGGGGCGGGGTCGGTGTAACGGCCATATTTGCCTTCATTGAATCCTGGAATGAGTTTTTATATGCGGTCGTTTTAACCGGAAGCAAGACCAAAACAGTTCCAGTGGCTATATTTAGCTTTTTGACAACTGAAGAAAGTCTCTGGGGACCGTTCACAGCGACCGGAGTCACGATAATGGCGCCGGTCATCATCGTTGCGCTTTTTGCCCAGCGTCAGATGATTAAAGGGATGACACTAGGTGCAACCAAAGGCTAATGTTCCATGAATTGTTTGGCATACTGATTTAATAAATAACATGAGGTGAAAAACTTATGAATCAACATAAACCCCACCAAAAGCTTCTAATGCTGGGCCTGGATGCCGCTCTGCCTGACCTGATTGCAAAATTTACCGAGGAAGGCAGCATGCCTGTTGTAAAAAAGCTGATTGAAAGGGGCTGGTTTTCCAGAATGATTACAACATTCCCTCCCCTAACTGCGGCTGCATGGGGGGCGATCACCACCGGAGCAGGACCGGGAACCGCGGCTGTTCCCAGCCTCATGGTTCACAAACCCGGCGAACCGCTGGATAAATGGCATACATCGTTTTGCAGGCATATCCTCGAAGCCGAAACTCTGTGGGAGGCTGCTGGCAAAACCGGTAGTAAAACGGTGCTGGTCAACTGGCCGGTCACATGGCCGTTGAGTATTGATAACGGTATCCAATTAGCCGCTTCCCTGAACCCTCCATTCCGCTATTTTTATATGCCACTATGGGATGTCGCTTCGTCCGCCCTTTTTTCAACCGGTGTGGAGAGATGCAATCAAATTGCGGGCCGAGCCATTCAGGTTCAACCGCAGCCCGCAAAGGATTGGATAAATATTCCGCAGCACAGCGGAACCCCGCTAGAGATTGCCATTGAGGTACCGCCAACTTATGCCAAAGGTTTGAAGTATCGGGTGCTTTTACTTGATTCAAAGGGTGATGGGTACGATCAGATCTTGATTGCTCGATCTAAAGATGCCGCTGAAGCGGTTACCATATTACATGAAAAAGAAAAAAGTACCTGGATTAGTGAGACCTTTACAGATGCCCAAGGCAATTTTAAAACCGGACGATTTTATTTTTACCTGGTTAAACTTGAGGGACCGGAATCATTCAAACTTTATCAGAGCGCCATAAACTCTGCTGAAAAGATCACTCTTCCGCCAGAATTAACCAGAGAGCTTGACGAAGCGGCCGGACCTTATATTGAAGTTGATGATCCCTGGGCATATATGGACGGCTGGGTTGACATCGATTTTTACCTTGATCAGCTCACGGCCCAGAATGACTGGTGGACCGAGGCTACCATCTACGGACTAAAAAAGATCGATTGGGACCTGGCATTCAGTTGGGTTGGAACCATTGATCATATTCAGCATGTTCTTTACGGTGGGATTGACCCCCAAAGCTGCCATTACAATCCAGAGGAGGCTCCCGTAATTCTGGACCACATCCGGCGTATTTATGCCGAAGTCGATGCGCGCATTGGCCGAATCCTCGAGCATGTCGATTTAGATAATACGCTCGTATGCCTGGTTTCCGATCACGGATTTTCCAGCCTGGAGCGAAACCCTTATATCAAACACCATTTGGCCAAAGCAGGACTACTCTCTTTCGACCTCGATACTGAAACCGGCGCGATGGAAATCGATTGGTCCAAAACCAAGTGTTTTCCACTGGAGCCTGGGCATGCTCACATTTTCGTCAATCTCAAGGGTCGTGATCCTCACGGGATTGTCGAGCCAGAGGATTATGAAAAAGTGCAGGAAGAAATTATCGATGTACTGCTGTCCCTTCGGGATCCGATAACAGGCCGACATGTTGTAGCCACCGCTGTCCGCAAAAAGGAATCCGGAATGCTAGGTGTCGTTGAAAACCAGGGTTACGATCGCATTGGCGATGTTCTTTTTGCGCTTAAACCTCAATATATGGCAAATCCGTTTGTCTATCCGGTCGCCGTAAATTACCGGGATGGCACCCAACGATTTATCCCTAATCCCGAAGATTTTGAACCTGCCGAGTTGCATCGAAATTTTACCGGAGTACATCTATCTCTACCTTCGCTCAATGAGATGCACGCGGCCGTTGTACTGGCAGGCAACGGGATACCCAATTTGAAACGGAAAAATCCAATTAATATTGTTGATCTGGCACCAACTCTTGCATATCTGCTGGGAACACCAACTCCGAAGGATGCCGAAGGCAACATCTTGAAGGAAATGGTCAAAAAGGATTAACCACCAGAACAACAATATCCGATGTGCAATATAATATTATGGTTTCTATATGAATAGCCCTCTGTCTGCGGCAAGTAACTGAAAGGAATGAGCATGCAGAAAATAGACCTTGATTATGGGGATACAAGCATGCCGGTGGAACTCCCTGATTCAGCTTGTGTTGTACGTTACGGTAAAACTTATTCTGATCCGCCTGAAGTAGATCCCAACGAAGCTACTCGCAAGGCCCTTGAGAAACCGTTGGGATTCCCTCCCCTCAGAGAACTCGGAGGATCGAATAAAAGTGTGGTAATTGGATTTCCTGACCGGGTTAAAGGCGGCGCACACCCGAATTGCCACAGGCGCGTCGCCATACCGCTAATTGTTGAAGAACTTTTAAAAGGCGGCACGAAGCTAGAAAATATTACTCTGCTATGCTGTATGGGACTGCATCGAAAGAACACTCTCGAAGAGTGGTACTGGTATTTAGGCAAGGAGATCGTCGATCAATTTTGGCCGGATCGTTTGATCAATCATGATGTTGAAGCTCCGGATTTGTGTGATTTCGGCACCGACGAAATGGGCAATGCCGTTCAATGCAACCGCTTGATGGCGGAAGCCGATGTCCCCATTGTCCTTGGCCACGTCACGGGTAATCCTTATGGCGGATACAGCGGCGGTTATAAAATGATTGTCACCGGCCTTTCTGGCTGGCAGTCGATTGCCTCGCATCATTCCCCGGCGACCATGCATCGCCAGGATTGGATGGGAGCCTCGACAGACTCACAAATGCGGCGACAATTTACTTCGATCGGCAAGGCCATGGAGAAGGCGATCGGCAAGAATTTTTTTGCGGTCGATGCTGTGCTGGGCCAAAACTCCCAAGTACTTGACGTCAAAGCCGGCGGTCTAAAAGCTGTTGAAGATGCGACTTGGCCTCTAGCAAATCAAAGAACCAATATTCGGCTGGACAGTAAGGAGCCGGCTGATATTCTTATATTCGGGGTTCCCCGAAATTTTCATTACGGACCTGGAATGGGGACCAATCCAATTTTGATGAGTCTCGGAATCGGCGGACAGCTGTCGCGCTGCTGGCACGCTTTCCGCGATGGAGGCGTTATCATAGCAACATCAATCTGCGATGGCTGGTTTAATCCTCACTGGTTTCCTTCATACGAGGAAACCTACCATGCACTGCAGAAATACTGCTCGGCCACGGAGTTTGTCGACTCCGATGATGCAATGAATATCGTGCACAATTATGAATATCGCTACCAGTATTCGAATCACTATACCTATCACCCCTTTCATGCCCTGTCCATGATAAGCGGAGGTAGCGCACCGCTGCTGTGGACATCGGCGGTATTTATCGCCGGCGCCAAAGCACCGGGTTATGCTCGGGGAATGGGATTTAGCCCAACTTCAACGTTTAAGGAAGCACTTGATCGCGCCATAAAAATTGTTGGCAATAACCCAAGGATCTTGTGCACCCCGGAATGCTTTTCAGGTGGTGTGGCTGTTCATTTACACACAAAGGCCTGAAAAACTGCCGATCAAATCAAGGAACTATTAGAGACTTATCATGGCTGAAGTAATTTTAAAAAATGTCTACAAAACCTTTGGAAGGACCACTGCAGTAAACGATTTTTCTCTGAATATTGAAGATGGTGAATTTATCGTCCTCGTTGGGCCCTCCGGTTGCGGGAAAAGTACAACTCTGAGGCTGATCGCCGGGCTGGAAGTGATTTCCTCAGGTGAGATGTTTATTGGCGATCGGCTGGTTAATGATATTCATCCCAGGGATCGCGATATCGCCATGGTTTTTCAGAATTATGCACTGTATCCCCAGATGACGGTTTATGACAACATGAGTTTCAGTTTGAAAATGCGTAAGGTACCTAAAGTTGAAATCGACCGGATCATTAAACAGGCAGCTGATCTTCTTCGTATCGACCGGTTGCTTGAACGCAAGCCGGGACAATTATCTGGTGGTCAACGCCAGCGTGTTGCCCTTGGCCGAGCCATTGTTCGGGATCCACAGGTGTTTTTGTTTGATGAACCTCTGTCTAACCTTGATGCCAAACTGAGAATTGCCATGCGGGCTGAGCTTTTGGAACTTCATCAGAGACTCAAGACAACGATTATTTACGTAACTCATGATCAATTGGAGGCAATGACTATGGGGAATCGAATTGTTGTTATGAAAGACGGTCTTATTCAGCAGGTGGATACGCCGGATAGGGTCTACGATCATCCTGTTAATAAATTTGTCGGTGGTTTTATTGGTTCGCCGTCAATGAATTTTATAAATTGTACCATAGACCGGCAGGAGGGCGATCTGGTAGCCAAGACCCGGGGATTGGATCTTAAGATTCCCACTCAATTTGCTGAAAAGGCTGAAAAATATGCCGGTGATCAGGTGACCCTAGGAATCAGGCCTGAGCATTTGACGGATTCAAATAGTGTTCAAGATCCGGATCCGAAAAGCTGTTTTCGAGCGTCGATTAGAGTAATTGAAAGCGCAGGTTCGGAAAAAATAGTCCATATTCGCAATGAGGATGACACAATGGTCGCCAGACTCGACCCCCATGTCCAGTTGAGGATTGGTGACGTCATCGATTTTACCGCACGGATGGACTCGGCCCATATTTTTGATATCAATACCGGCGACACCATTTTTTAGCGATTTGGCTATTTAATGATCCGATAGCAGTCACACGGTGGTTTCAATTTTTCAACGGCTGTCCATAGCACGGTTCGAAAATATCTGTGGAGATTACAATGGCGAAGATAACCATGGCGGATATTTCAAAAATGGCCGGAGTTTCACTGGCCACCGTCTCGAGGACCATTCACTCTCCGCATCTGGTTCGCAAAGGGACCCGTGAGCGTGTCAATCAGGTAATGGAAAAAGTCAATTATGTCTATCATGCCACCGCCGGTGACCTATCCCGTAAGCGTTCATCGATTATAGGGGTGATCATCCCCACTGCTAAGAGCCTGGTCTTCTCATCAACTCTTCAAGCGATCCAGGAAGCTGCGCAACAGAATAATTTCTCACTAGTTGCTGGAAGTAGCAAATATGATATTGAAACAGAGCTTAGCTTACTGCAGCAGTTCAAAGAAAGACGCTTGGCAGGTATTATTTTAACCGGCTTTGTCGTCGGCCAAAAGGATCTGATAAAAGAGCTGGTCAAAGGCGGTATGCCCTGCGTGGTTATTTGGGACAAACTGAAAGATCCGGATTTAAGCTATGTGGGTTTTGACAATTTTAAAGCAACCTTTACGATAACGGAGTATTTAATCAGTCTCAAGCATAAACGTATAGGCCTAATTGTCGGACCCTATACAAAGGTGGAGAGGGTAAAAAGGCGCTTGGAAGGATTCAAAGCTGCTCTTGAAAACCATGGACTTCGTTATGATCCCTCACTCGTTATTGAAAAGGAACCAACCCTTATCGATGGCAAAGAAGCCATGAGCCGGCTGCTTTCGTTACCTGTCAGACCAACGGCTGTGTTAGCAGCCAGCGATACGCTAGCGGTTGGAGCATTGGCTGCTGCCCGGGATATGAAGATTCGCATACCAGAGGATATTTCTGTCGCTGGCTTCGACGATATTGAGGTTGCCGCTTATTGCAATCCCCCTCTTACAACGGTGAGGGTGCCGGCTTACGAAATTGGGCAAATTGCGTTTAAGATTCTCATGGATATGATCAACAGCAACGGCAATCAGATACAACAGTATTGTCTGGACACGAGTGTTATCATCAGGGGATCATGTCGTGAATTGGATAACGATGTAATTGCTAAATTTTAGATTGGGCTGCCCCTAATGAAACGACAATGCGACGGTCAGTCTGAACGAACGGTAGTTCTTCGATAGGTAAAATTTTCAACAGACTGCCGATTAGGAGGTATGGAAATGAAAAAAATTGGAATTATCGGCACCGGTGTCATGGGGCTAACCGTCGCTGAAAAAATTATCGCTGCCGGTCACAACCTGACAGTTTACGATTTATCAGCGGATGCTGCTAAGAGAACTGAAAATTTTGGTGCACAAATCGTTCAAACCCCCAAAGATGTAAGTCTACATTCAGATATAGTTCTTCTCTTTTTACCCGGTCCAGTGGAGGTCATAGATTGTGTTTCATCCCCCGATGGATTGTTAAACGGAATGCAGCCCGGCAGCATTATCGTTGACATGAGTACTTCCGATCCTGATGTTTCCGAAAAGGTATACAGGCTAGCAGCGAAAAAGGGGGTTGATTTTCTGGATGCCCCAGTGCTTGGCCGTCCCGCCACAGTAGGGTATTGGGCTTTGCCTGTTGGTGGCAAAGAGGATGTAATTAAACGCTGTAAGCCGGTTTTTAAGATTTTTGCCGCACATGTTTTCCATGCTGGACCAGTCGGCGCTGGCCACAAAATCAAGCTACTCAATCAATTAATGTTTGGCGCTATTAATGCCATGACCGCAGAAATGATGGCCATCGCGGACAAAATAGGTATTGAACCCAGCCGACTATTTGAAATTATAACCGCCAGCAAAGCAGGGACGGTAAGCAATCTATTCAAAGAGCTGGGAAAAAGGGTTGCTGATGGTAATTACGAAGATCCGACTTTCACGGTGAACTTGTTGATAAAGGATGTAAAACTAGCGGTTCAGATGGCTAAAGGCAACAATGCACCACCGCTGCTTGCCCGTACTGTTGAATTTATCAATGAAGTATCCCAGGCCCAAGGACTGGGGAATAAAGATACCTCAATAATGTGGACTAGTTATCGTAGAATTTGGTCTGGTAAATAAGCTACCATTAATATTTTCTACTAGCACGGTTAAAAAAATCCTTAGTGAAAAAATGACCTGCCTTTGCGAGTAAATCCGTGATATGTAAACTAACTGGCAGACAATGCTACAGCTATCCTGAAATTTCTATGATTATATAGAAAATCCAACTTGCCTAATAGTGAGATATACGTATGCGATTGGAACCACATGNNGGTAAATAAGCTACCATTACTATTTCCTGATAGCACGGTTAAAAATATTCTTAGTGAAAAAAACGACCTGCCTTTGCGAGTAAATCCATGATATGTAAACTAACTGGAAGACTATGCTACAGCTATCCTGAAATTTCTATCATTATATAGAAAATCCAACTTGCATAATAGTGAGATATACGTATGCGATTGCAATTACATGGGCAAATTATGCAAAAAAATGGCGAACTGCCCGGTCCTGTGATCATTGGTGGGGTCGGCGGCAGCGGCACCCGAGTAGTGGCAGAGATCATAAGACAAGCAGGTTTTTATATTGGTGGCGACCTTGACTCAGCTAATGATAATCTTTGGTTTATACTACTTTTCAAACGCCCCCGATGGTTTCGCCGTGCGCGTCATGATAGAAATAATATCCTCACCGGTCTAAATCTGTTTTCAAAAGCGATGCTTGGCCAAGCCAATCCTGTTTGGCCTGAACTGCGATTTCTATTTCGAGCCGTGTTTGAAATCTCCATTTTCGGACACAACTATAAAGGCGATGGACGAGGATTCTGGCCCTTTGTTAGAGCATGGAAAATGATCCAGAGAAAACAAAGAAAAACTATTAATAATGACCGGTGGGGATGGAAGGAGCCCAATTCCCATATTTATCTGGAATTCCTTGATTCCCATTTCAGCAATATCAAATACATACATACAATACGCCACGGGCTTGACATGGCATTCAGCGAAAATCAGCAACAATTGTATAACTGGGGCCCCATTTTGGGTCTTGAATTGCCTGAGTCAAAGTCCGATGAAGCAACTGCATCTTTAAAATACTGGATTAAGTCCAACAGACGTGTTGTGGAAATAGGCAAAAAACTTGGTGATCAGAAATTTATTATAGTTAACTTTGATCGGTTATGTTTGTCGCCGAAATCAGAAATTCAAAAAATTTTGTCGTTTCTGAATATTAAGCTCGACGCTGAAAATCTGGCGGCCCTGTATCGTATTCCAAAAAGACCTAAATCCTCTGGACGGTATAGAGAGCATAATATCAGCAAGTTCGACCCAGCTGATTTAGACGAATTAGAAAATCTGGGCTTCTCGATAAGTGCTGACGACCTATAATGCTCGATAAAGGCAATATCTTTCTTGCAGTCATCGAGCACAGTCGTTTTATCAAAATGTTGGCACAACTCTCATCATTATCAGCAGGATGAAAATTGGTTCTTATTTTCTGTTTGACCATCATATTGGCGGTATTCTTTGGTCTCACTTTTCCCCAAACTGGAAATTATGCGGCGTATATTCCCCATATGATTGGGATAATGTTGTTTTTTAATTTCTTGGATGTAAAGATTCAAATCCGCCGATCTTATCCCTGGGTTTTATTTATCACTCTTTTTTTCTCCGCTGTAGTTATACCCGGATTTGTATACTATATTCTTTCTGTTGGTTTCATTGCACCCTATCGTATAGGGCTTCTTTTGGTGGCTTGTGCTCCCACCGGGATTACAGCACTGATTTTAGGCCGATATATCAAAGACAGTAACTATCAATTGGTGTTAAGCAATTTTTTTTTCACAAACTTCGGTTCTATGTTTTATATCCCGATTATTCTAAAATTTGTTCTCCGCGAATCCGTCAAGTTTGACACCCCTCCCTTAACTCTATTTGGACAGATGGCGCTTATTGTGATTTTGCCGTATATTCTGAGCCAAACCGTAGTGCGTTTTTTTCATCCGCAATGGTTAAACAAGCGCAAAGTTATCTCCAATGGAGTTACACTGCTCTTGCTATTTTGTGCCATCATGGTCTCAATAGGAAAAGTCGCAGATCAATTAATATGGCAGGCAGATTCCATATGGCTTGCTATTTTGATATTGGGAATTTACCTAATACACGGTGGTCTGGGATACACCATTGGGTGGATTTGGAGAAATGCCGAGCTAAAGAAGACCTTGCCATTAATTTGTTCATCGAGGAATATTCAGTTGGTATTCGCCATCGCGGTTTTACATTTCTCCCCCTTAACCTATGTACCAATTATTATGGGAATTTTCTTCCATCATCTGACAAACGCCTTTTGGCTTTGGATCTTAGGCACTAATAAGCCACCTGTCCGCCTAGATTGAAATTTGTCCGGTGGTCTCTCTATAAACACAACGGTGGTTCAAAAAAAGATTTTCCCTTTGAGATGTAGTACCTGTTTGACTCATAAGATATATTTATCTACATCCCCTTTTCAATTGATACAAAATTGTTAAAATTGTGACCGGCACACGAACATAGTATATTTCAGAACTGTCACTTGTTTGCAAATTGCTCGTAGTCTCCGATTGTATATTGCATATGCAGACCTTCAATATTTTACACGGACTGAAATTGTAGACTTCGTGCTTGCATCGAATCTTTGAAGGTGGGCCAAAAATTTAGGATTAACTACCGATGAATATTTTTGCGATTCCTTGCACTTTCTGTTACCCAAT
>JABAHP010001581.1_pt2 | contig 12921 bp, 13 predicted proteins | sample 7062081 | NCBI WGS metagenome assembly JABAHP01 (sample SAMN14534357, study PRJNA622989) | marine sediment metagenome | biome: marine biome [ENVO:00000428]; feature: marine pelagic biome [ENVO:01000023]; material: deep marine sediment [ENVO:00002113] | place: India: Gulf of Kutch | collected... | reverse complement strand
GAAAGTGGCGGAATTGGTAGACGCGCTGGACTTAGGATCCAGTGGCCGAAAGGCCATAGGGGTTCGATTCCCCTCTTTCGCATATTTTAATTTGGAACAAATTGTCCCTTTATGACATATTGTGAAANNCAGGAAAATAACAATCACAATTCCCGAAGAGGATGTCAGCAGCAAATTTGACGAGGTTTACAAAGTTCTCAGGCGGGAAGCCAAAATACCCGGATTCCGTCCCGGCAAAGCACCCCTGAATATAATTAAATCCCGTTACGGCAAGCTGGCCGAAAAAGAGGTGCTGGAGACTATGGTCCCGGACGCCTATTCGGATGCCATCAAGGAATCGGGCGTATTTCCAATCAGTGAGCCGGAATTTTCGACAATCACCATCGAAGAAGGCAAACCGATCGAATTTACAGCCGAATTCGACGTTAAACCCGAATTCGAGGTCGAAAAATATACAGGATTCACATTGAAAAAAGAACCGGCAACTGTTAATGAGGGCGATGTTGACAAGGCTTATAATCGCATAATCGACCAGCATTCATCAATGAAAGCCAAGGAAGAAAATGCCCCGGCCGAGGAAGGCGACATTGTGATTGTGGATATGGAAAAAACCTCCGATCCGGATAATATCATAAAAGACGACAAAATGACCGACTTCACCTTCGAGCTGAATAAAGATGTCACCCTTCCGGCATTCACGGACAATCTCATCGGCACAAAGCCCGGCGATGAACGGCAGATTGATGTCACCTATCCCGAGGATTATTACGACAAAAGCATGGCCGGAAAGAGCCTGGGTTTCAATGTTAAGGTCAAGGAAGTCAAAGAGATAGTTCGTCCGGAATTGAACGAGGAATTCTTCAAGCAGTTTGACGGTGCCAAGGACGAAAAAGAGCTGAAAGAAAAAATCAGGGCCGATCTTCTCGAGCGCAAGAAGCAGGAAATCGAGGGCGATATCAAGGAACAGGCGGTAAAATCAGTCATAACGGCTAATGATTTCGAACTGCCCAAGTCGCTTCTGGAAAACTACCTGGATTCTGTGGTGGAGGACGCCAAGCAGCAGTATCAGGATCAGGAGGTCGATGAGGCCGAGATTCGTGAAAAATACAGGGCCACCGGAATCCGTTTTATTCGCTGGAACCTGTTGTACCACAAGATCGCCGAGAAGGAAAATATCACTGTAACCAAAGAGGATACAGATAAGTGGCTGCAGAGATTTGCCGATAGAGCAAATATGGAGCTGGAAAAGGCCAGGGAGTTTCTGGCTGCCCAGAAAAAAATCCAGGATATAAAGGAAACGATTCTGGAAGAGAAGGTTTTAAACTATATTATAGAAAATTCCGAGATCAAGGAAATGGATCAGTAAGAGAAAGGAAGCTTATGCCTTTAGTTCCCATAGTAGTTGAACAGACAGGACGCGGCGAGCGCTCATGGGATATATTTTCACGGCTTTTGAAGGATCGGATTGTATTTATCGGCACCCCAATAGATGATCATGTAGCTAATCTGGTAATAGCACAGCTCCTGTTCCTGGAAGCGGAAGATCCTGATAAAGATATCTTTATGTATATCAATTCACCCGGCGGTTCGGTTACTGCCGGAATGGCTATATACGATACGATGCAGTTTATAAAGCCTGATGTGGCAACAACCTGTATGGGTATGGCGGCCAGCATGGGGGCACTGCTTTTGACAGCCGGCGCCAAGACCAAGCGCTCGATCCTGCCCCATGCCCGTGTGATGATCCACCAGCCCTGGGGCGGGGTGCAAGGCCAGGTAACCGACATAGAGATCCAAACCAAAGAGTATCAAACACATAAGAAGATCCTGAACCAGATTCTGGCCAAACATACAGGGCAGGATTTGAAAAAGATCGAGAAAGATACGGATCGAAATTACTGGATGTCGGCCGAAGAGGCCAAAAAATATGGCCTGATCGACGAAGTCTATGAAAAAAGAGCTTGATTTGAACTTGCATAGAATATAAATTCGCACATTGGGCTTCTGGAAAGCCCAATTTTTTTGGAGATTATTTATGGCAAATCCACCTTTCAAAGATAAAAGATGTTCATTTTGCGGACGCAGCAGTCCGCCTGTAGCGCGGCTGTTTTCGGGGGATAACGCACTTATCTGCAATGAATGTATCACTCTCTGCAATCGAATATTGCAGGAAGAGGAACGGCGGGTCAAGATATCACGTGACTTCAAACTCTTGAAGCCAGCGGATATCAAGGCCTTCCTTGATAAGTATATTATCGAGCAGGAAAAGGCCAAGAAGACCATCTCAGTTGCTGTCTATAACCATTACAAAAGAGTAATGGCCCCGCAGGAAAAAGATGATGTGGAGATGGATAAGTCCAATATCCTGGTTCTGGGGCCCACCGGCACCGGCAAGACGCTTGCCGCTCAAACGCTGGCACGCATGCTTTCAGTGCCGTTCTGTATTGCCGATGCCACTGTTCTGACCGAGGCCGGGTATGTGGGTGAGGATGTGGAGAACATACTGGTCCGCCTGGTTCAAGCGGCCGATTATGATGTCAAACTGGCTGAATATGGTATTGTCTATATCGACGAGATCGATAAGATCTCGCGTCGTGACGCCAACCCCTCGATTACCCGTGATGTCTCCGGGGAGGGGGTACAACAGGCACTGCTTAAGATGCTCGAGGGTACTGAGGCCAACATTCCGCCAAAAGGCGGACGCAAACATCCCGAACAGCAATTCATAAAGATTAATACCAGGAATATCCTGTTCATCTGCGGGGGAGCATTTGACGGCCTGGAAAATATTATTCTGCGAAGGGTGGGCAAGAAAGCGCTTGGATTTCAGGCGGAGAAAGCCAGTATCGACAGCAGGAAAACCGGCGAGATTCTGGACCTGTGCCAGCCCGAGGACCTGCTCAATTACGGTCTTATACCGGAGCTGGTAGGACGTATGCCGGTGATCAGCAGCATGCACGAGCTCACCACTGTTGCGCTGAGGCGAATATTGACCGAACCCGCCAATGCGCTGGTCAAGCAGTATGAGAAGCTGTTCAAGATGGATAATATTGAACTGGAATTTGAGGATGCCGCTCTTGATGCGATAGTCGAAAAAGCCCAGCAGAGAAAGACCGGAGCGCGTGCTTTAAGAGGCATTATGGAAGAGGCGATGCTGGAAATTATGTACGATTTGCCCTCGAAAGAAGACATCGTAAAATGTGTTATAACAGAAGATGTGATTAGAAATGCGTCCCTGCCGAAGCTGGTCCGCAAAGAGAGACGCAGTGCATAAAGGTATTACCATAGACCATAACGGCGAGAAGGTCGATATTCCCCATTCTCTGCCGCTTCTCCCACTACGTGACATGGTAATTTTTCCAAATATGGTTGTTCCGCTTCTTTTGGGACGGCAGTTCTCCATCGACGCCCTGCAGGAGGCCATGGTCGGCGAAAAGCTGATTTTTCTTTGCACACAGCGCAAAGCCGAGGTCGAAGAACCCGAACAGGAAGATCTTTATAATGTGGGCATGGTATCTCGAGTTCTTCAGGTGATGAAGCTTCCAAATCAGATGATCAAGGTTCTGATAGAGGGATTAGTCCGGGCCAACCTCGCGGATATGTATCTGGATGAAAATTGCTATACGGCGGAACTGGGATTTCCGCAGATATCTCCCGGGGCAACTAAAAACGATATTGAAGCGCTTGCACGTCAGGTCTCCCGCTATTTCGAGGAATATGTGCGCCTGTCTCATCGGATACCGGACGAGGTCCTGATGTATCTGGGCCAGATCGATGACAACCAGAAGCTGGCCGATACAGTCGCCGCTCATCTGGAGGTTAAACTGAAAGTCAGGCAGACTATCCTGGAGGCCTCGACAGTTTTTCAGCAGTTCAAGATGCTGGACGGGATTCTGAAGAACGAAATCGAAATTCTAAAAATACAGGATTCTATCGACACCAGCGTCAAGGAATCGCTACTCAAGAGCCAGCGTGAATACTACCTTCAGCACCAACTCAAGGCCATCAAGGAGGAACTGGGGCAGTATGAAGAGGGCGGAGCGGATATTCAGAAGTATGAAAATAAGCTGAGGAAGCTCAAGGCCCCAAAAGAAGTCAAGAAAAAGGCCCGGGATGAAATCGAACGTCTTCAAAAGATGCATCCGTTCTCGGCCGAAGCTGCGGTTGTCCGGGGTTATCTGGACTGGATTCTGGGATTACCGTGGCTGAATTATACCAGGGACAATGAGAATTTTGATGAGGTCCGCGCAATTCTGGATGAGGATCATTATGGTTTGAAGAAGCCCAAAAGACGCATACTGGAACATCTGGCGGTAATCCGTTTGGCAGGTAAAGTACGCGGACCGATCCTCTGCCTGGTGGGTCCTCCGGGTGTCGGCAAGACCTCCATCGGAAAATCGGTTGCCAGAGCATTGAACCGAAGGTTTGTGCGTATGTCGCTGGGGGGAATGAAAGATGAAGCTGAAATAAGAGGTCATAGAAGAACCTATATAGGCTCACTACCTGGACGGCTGATTCAGTCGATAAAGAGAGCGGGATCATCAAATCCGGTATTCATGCTGGACGAGATTGACAAAGTCGGCGCCGATTATAAAGGCGACCCGGCCGCGGCCCTGCTCGAGGCCCTGGACCCGGAACAGAACAAGAGTTTCTCGGACAATTTTCTTGAGGTGGATTATGATCTCTCCCAGGTGTTGTTTTTAACAACTGCCAATACGCTTCAAGGAATACCACCCGCCTTGATTGACCGCATGGAGGTTATCAGGCTTCCCGGATATCTCGATTTTGAGAAAGTGAACATTGCCAAAGACTATCTTATTCCTCGACTGAAGAAGGAAATGGGTCTTTCCAAATATAACATAAGCTTGGATCAGCCTGTCCTTCTGCAGATCATCCGGGATTACACGCGTGAATCCGGAGTGCGCGAGCTGGAGCGCAAGATCGCAGCGATTTTCAGAAAAATAGCCGAGGATGTCCTGACACATCCCAGAAAGCGAACATTCAAAATCACCAGGGCCAGGGTCAGGGAAATTCTGGGAGCCCCAAGATTCCTGGAAATGGAACGGATAAGAAGCAACATTGTCGGCCGTGCCTATGGTCTGGCATGGACTGAAAGCGGAGGCGAGATCCTTCCGGTTGAGGTCTCGCTGATGCCGGGCAAGAGCAAGCTGAATCTCACCGGCAAACTGGGGGATGTGATGAAGGAATCTGCTGCCGCGGCATTATCATTCATTCGCAGCAATTACCAGAAACTGCATTTAGAAAAAGAGTTTTACGAAAGACAGGAAATCCATGTTCATATTCCTGAGGGGGCTGTACCTAAAGATGGTCCCTCGGCCGGAATAACATTGCTGGCAGCCATGCTGTCGGCTGTGACCGATATACCGGTACCGTCAGATATTGCACTGACCGGCGAATTGACATTGACCGGGCAGGTGCTTCCGGTGGGAGGATTGAATGAAAAGTTCATTGCCGCCAAAAGGGCCAAAATCGGGACGATAATCTGCCCCCAAAAGAACGAGGCAGAGATAGAGGAACTTCCCAACGAGATTACTGAAGGATTGGATATTAAGCTGGTCAAAGACGCGGATCAGGTCTTATCACTTGTATTTCCAAAAAAGAAGCGCAATGCTCGAACTAAAAAACGCTGAATTCGTTACTTCCGTTTTCGATCTCAAACAATTCAAAGGACGCAATTTACCCGAAATCGCATTTGCCGGGCGTTCAAATGTGGGTAAATCCTCGATGATGAACAGGCTCATGGGGCGTAAAAATCTGGCCAAGACATCTCAGACTCCAGGTAAGACCCGTTCGATCAATTACTTTATCATCAGCAACGGCTTTTATTTTGTGGATCTTCCCGGATATGGTTATGCCCGCGTTTCGAAAAAAATGCGGGATGACTGGAGCAGGCTGATGGCCGATTATTTCACACATTCGCAGAAACTATGCGGAGTTGTGCAGCTTGTTGACGCCCGTCACAATCCCACCGAGCTTGACCTGCAGATGCATGAGATGCTCGAAAGCTATGGAATATATTATATAATTGTGCTCACCAAGGCTGATAAACTTTCCAATAATCAACTGGCGCAATCGGTAAAAAAATCAAGAGAAAAATTTGGTCTTCCACCTGACCTGTACCCGGTGCCGTTTTCAGCGGTCAAAGGAACCGGTAAAAAACAGGTCCTGCAGTGGATAGAGTGGAGAATAAAGGAATGCAAAGGATAGGATTATGAAACACACGGCTGTGGTTGGAAGCCAATGGGGTGATGAGGGCAAGGGCAAGATTGTCGATCTATTGTCGGAAAAGGCCGATATAGTGGCGCGTTCCCAAGGGGGTGCAAACGCCGGTCATACTGTGATTATTGACGGTGAGGAGTATATACTCCACCTGATACCTTCAGGGATATTACATCCCGATAAAATCTGTCTTATCGGCAACGGCGTGGTTACCGATCTTTGGCGTCTCTTTGATGAAATCGAAGGTCTCGAGAAAAGAGGTATCCGAACAGCTGGAAGGCTGTTTATATCGGGACTCTCGCATCTGGTAATGCCCTATCATAAATGGATGGAAAAGCATAATGAAGCCATGATGGGTAAGAACTGTGTGGGAACGACTCTAAGGGGTATCGGGCCGACATATACTGATAAATATTCACGTTTCGGTATCAGGGCATACGATCTTTTCTTCCCGGAAGTTTTGAAATCACGCCTGGAGATGAATTATAAACTGAAGGCGGCCGCAATTTCTGAACATGGCGAAGGCGAATTTAAGGACTTGAATAAACTGTATGATCAGCTTCTGGCATTTGGAGAAAAACTCAAGCCGATGGTTGTGGATGGTCCGATTTTTATGGAGAAGGCCAGTCGGGACAATAAGAGAATCCTGTTTGAAGGCGCCCAGGGAACATTACTAGATATCGATTATGGTACATTCCCCTATGTTACTTCATCTAATACGACCATTGCCGGAGCATTGACCGGCCTGGGTGTACCTCCCAGTTATATTCACAAGACCGTGGGTATTGTGAAGGCGTACCAGACCCGTGTGGGCAACGGCCCCTTCCCTACCGAATTAGACAATTCTCAGGGTGAGGCGTTGCGCGAGGCGGGCAAGGAGTACGGCGCCTCTACCGGCCGTCCGCGGCGCACCGGATGGCTCGATCTGGTGCTGCTGAAATATTCGGTTCGCATCAACGGTATGACTGATCTCGCGATTACCAAGCTGGATGTTCTGGATGATCTGGATGAGATCAAGGTCTGCACACGTTATGAGCTTCCCGAGGACAGAGGGGAATTTTTAATTTCGAACCTTGATGTTGTCAAGCCTATTTACAAAACACTGAAAGGCTGGAAGAAGCCGATTAAGGGAATGACAGCCTACGAGGATCTCCCTCAGGAAACCCGGGATTACATTAAGTTCATCGAGGATTATGTGGCCTGCAAGGCAACTATAATTTCTACCGGTGCGGGACGTGAGGATACGATTGTAATCCCATGAGATAAATGAATAGTTACAGCCCGGCTATTGCCGGGCTTTTTTTATTCGGACATTTAGAAACATTGCATTCTCAGAAATGTTCTTCAATATTGTGAAGCTAAAAAGGAGGAATAACATGGCTTTGACAGATAAGAAGTGTGTGCCCTGCGAGGGTGGTGTGGAACCGTTTGATGAAGAGAAGACAAACGAGATGCTCAATCAGGTAGAGGGCTGGAAAATTAAAAACGGACATCTTTATAAAGAATATAAATTCAGGGATTTTGTCCGGAATATGGAATTTCTAAATAAGGTCGCTGACCTGGCCGAGGACGAGGGACATCATCCCGATTTCTGTGTGCACTACAACAAAACCGAATTTGAAATCTGGACTCATGCGATCAACGGCCTCTCCGAGAACGATTTTATAATGGCGGCTAAAATTGATGAGCTCAAGGAGTAATTAATTCCAGCGCGATGCAAAGGCGGCAACTACCAGGAAGGCGATTCCAAATCCGATCAGTATCAGTATGCTCTTCAGGTCCTGGCCAAGGGCCCTGCCTTCAAAAAGGGTGTGCTGGAGAACATTAAGGAGATGTGTGGCTGGAAAGATACTGGCAATATCTTTGAGCCATTTGGGAAAGAGAAAGGCCGGAATAGCCGCCCCGCTCAGGAACAGCATGGGCATGAAAAGCAGGTTGGCGGCGCCAATAGTGCCCTGATTAGTATTCATGATCCCCGCTATACTAAAACCGAGGCTGCTAAAGACGAGAATACCCAGGCTGGCGATTATAAATAATTCCAGAAGACCGGCCCCGAAGTCGGCATTATATGGAATAAGGGCCATCAAATACAGGACAGCCGTTACAATGAGCATAAAAAAGTACTGACGAACGACAATGCCGGAGACTATTGTTATCGGTCGGACAGGAGTTACTTTATATCTCCTGAGGATGCCCTTTTCTTTCATGACAGAAACCGAGATCGCAAGCGAAAACAAACCGCCGGACATAATCGTAATTGCGAGGATTTTGGAAAAATTATCGGCAACAGTCCGTGACCGCGGAATCTCACTTGGATAGACTCCTGAAAATACAGTGACATACAGGATGAAGAGTGCCACCGGAAAAAGGAAATTCCAGAAGACTGCTTCCCTCGACCTGAACAGGATTTTAGTTTCCACCCATGTAAACATTAGGAATTGTCTCAATCCCTGATTCTCCTTCCCGTCAATTTGATGAATACGTCCTCAAGAGTCGGACGCTCAAGATGAAGATCAATCAGCTCGTTGCCTTCTTTTTCAAGCAGTTTAATGAGATCTATTAACGGCTTTCCGGCCTGATCGGATTTCATGCCGTAGATACCTCCCTCAAAAGTGACATTGCCGTGTTTTTCAGAAAGTTGCCTGGTTGTCTGATCGCTTACCGGGTTCTCTGTCTTGAATTCTATGTGATGTGAGATCCCTGAGTTGTCGATCAGTTCACCGGGTGTGCCCTCGGCAATGATTTTTCCGTGATCGATAATCGAGACACGGTCGCAGAGATATTCGGCTTCCTCGATGTAGTGTGTGGTTAAGAGAATGGTCTTCTGTTCGCTGCGAAGCTTATTGATGATGTCCCAGATGCTTCGCCGGGCCTGAGCATCCAGACCGGTGGTGGGCTCATCAAGGAACACCATCTCAGGATCATTGACAAGAGCTATGGCAAGAGACAACCTTTGCTGTTGACCGCCGGACAGATTTTGATAATACGAATCTTTTTTATCTGAGAGACCGACTAATTCCAGAAGTTCGTCAGCCGGTATAGCTTTTCTATAATATGATCCATACAGCTGCAATGCTTCGCGAGCTTTTATTCTCTCTTCCATGGATGACTTTTGAAGCTGTACTCCGAGGATCTGCTTCAATCGGAAATCATTCTTTCTGGGGTCCAGGCCGTTGATTCTAACCTCACCGCTTGTGGCACGTCTCAGGCCTTCCATGATCTCAACAGTGGTGGTCTTTCCTGCGCCATTGGGTCCCAGAAGGCCAAATACTTCTCCCTTCTCAATATGAAAGGAGACATCATCAACTGCTTTGAGCGAATTATAATATTTTTTTAGTCCTGATACTTCAACGAATCTCTGCTGCAAGAATACCTCGTCTGACTATCTAACAAGTGAAAGGTTATATGATACAAGACAATACAAGACCAGTCAAGATTAGAATTGATCTGCCTTAACTTACCAAAGACCGCAAAATCTGCGAGGAACATATATAGAATGTCATTGTTACGTTTAATATACGGTAATCTTTAGTGATTCACTGTGATTTTGGTTGCAGTCATATTACTCATCAAAAAACCACATTCTTAAAAAGGAGGATGTATGTTTAAGCGTCAGCTTATTCTTGTGGTTGCAGTTATCATGCTGACAGCGGGGCTCAGCACAACCGGTTCAGCGCAGGTGGGTCCGCCGGCGCCGGATGCAATCTGGGCGGATGGCGTGCTGTACGCCACCATAGCAACACCAACGAGCCTGCCCGATCATGGTCCCAAGGACAGTCTCTTTGTCTTTCAGAATCTGGAAGGTCAGGCGGCTGTATCAGAGTCAAAGCCGGGTGACAGAGATTATAATGGCGGCCGCTGGCAGGTAATTCTTCTCAACTATACTCCGGAAGGTCTTGCGGTTCATGACACCGACAGTGACGGGGAAGCGGACCTCATCCTGAAAAGCTGGGAAGAAGTCATTACTCACATAGGCCTTGGCCATCTGGAAAGAGACGGGCTGGGTGCAAGCTTTGTATGTCCATTGAAAAAGCAGAAGGAACAGCCGTAAATTCGATTTTGGCAATAAACTGGGGGAAATCAGAAGAATGGTTTCCCCTTTTCAATCCATTCTATCTCGATTCCTGGCCGCCATACGCGCCAATATTTGAGCGGCTGCCGTCAGGATTGGTGTAATACGGATCCCCGGCCGCATTCAGAGGGGATTCGCGCGAAAGACGGAAATCCAGCGAGTCGATGAAGAGCGGATCGGTAGAGACATTGCCATACCGTCCAGTCCATTCGGGCATACCCAGATACTCCCCGGCCTGATTGCCGTAGACATCATTATATGATACCGGGAAATTGGCCAGTTTACCATTCATCCAAATCCCCACACACGGGCAAACCCATTCCTCTCGCCAACCGTTAAAAGCGATAATGTTATTTTTCAAGTACCCTCGCGCATCGGTAGACCAGGCTGCAAAACCGCAGTTTCCATTACGGGCTATCGTATTGTTGCGCACTTCCATCATTGAAAATCCAGTGGCAACGACACCCCATCCAAGGTTGTCGTGTATGATGTTGTTCAGAACGGTTGCGCAGGAATTTCCGAAGGTGCCAATTCCTTTCCAGTAATTGGATATATCATTGCGGATTACGATCGCTTTGGAATCCCAGGTTATACCGATTCCAGCTCCCCTGCCCTTGTTTATAATATTATCCGATATAAAGGCGCTGGCACCTCTATAGAGGGCGATACCATCCCAACCATTATTCTCTATTAGATTATTGCGGATCGTAATTTGCGAGCTTTCCCGCCCGAATACACCGCCGATTCCGACTATGACCGTATCGATTTGATGATCATTATCGACGATCTTGCAGTCCTCCACTATGACCTGAGAATACCTGACGACGATCGCAGCATCTGTGGCATTGCCATCAGGATCGCGCTTTCCGCCGGTGATGGTTACATTCTTCAGGCTCGAGCCCTGACTGTGGTCGAACAGGATTCCATAGCCTGCATTAGTGATCAAGATTACGCTGTCGGCGTGTTTTCCGATTATGGACAGCGCTTTATCCTTGATATGAAATCCCGAGCTTGCCCGCACCTCTGTTCTGTGTTCGGTACAATTTCCGCAGAGCGGCTCAATGAATGGTTCTACTTGTGCCTCATATTGTCCCGGTAGAATATAAATCTCATCTCCGGATTTAGCGCCGGCAATCGCTTCTTCAAGCGAACCATATGGAGCATAATCAGTTCCGTCCGCCTCCTCCACTTCTGAAGAGGCGTCCACTATGATTGTGCGCCCTCCCGCAATTTCAATTTTTTCGGCGCAGGAGACAAGTATAACCGTCAATAAGCAGAGAATTATAAAAAGGCAGATAGATTTCATCGGTCCTCCCGGATTTTTTGAATCTAAGCTAATTTCGACTTGTATGCAAGATAGAATAGTAATAAATTCATGACATGAAATTGACCAAAAAACAGCAAAAGGCGCTTCAAGCAACCAATTTAGACATGTTTTTCGATCTGCCGCTGCAGCAGGTCAAAACTCAGCCAGCATCCAAACTTCCGGATGAGAAGAAGCTGGCCAGGATGTACGATGTATTGAATTATCGATATTTTGACGGTAAACTGCCCAAAGTGAAAATTGAATGGTCGAGCCGTATGAGAATTGCAGGAAAATGTTGTGTGGAACATAGAATTATCAAATTGGGAAGAAAATATCATGAATATTTCCCGGATGAGGTGGAGGATACTCTCAAACATGAAATGATCCACCTTATCTATCCAAATCATGGAAAGGAATTCAAAAGCGAGGCGGAGCGTCTGGGGACAACCCGCTATGCCAGGGAATACCCAGGCGGTAAAAGTCCCCATAAATATATCTATATTTGCCCCAAATGCGGCCAGAAATACTACCGTCACCGGCGCATGTATAATTGCTCCTGTGGAACATGCTCTGTCCGGGGCTTTGATCCTCGTTACAAGTTAAAGCTCTTCTGGTCGGCCAACAGCAGAAGGAGGTCAAAATGAAAAATGCGGCTTGTTCGATCTTTATGATACTTCTTTTATCTCCTCCGGCAATATTTGCACAGGTAAATAATCCCGTTACATTTTCGGTCGAGGATACCGACAGTCTTCTATATGCTGAATTTCATTTTTCTCCCCTGCCGCGCTACGACCAGATTTGCACATTAACAGTCAAACTGATTTCACAAAGCGAGGAAGTAAACGCTCATGCCTTCAAAACGCCCGCAATTGAAAGAAAAAAGCCCGGCTCAATAAGACCGGAGATTCTTGTAACCGGGAAAGAACTGGATTTAAACTTCAAAGTCGGTCCGGAGAGCTATGTNNGAGATTCCAATCAAATTCAATGGTGTGGGTGAATTCATTGTGCAGCTCTTGGAGATGGACAATACCAAGGATGTGATCAGGATGATGGTTTCGGTCGTGATAAATGAGGAAGGTGAACTTATGTACATGGGCCAGTATCCCACTCCTGATAAGTATCCTCTGAAAGCACATCATTACGTTTTCGGTCAGGAAATCCAGGCACGTGTTGAGGGCAAGTCGGTTAGAACCGGGATACAAAGGCAAACCTGGCCGGAGCCATTTGATATTGACATGACATTCTCCCCTAAGCCGGAAGTCGGCAAAAGGACTATAGTCGATCTTTCAATATCACCACTGAT
>JABAHP010004547.1_pt1 | contig 12927 bp, 9 predicted proteins | sample 7062081 | NCBI WGS metagenome assembly JABAHP01 (sample SAMN14534357, study PRJNA622989) | marine sediment metagenome | biome: marine biome [ENVO:00000428]; feature: marine pelagic biome [ENVO:01000023]; material: deep marine sediment [ENVO:00002113] | place: India: Gulf of Kutch | collected... | reverse complement strand
TTTAAAAGGATTGGAATAATATAAAATATTAATTTCAATTAAAATTAGTCTTTTCTGGATTTAATGGCAACCAATTCATTATTTTGTAAATATGCCTTACTTGGAGAGGATTTAGAGTTAAAGGAGAATGTAAATCTAGAAATTGATTCTAATGGAAAAATAATTGAGATCACTTATGATAATATATCTAAACAACTAGAAATTGGACCCAATAATCAGTCTTCCTTATTAATTCCAGGTTTCATCAACTCTCATGTCCATATAGGAGATAGTTTTGCTAAAGAATTAGGTTTTAATAGAGGATTAAAGGATATTGTTGCTCCTCCTTTTGGTTTAAAACATAAATTATTAAGACAAACCCCAAATGAAACTAAAATTAAGGGTATTCAGAATGCAGTTTTAGAAATGCTATCGAATGGAATTACATATTTCATCGATTTCAGAGAAGGAGGAGTTGAAGGGATAAAAATATTGAAAAAAGCGCTTTCTAATTTTTCAATTAATTATTTAACTTTAGGCAGATTTAGGGATGAAACAGAAGTAGATCCCGTATTTGATTTAGCCGATGGAGTTGGATTATCTAGTTATAAACAGATAAATTCATCCAATAGAAATTTGGTAATATCTGCTAAGGAGAAATTTAAAAAAATTGTTGCTTGTCACTGTGCTGAAAACATCCGGAATATCAATAGGATAAATGAATTGTTTAATGATAATATTGTTGATGTAATCATTCATGGAACGAAATTCATTAGAGATGATGTGGTGCAATTAAAAGAGAATAATAAATCACTTGTTTTATGTCCTCGTTGTAATGGATATTTTGGAATTGGTTTTCCCCCTATCAATGAACTATTGAGTCTAAAGATCCCTATCTCGCTCGGAACTGACAATCTAATGGTAAACAATACTGATTTATTAGAAGAAATACGATATTTTTATCGAATATCAAGAGTTTTATGCAATTATAATAAAGAACTCCAATTAACATCAAAAGATTTATTGCGAATGATAACAATAAATGCTGCGAGGAATTTTAATCTTGAAAAAATGTTTGGTTCAATTTCAAAAGGAAAATTTGCTGATTTTTTTTTAATAAATCTATGTGATCCAAATCTTTTTGTGTCTAAAATAGATTTTAATAATATATATGATTTAATTACTCAAAGAGTAAAGTCAGAAAACATTAAAAAGACTTACATTAAAGGAGAACTCGCATTTGAAAGAAAATAACCGTCCTTATATCATTTTAAGTTCAGCAATGACTATTGATGGAAAGATCGCCTCAAAAAAAGGAGATTCTGATATCTCTGATGAGCAAGATTGGAAAGAAGTCCATAAACTTAGAACTGAAGTAGATGGGATCATTGTTGGGAAGAACACTATAATAAAAGATAATCCTAAGCTTCACATAAAATTCTATGAGCATAACGGATATTTTAGAATAATATTCGATAGTGATCTTTCAATACCTTTAGAATCTAATGCGATTACATTTCAACCAACTATATATCCAACAATAATATGTACAACTGAATTTGCTTCATTGGAAAGAATCAAAGATTTTGAATCAAGGGGTGTGAAAATCATAAAATCTGGTAATAGTGAGAAAGTTGATATTCAGAGTATAATGCCAAAACTCTACAATATAGGTATTCATAAAATCTTATTAGAAGGAGGAGGTACACTGAATTGGAGTTTTATTAAAAATAATTTAATTGATGAGATAAGGTTAACCATTGCTCCTTGGCTAATTGGCGGGAAAAATGCTATCAGTCTTGTCGAGGGTGATGGATTTGAAACCATGATTCAAGCACCAAGGTTTAAGTTAATCGATATTTTAAATAGAGATAATTATGTGGTTTTAAAATATAAGAAGATTAAATAATGGATGAAAATATTAATGTTAAGAGCTTTAAAAAGCTCACATTGAAACAAATCGAAGAGAAAGTAAAAGTAGTAAGAGATCAATTACCAGATGAAAAGAAAAAAATAATAACTTATTCTAAGAATTTTACTATTTCCCTTTCAAATTACTGTGTTAACCAATGCGGATATTGTTATTATAATTATGAAATCCCGAAAATGAAAGGGGAGAGGAATGTAATATTACTCAATATTGATCATATAGCTGAATTAAGTAAAGAGGCTCTCCAATACAATTGTAAAGAAGCTCTTTTAATGTCTGGAGAACGCCCAGGAAGTTTTTTTGAAGTAAAGAAGGAATTAGAAAATTTAAAATATTCAGATCTCTTGGAGTATTCAAAAGACATTTGTACATATTTACTTAACTTTAGAATTTTACCACATATAAATTTAGGATTTTTAACTTATAATGAAATGAAGGAATTAAAGAATTATACTTCTAGTATGGGATTGATGCTTGAAAGCACTAGTATGGATTTATTTAATAAAGGTAAAGTCCATGAACATTCAATTGGAAAACTACCAGAAAAAAGAATAGAACACATTAATAATGCTGGAAAATTAAAAATTCCCTTCACAACGGGGTTATTACTTGGTATTGGAGAGCATTTTGAAGATATAATAAGCGATTTACTTTTGATAAAAAATATCCATGATAAGTATGGTCATATTCAAGAAGTTATAATACAAAATTTTGTAAAAAAAGATGGTATACCATACCAGCCAAAAAAGCTAATTTCATTTCAAGAAATGCTTAAAATTACGGGGATTGCTAGGATTATTTTTAAAAATGAAATAGCTATTCAAGTGCCGCCAAATCTTATCACCGGGTTTGAAGAAAAATTCTTTGAGATGGGGATTGATGATTTTGGTGGTATTTCTCCTTTTACAATAGATTATATAAATCCTGAAAATAAGTGGCCTCAAATAGATAATTTAATGAAAATCTGTAAAGATAACGGCTATTCCCTTAAGGAAAGACTCCCTATATATGATAAATTTATTAGAAAAAAAAGTTTTTGTCCAGAAAATATTAAAAAAGTAATAAATAATATGAACTTAGATGATTAATCCTCAAAACTTTAGACCAATAAAGCAAAATATTAAAGAAATATTAAAAAAGTCTTTAGATTCTGAAGAATTAAGTTCAAATGAAGCTTTGGAATTATTAAAAGTTAATGGAAAAGAATTTTTTGCTTTACAACGTGCAGCAGATCGAATAAATTATGAAAAAAAGAATAATTTTGTAACTTTTGTTATAAATAGAAATATTAATTTTACCAATATTTGCTATCAAAAGTGTAAATTCTGTTCTTTCAGTCTACCAGCTACTCATCCTGACGCTTTTTTACTCACTATAGAAGAAATTAGAGGAAAAGTAATTGAAGCAAAGAATTTTGGTTGCACTGAGGTTTGTATACAAGGTGGTATAAATCCCGATTTAAAATTTGAATTTTACTTAGAAATTCTTAAAAGTGTTAAAGAAGTTGCTTCAGACATACATATTCATGCTTTTTCTCCCCAAGAAATATATCATATGTCCAAATTGTATAAAAATTCAATTGAAGATACTTTAAAGGATTTGAAAAAGGCAGGATTAGATTCAATCCCAGGAACCGCCGCAGAGATATTAGTTGATAATATAAGAAGAATTATTTGTCCGAATAAAGTAAAAGTAGCCCAATGGATAGAGATCATAAAATCTGCTCATAACTTGGGAATTCCTACAACTTCGACTATGATGTATGGACATATTGAGACATTAGAAGATAGGATTAAGCATTTAGAAGTTTTAATAGATATTCAGAAAGAGACCCATGGGTTTACTGAATTTGTTCCGCTTCCTTTCGTGAAAGAAAAACCCATTTTATCTCAACTTGAAGAATTTCCCTTAAAACCTAGCTATGGGATGGATGATTTAAAATTATTTTGTGTTGCTAGATTATTTTTAAATAACTATATCGACAATATTCAATGTAGTTGGGTTAAATTAGGACCTAAATTTGCTCAAGTTTCATTAAATTATGGGGTGAACGACTTCTCAGGAACATTAATGGAAGAAAACATTTCTAGAAGCGCTGGTGCTGAATTTGGAGAGTATCTATCTCCAAAAGAAATAATTGATATAATAAAACAAGCAGGAAAAAAACCAGCTCAAAGGGATACTGTATATAATATTTTAAAACATTTTTAAAAAAAAAATACATATTAAAGGGAAACTTTTAATGAGGCTCTCGGGATTGTAATAAATCTAATACATAACGTTGAGCAATTAAATCTGAATTGACTTTCCCTAAGACAAGACCTTCTTCAACAACAGGCATTGCAGATATTTTGAATTGCTCTAATTCCCGGACGATGTCAAGGATAGTAAAATTTGGATGAGCTGTAATTACATTACTTGTCATAATTTTATCGAGAGTAGCATCAATATTACCCTCAGCTATCGCCTTTGTAATATCCCAATCAGTTACAACTCCTACAAGTTTATTCTCTGAAAGTACAGCAATAATGTCGCTCACATCTTTAATAATTAAAGATGCCGCTTCTTGAATGGTACTATTCACATCTATTGTTGGTATCGGGATCATAATATCCTTTGCTGTACGTTCCCGTTCTTTAGCAGTAAGACGTTGAAGACTTATTTGTTCAGCAGCAGTACATGGTAATGTATCAGGGTGTGCTGAAAGTAGGTCAACTAATTCAATCATATTATTATGAATAACTTTTTCTCTATATTCTTGTCCTGCTATTAAACGTTGTTTAGATAATTCAGAAAAATCTTTTGTATGGTCTTTCAACCACTTTTCTACTTCTTCCCGATTACCTAACAAATCTTCTGGTATTTGCAAATGATCAGGAGTTCTTACAATGTGTTCTTGAGCAGCAAAAATAACTCCTCCTGAATTAACTAAATAATCATTAGCTATCATAACTCCTTTTTCTTTATATACAATTTGTTCCATCCGAATTCTAGCAGCTTTTCTATTTGGATCAGGAGAGTAAGTATTAGCACCTTCAATAATCACAGACCATTTTCCCATTCGATCAACAGTCATCGAAGGATTTTCAGATTTTCTAACACATAGGTAATTAAAAACTGGAGCAGCCGGAACCATACAAAAAGCATTCTCAAGAAGTAAATTGTTTGCATTTGTAGAAAATTTGGTAGGATGTTTATATCCTTCCTTGATTATTTGGTTTTTAAAATAAATATTAGTTACAAGATTGTTTTCTTTCCATAAGGTGAATAACTCTTCAATAGGCAGTCCTGATTCATTATATAAATATCCCTCTAAATCACTTATTCCTATAACCATTGCATCAGGCAGTCGCTCCTTCAGGATACGAGCTGCGTGTGCTCCGACAGCTCCAAATCCTTGAATCAATATTGTTAGATTTTCTGCATCCGGAATTTCTAGTTTTGCAAATTGAGGAAGTACTCTTAATCTCGGCATAATTTCTAATAATGTTTGTAGAGCAATTATAACACCTCCCGCAGCAGCTCCAAGTTCATCAATACGATTCCCTCCCATATCAGCAGGTTTAGAGAGCGCATTATCTAATCCATTTTCAATAGCAATAGTCTTCATATCAGCATCATTAGTCCCCACATCAGGTCCTGGAAGGTAAATATCCTTGTATCGTCGAATTAATCGAGCAAAACCACGAACAATTTCAGTATGAGTTTCGGGAGATAATTCTCTTTCTGCGACGATTCCCGCTTTACCCCCTCCATACGGAAGATTAGCAGCAGCATTTTTTAAGGTCATTCCTCTTGCGAGATTATGAATATCTGATGGAGTAATATCTGGTAGCATCCTAATTCCACCCATTGATGGGCGTCCTCCAGCTAAAGAGTCAACTACTACATACCCCCCAATTTCTAGTGGTGATTTCTCATCCCATATACAGGCAACTAAGTGAGGACCAACTTTATCACGTATAATACCTATATGAGATAAAAGATGAACGTCTAAATTACCAAATTCCAAATAACATCTTCCATCCTCTTTTTTAAGTCGAGCTTTGAAGGTGGCTTTAGGGAGATGTTCATTTAGAAATGATTCCATATTTTTAGGGATCATAATAACAACCTATTTGAGAATATTTCTAAGGAGTATGGTATATAAGTTTGATAATTATTTAAATTTCTATGTGCGAAATTTATTAATTTCTTAAATTGTTAAATCAAATATGGGGATTAGGAGAAAAAAGCTTTTAGTTATTGGTATAGATCAAGCAATTCCTTACCTTCTGAGTAAATTCATTAAGGAAGGTGAAATACCCAATATTGCGAAACTTGCAGAATCGGGGGTATCAGGCGAAGCATTTCCATGTGCACCATGTGATACTCCTACAAATTGGACTACTATAGCAACGGGAGCAACTACAGCTGTTCATGGTGCAACAAGTTTTTATATGCATTTACCGGGAGAATCTTTTGATGTAGCTTTAAACCATCGATCCAGAACTCAGCTCTCTCGTTATTGCAATGCGGAATATTTTTGGGATGTTGCTGATAAAGCGGGATATATACCTTTTGTAACAAATTATCCAGCAGGATGGCCTAGTAATTTTGAGAAAGGTGCAATGAGTCTATTTACATGGTTTATTCCAGAATCGTTTCCAAGAATGATATTAGCCTCATCCTTCTATTCATTTTCTGCAGATTCTGATAATTCCTCAAAGGAATTAATAGAAATAGAAGATAAAAATAACATAGATAGTTTTTCACCCCTCTTAATGGCATTTATATATGTAAAGAACAAGGAGATAAAAGAACAGCCACTTATTAAAATTTATCTTGTAGATTCTCGGCGGAAGGGTTATGATAAAGTTAAAATAAATGACCATAAGTTTTTAATCAGAAATGAATGGAGTGATTGGATAGAAAGAGATTTAGAGACAAATTATGGGGTTTTACCTTGCTTATTTCGATTAAAAATTATAGAACTAGACTCAAGAGGAAAATACTTAAAAATCCAACTCTCTACGATATTTAATACTAAAGGTTGGGCTACTCCAGAGAGTTTTGGAAAAAAAATAGTAGAAAATGTGTTCAAATATGACCTACCTAAAAAGCAAAAGATAGAATTTATGATTTTTGGAAGTATAGGTAAATTTATTGAGTCTGCGAGACAGGAATGTCTAACCTTAACAGAATCTATCAAATATGCTTATAAAGAATTAAATTGGGATATGTGTTTTTTCCATTATCATCATCTAGATAGTATAAACCATACAACACTTGGTTATTTGAATAAAAAATCTCCTATTTATTCTGAACAGCAAGAAAAAGATTCATGGGATAATATAAAAAAAATGTATAAAATCGTAGATGAAATGGTTGGAGAATTAGTAAAATCATGCACAGACGAAAAAACAATAGTTCTTTTTATTTCTGATCATGGAGCTGTACCAGTTTGGAAAACTGTTGACATAACATCAGTTTTTGCTAAAGCAGGCTTAACAAGTTATAAATTTGATGATAACAAGAAAAAATATATAATAGATTGGAAGAAAACACTTGCTTTTCCTTATATGGAACCTCCATTTGTATGGGTAAATCTAAAAAATAGAGATCCACATGGAATTGTTAAAATCAATGAATATGAAGATGTTAGAAATCGAGTTATTGACACATTGAGAAATGTAAAGGATCCAACAACAAATCAAAATGTCATCCAAACTATACTTAAAAAGGAGGATACCTCGGATCTTGGTTTAAATGGTGATAGAATAGGAGATTTAATATACTTCCTGAAACCACCATATGGGATTTTTGATGGGAATTTAAACAATATTAATGCATCAAGTTTATCTCAAAATTACTTAAATAAATTAGAGGTTAAAAATTCTAAAAAATTCTTTGGAGCTCACGCTTACTTTCACCCTTCAGCAAAATTAGATAATTTTTCTATTAGTGCTCCGTTCATAATTAGTGGCCTTGGAATTAAAAAAGATGTAGTACTAAATAAGCCAATCAATTTGATCGATGTAAGCCCTACGTTGTCACAAATCCTAGAGATTCCAAAACCATTGAATTCTCAAGGGAGAATAATATATGAAATCTTTGAATGAAAATGGATAAGTTACTCATCATCTTGGATATATGGTTTCCCAAGAGATAAACAAATTTCTGCTTTTTTTAATTCTCTTCCCAAGTAATTTAGATGATATACATCATTTGTTAATTTGAATTTTATTATTTCTTTACTTAAAGCTTCTGAATTTTCTCCAATAAAGGTTTTCATTAATTTTTCATCATTAGAGTAAAAGAGAACGTATATTTTCATAGTGTAATGATTAATGTATATTCTAAAATATCCCTTTGTATCAGGAACATACTCAGGTATCAATTTATTCATAAATATTGCGTTTTCTTCTTCTATGGTTGGTACTTTTTGATTAGTTTTTGCTTTAGCTTTAAAAACTTGGATACCTTGATTGATTGGGGGAGTTTTTTTATATTTTGCTAAGTAATTTAGTTTTATACTTTCTTTTAATTCTCTAACACCACCCATTAATTTTGTACTATGTTCAACTGTAAAAAGAATCCCCATATCTAATTCAATTGCAATACTCGCTAAAAGTCCATTTATTCCAACAGAATCAATATCCATAAGTTCAACTACATTTGATATTCCAAAGAATAATGGTAATTCATATGCTTTGTATTCATTCTCAGTAATTTTCTTTTTATATAAAAAATAGGTTTCTAAAGAGTTACAAATTCCTGGATTGATTGGTGTTTCTAATAGGGGATCAGCAATTAATTTTTGAAATCCTTTACCCTGTAATTCTTTGGTTAATTTAAATAAGTTTTTTATTCTTGTTTCAGGTTCTTTTGGAAAGTAGGCTTGTTTAATATTAGTAGGAAGTATAACAATAGGTATATTTTTAGGTATATCCAATAATTCATTGTAGTTTCCCAAGTCTAAACTTAGAATCAGATCAATTTGCTCTTCTACAGCAGCTTTTAATTCTTCAGGAGTCATTGAATCGATGCTTATTAAAATATCATATTTCGATCTGATTAAATTGATTATCTCCTTGATTCTTTCTTGATTGGGTTTATTAGATACACACCCAATATCTATAATGTCTGCTCCAGAATGAATATAATGGGATACTTTTTTTAAAATATCTTCATCGCTTTTTTCTGTACAATTTACTATTTCGGCAATAATAGGAGGAGGCAAATCCCTCCCAATTATGATATTAGACTTTTGCTCATTGATGTAAAATGTATGAAGCCCTAAATTATTTTTTGCCTGAATTAATTGTTCTTTTACAACTTCCGAGTATTTGACTTCCCCTGAAGTTTTTAACAATCTATTAGCGGGAACCGTATTAGAAAGTTCAAGGCTCTTGAGATTTTTGATAATTATTGGTAAATCTGATGCAAATTCTGGTCCTTTCCTAATACTTATTTTATGTTTATCTTCTAAAATGCTAGAATCCCATTGGACAAAACCAGGCAATAGGACTAAATCATAATCAGATACACTTATTTGTTTAAGGATATTGGAAGTAATTTCTTTAGTAAGAAATGCTGAAATTGATATTGGGGCTTTTATAATATCTATTTTAGGTTTTTTTATTGATTTTACTATGTTTTCTATCGTGTTATAACTTTGTTGACCAGTAATTATAAGTAGTTTAATCTAAATCACTTATGAGCTTATCTTTTTCGAATGGAATAAAAATTTCATCTAATATTGACCCAGATGCCTCTTCAATTTTTAGATTTTTGATAATTGGCTCGAATCTTCCACCTAAAATTCCATCAGCAATAAAGGCAGCTCCTTGTGCTGCCCTTTTTGTTATTTGGCTGAATGAATTCATAACTCTTACAGGAGCGACATCTTTAAGGCTACTCATCATTTTATCTCTGAAATATCCTAATCCTGCTCCCCTTCCAGCTAATAATATCTCCATTATTTTATCCTTGTTTGAATATGATGATGATATACCAAAAACTGCTTTTTTTACACTCGATAAATATGCTTTTAGGGCAATTTTAGTCTGTTCATCCTTTTCCGCTAAAAGAGTGATCTCCTTAAGACTCAAATTAGAGTATCCAGAGATATAAGCTACACCACCTTTGTAGATATTTTTTTTATGAATATTTTTAATTAAATAAGCTAATTCTCCGTCTAGACTCCCACATGCACGAAAACCCATTATATTTGAACCCCCAATTCCATCAATGATTTGTCCATTCTCTATTGCTAAGACTGCTGTGAACCCATAACCTATTTCAACCAAAATAAAATTTGTATCTTGAGGAGCTATATTGAATCTTTCCATTTGGTCCCTAATTCCTGTGACAGTAGTACAAATTTTATCAGCAGTTCCCATATCAATTTTATTAATTTTTCGATATTTTGGAACAGTAGGTAAATGTTTAACTCCAGGAACAATAATTCCGGGAATATTTTGAGCTTTTATTAACCGTAAGACCTCTCCAAGTCCAACTAATTTGTTTTTTTCTTTTTGATCAAATTTCAGTAGCGTAAAAAAGATGTCTTGCTCGGTTAATTCATTAACATTTTTTAAAGGAAGGCCGAAACCACTTGGAGCAACCATTAGATCAATATCTTTAACAGTATTAATTATTGTAATTGCTTTTTGCGGATTATTAATAAGATCTTTAGTAGGTAAAGATGTATCTAAAATTATTTTGTCATCTTCTAAAGCGAAGAAATCCCACGAAAGACTTCCGGGGTCAATACCCATAACTCTAGGCAATTAGCATCAATCAATTTTTTAATGTATATGTTTTTAGAAAACTTAATCTATAATAAGTATATTCATTCTGCTTATAGATTTTAAGTTAAACTTATATATAAGTCCATGAATTTTTAATCATAATTCAATAAAGGAAATTGAATTCCTACCAATAATTAATGTGTATAATATGACAGTTGTAACAGTTTGGGTTTGTAGGATTTGTGGGGAAGCATATATAACAACTACTGACAAACCGAAAAGATGTCCATTCTGTGGTGCCTATGAAAAATATCTTGTAGATTCAAAAGATTATGATGATACTGGTGCTTGGGATGTTGAATTAACTGATAAAGACCGAGCAAATGTCGAAAAAGGATTAACTGTTGAGATATCTAATGCTTTATTTTATAAATGTTCTTCAAAAAAAGTAAATGAACTCGATGGGAAGAAATTATTCAAAATCCTCGCAAAAGTAGAAAGTGAACATGCTTCAGTGTGGAAAAAGATTTTAAAAATAGATAAAATCAAATGGGAACCCGCTGAAACTTGCGAAGCTGATTACCAAGCAGATCTAAAAGATTCTCATGCAAGAGAAGAAAGAGCCATTNNNTGAAGCATTTGTAGAGGTCGAAACAGACCATCTTCATCTCTCTGAAGCAAGACTTAAATAAATTAATATTTTTTATTTCTATCTTATTTCTTTAAAATTCAAGAAAATTCTAGTTGAATTTTTTTTAGAATATAACATTTCTATTTTGATTTCACGCATATAAGAATTGAAAAACTTATTACAAATTTCATTTTTACTAAAATAATCTATTCTAGAAATTTATACTATGAATCGAAGACCAAACATTATCTATATCTTAAATGATCACCAAGCTTTTTATGGCCATGGTAAAATGGTTGGAGGTCCTAAAATTCACAGGCCAAATTTCGAAAAGCTTGCCAATAAAGGTATAGAATTTACCCAAGCATATACTGCCTGTCCATTATGTGGACCAGCAAGGAGAACAATGCTAACAGGTTTGTTTCCTCATAATCACGGTGAAATACATAATGAAACGAATCATAAATATGATAAAGACGTTTATTTAAACATTCTTGCAAACGGAGGATATAAAAATTATTATTATGGAAAATGGCATGCAGGAAGGGGAAGTGCCCTCAATTTTCAATGTGAAGGATATAGTAGTGGTTCTAGGTATGGAAATCCATATACTTCGCATGAATATAAGAATTATTTAAAAAAACATAAACTTCCTTTCATACAAGCAAGAATAAAAAAGAACTTTTTAGGACCAGAACACCATTATACAAAAGCTCTGGGAATACAAGAAGGAGCACTTCACTATCCTAAATTTGCTATCTTGTCTCAGGAAACTACAGGAATAATGACTACTCCTAAAGAAACTCATGAAGCTTTTTTTCTGGCTGCTTTAGCTTGTGAAAAATTACATGAAATTGCTAAAAGTAATAAAACAAAACCGTTTCATTTGCGCTTAGATTTTTGGGGCCCACATTTCCCATATTTTGCAACTCAAGAGTTTTTAGACTTATATAATCCAAAAGATATCGCTGAACTTCCCAATTTTCGAGATGACTTGAATAATAAGCCAGAAATATATAAATTAAGCCATCATTATCCCATAAGTAAAAACGGTAAACTATTATACCCAAATCCATTACCTTGGACAGAGTGGCAGAAAGTTTTAGCACATAATTATGCGCAACAAACTCTTATTGATGAAGCAGGTGGAATGGTTCTAGATACATTAGAAGAGTTGGGATTAATGGATAACACAATGATTATTTGGGCTAGTGATCATGGAGATGCAGTTGGGTGCCATGGTGGTCATTTTGATAAGGATAGTTTTATGCCTCAGGAAATGATACGTGTGGCACAAGTTATATGTTATCCAGATCATTTTCCTAAAGGTGAAAAATGTGATAAACTTGTAAGTAACCTTGATTTAGCCCCCACATTTTTAGATGTTGCTGGAATGAATTTCAATGAGATTATTGATGGCGTAAGTATAATCCCTCTATGTACAGAAAAAGATTTTCTATGGCGTGAAGATTTAATGTGTGAAACTCATGGTCATTGGACTAATCATATAGGACGTTTAGTTGTAACAGATAGATATAAATATATTTTCAATGATGAAGATATGGATGAGCTATATGATTTGAAAGATGATCCATTTGAGTTAAAGAATCTGATCAATAATAATGATTATAAAGATATAATTAATGAGATGC
>JABAHP010007632.1_pt3 | contig 12938 bp, 13 predicted proteins | sample 7062081 | NCBI WGS metagenome assembly JABAHP01 (sample SAMN14534357, study PRJNA622989) | marine sediment metagenome | biome: marine biome [ENVO:00000428]; feature: marine pelagic biome [ENVO:01000023]; material: deep marine sediment [ENVO:00002113] | place: India: Gulf of Kutch | collected... | reverse complement strand
GGTCACCCGGAATACAATCTCTCCTGCGGTATCGAGGTCACAACCGGGCCGCTCGGTCAAGGATTTGCCAATGGTGTTGGAATGGCAGTGGCGGAGAAGTTCCTGGCGGCTAAATTCAATCGTCCCAGTTATGATGTAATCGATCATTACATTTATGCCATGGTTTCCGACGGTGACCTGCAGGAAGGCATCTCCTATGAAGCGGCCAGTTTCGCAGGACATCACGCCCTCGGCAATTTGATTTATCTCTATGATGATAACGGGATTCAGATAGAGGGTACAACCTCGCTGGTGTTTTCGGATGATGTCAGGCAAAGGTTCGAGGCGGTCAACTGGCATGTAATCGGCCCGATCAATGGTAACGACCTTACCGAGGTTGAACATGCCTTGCGCGAAGGCAGAGAGATTAAAAACAAGCCAACCCTGATTATCTGCAAGACAAATATAGCCTATGGCTCACCGGGTAAGCAGGATACAGCTTCAGCTCACGGGGAACCGCTCGGTGTTGAAGAAGTGATAGCCACCAAAAAGAAGCTGGGATGGCCCCTGGAACCGGATTTTCATGTACCCGAAGATGCCCGCAGTCATATGCTGGAGGCGATTCCAAGAGGCGAAAAGGTCGAGCAGGAATGGAATGAGATGTTCCATAATTACAGCCAGAAGTACCCGGAGGAACACGCGCGTCTGATGGATTTTATCGAGTGCAGGATTGCAGAAGGATGGGATGAGAATCTCAATGAACTTTTTGATAATCTGGAATCGGATATCCCCACCCGAGGCGCATCCGGCAAAGTCCTGAATTCTATAGCCTCCAAAGTTGAAAATCTGATGGGCGGCTCAGCCGATCTGGGACCGTCCAATAAGACTCTTCTCAACGGAGAAACGGATTTCAGCCGCGACAATTATTCCGGCAGGAACCTGCGCTTTGGAGTCAGGGAGCATTCTATGACCGCCATGGCCAACGGCATGGCCCTTCATGGCGGAATGATACCATATACCGGCACATTTCTCATATTTTCCGAATATATGAGACCCGCAATACGATTGGCCGCCATGATGGGACTCCAGGTCATCTTTATATTTTCACATGACTCCATTGGTCTGGGAGAAGACGGTCCAACACATCAACCCATCGAGCAGCTTACCAGCCTCAGGGCGATACCAAACCTGACCGTAATTCGGCCCGCAGATCCGTACGAGACCATTTATGCCTGGAAAGCGGCAATCATGAACCGTCAGGGCCCGACGGCAATAGTGACAACACGGCAGAAAGTCCCTGCTCTTCGGGATAATCATGAAGCCGCGCGCGGAGGCTACATAGTATGGCAGAACAGCGCCAATCCGCAGGGAATCATCATAGCGACCGGCTCTGAGGTTCATATCAGTATCGAGGCCGCCGAGATGCTGAAATCTGAGGGCATCGATGTGCGTGTTGTCTCCCTGCCATCCTGCGAAATATTCGATGCTCAGCCCCTGGATTATCGTGACCTTGTCCTGCCTCCCGACATGAAAAAGCGTCTGGCGGTTGAGGCTGGAGCCTCGCATGGATGGTGGAAATATGTCAGTCTGGAAGGAGCTGTCCTGGGTATAGACCGCTTCGGAGAATCAGCGCCATCTAATGTGCTCTTTGAGAAATTCGGATTTACGGCTGACAATATTGCCGCCAGCATGAAAAAGATTCTATCTCGATAATAGAACTCATCAAATTAGAGCATCAGTGGAATCAGTGTCCTTTTAAGGTGGCTGGTTGGCAGATCGCCTATCATTAAGATCATATCTCCGCCTCCCGCACCGGTGGGCTTGGATCGTCCGCCGTTATTTCTGGCCCAGGCCTTGAATTCATCATGGATGGGGAGAAAAAGTGAGAGATTAGCGGCTTCAGAAATCTTTCTTAGCCTTGAATCAAATTCATCTATCTTCTCAAATAAATCTGCCGGCGGTAATTGGAACCAGGCATCAGCAAGTTGATCGGAAGTTGAGATAAGCTCTTTGAGCAATCTATTTTTTTTTCGGGTCTCTATCCATCGTTCAAATGCCGCCACTTTATCCCGGGTATTCGCAGGTAAGCCGGACCAGACAAGTTGTAATGGGATGCTATGTTTCCTGAGGTCGCCTGTGATCGGTTCGATATGTACTTTACCATCTTCTCTTCTGAATTTTATCGGAGATGCATATGCGCAGGCCGCAACATCCGCACCGCTGCCCAGACCCTCCTGCGCCTGATTATGTGCCTGATATGCATACCGGAAAATCTTATCCTTGTTGTTTTGCCACGACAATCCTGCTCTCTCAAATCTCAAAGCTATCACTCCCACAGCCTCCGCCGCCGACAGACCCAAACCGAGCTTAACTTTATTACCCTGCGAATTAATAAAATAGAATTGGCTATCATCCAAAATTACTCCCGGGCGTCCGTTTTGGTCCTCGAAGTCATATATTTCTTTAACATCAAGATTTAGCGCTTCACTCGCGACAGGCGGCAAACTCGAGCTGTCCATTTCATTTGACTCTCTAATTATGAGGTAACGCGGTACGGGAGCCAAAACCGCAGTTGCTCCATGAAGCACGGCATACTCACCGGACAGCATGACTTTACCGGGTACTTGCAGTTCTCTCAAAGGCACTCCGAGATTGATGCCCCTCCGGCAGGCATTGATTTCTGTGCGGCTATTATGCCTTTTATATTTCTGGCGCGGGCAGCGATTTTCTTCAGGTCGGGGATCTTCCCCAGAATGGCAACGTGTGGTCCTGCGTCGATGGTACAATATGCCTCCAAACCGCCTTCGCGCCATTTCTGCACAGCTTTGATCAGCCTTATGGTCGTATCATTCCAGTAAATGAGCGCTGGACGAGTGGCTATCATGCAGGCATGCATTGACAAAGCATTCTCCTCGGCAATCCTTCCTATTGATGCGAAATCCATGCTCTTTATCGCACTGAGCATCAGTTTACAGTCCTTTCTGGCTCGAATTACCCATGCATTGAAATATGGGGATTTATCTTTGGAAAGCTGCATGCCCTGCCGTGAGGGAGTCTTCTTTTCATCAGCGTCTACAGTGCAAATTACCATTCCCCAGGGGATATCTTCAGGATCCAGGATCATTCTTGCGGAGGGATTTTTCCCCGTTGAAAGGGAAGATAAACCTCCGGTGATGGAACGGGCAGCAGAGCCGCTTCCGACTCTTGCGAGTCTGGACAGCTCAATTTTATTGATCTTATTTTTGGAAAACACTGAAAGCGCCAGAGCCAGGGCAGCGAAACCCGAGGATGATGAGGCCAGACCCGATCTGGTCGGAAAGTGATTTACCGTATCAACAGAATAGAATCCTGAAATAAGCTTGCTTTTCTTCCAGAACTCCAGGTATTCGAAAATTCTGGCTTCGGAAATAGGATCCGGCCTTTTGCCATTTATTTTTATGCGATGAGGCGGCTTGCTGAGCCTTATCACGGTTGTCTCTGTGCATAGTTTATCTAATGCAAGTGAGATTGAGGGTGTCGCCGGCAAGTTGCCTTTATCCGATTTTTTGCCCCAGTACTTACAGAGGGCTATATTTGCAAATGCACGGGTAACAACCCGACGCATCATGTCGCCGCCCCCAATTCAAACGGTATGACCATCGGGAAATGTTCAGAGAGTTCCTGGGCCAGATAATACTGCGTATCAGGCTTGACCAGCGCAACGATGGCACCTCCGCCCCCGCCACCGGTCATCTTGGCACCCAGAACACCTACCTTATCGAGCAGATAATCGACAGCCTCATCCAGGGCGGCAGTGGATACTCCCAGTCGCGCAAGCTGTTCGTGATTACGGAACATCAATCTTCCGGTTTCCTGCATATCACCGATTCCCAGCGCAATTCCTGCATCAACAGTGATATTGCCGATCTCCTCCAGGATAGGATCAACTGCCTTTTGATCCCGTTCACGGTTTTTCTGCACCCTTTCGACCAGTTCAATCGTGCGCGCGCCGGGCTCGACTATACACAATAGACCTGCTGCTGGAGCAGGCACCCTGATCGGCAGGATTTCCCGCGGCGGACCCTTACGGAACCAGAGCACACCCTCCGATAATACGGTAGCCGTATCCATTCCGCTGGGGTTACCATGGAATATGGCTTCAAGCTTTTGTGCATCCTCAAATATACCGGTATCCCACTTTCTTTCCTGGTCGAGATGCTTATATCTGCGCAGAGCAGTACAAAGTCCGACTGAAAAAGCCGCAGACGATCCCAGCCCCATGCCCGGGATCAAGTCAGACTCGATCTTTATAGCTATCTGTTCATGCTGCAGGCCGTAATGTTCGAGCGCATAATCAGCAGCCTTGGAAAACAGGCGAATATCCTGCTCTGATTTTGGAACAGGAAAGACCTGTTTGAAATGCGGATATACAAAACGGGGACCATCGGGATCATGACTGATCCTGACTGTAAGTCCTTTATCAATTGTCGAGGTTATCCCGGGATAATTATATACTGTGGCATGCTCGCCGAAAAGCACCACTTTGCCGTGCGCAAATGACTTTACCGGCAGATCCTCTTCAACGCTCCCATTGTCGGATGACTGTCTCAGTCTCCTGTAAATCTCTTCCGCCACAGCGACCTTAACCTCACCGCGCCTGATCATCTCCTGGCTGACATCCTCCACCTGGTTAGCCGGAACACCCACGGATATCGCCACACTCCTGGCATGAAGGGCCATGTGTCCCTTCTGTATGCCGTCGGTGGCCAGAGCAAGGTTAGCGGTAAAATTCTGTCCCAGCCCGACTGAGACCAGAAGCCCGGCCAGCTGACGTGAATTCCGCACTCCGCTTATTTCGCGCAGCAGTCTAACACCGGGATGTGAGTTGACGGCACCGCCGATCCATCCAACCTGCATGGGCAATTCTATTTTGCCTTTCAGGCAATCATCTTCATAATCATACGATGTGAGGCTCGAATACCTTCCATTACGCGCCGCATAGGCATGACCGCCGGCCTCGATAGCCCGCCAATCCTGTCCCAGAGCCACTGCTGCAGCACAAACTCCGTTAAAAATACCTTTATTGCAGGTTGCGGCTCTATAGGGATCAATGCGCGCAAACTCGCTTGCTTCAACCATTCGCTGAGCGACCTCAGCGCCGGACATATTCCTGGTCGCCAGATGCTCTGCAGGCAGATTGAATTCAGCCCGGGCAACACGGCGGTCGGCGAGATTTGATAGTATGCGGAGATTTACACGTCCACCTGTGATCTCCTCGATAACCGGTCCCGCCGATTCACAGGCATAATTAACCGCATTGGCACCCATTGCTTCACACACATTATAAAGCAGATGCACAATAAGCATCGGACCGACTTTGCTGTCCTCATCGAGGACTCGCACTTCTATATCAAATACGCCACCCCCGCGCTTTCGCATTCGAATCGCTGACTCATTTGCGGCCTCAATTATCTTCTGTTTATTTTCGAGAATAGCTTCGGCAGACTTTCGGGGATCAGACAAGTCGAGCACTTGAATCTGGCCAATCATAACAGGATCATCAACCTTTGTGTAAAATCCTCCCCCTTTTCGGATCAACAGTGCAGCCTTCGAAGCGGCAGCTATGATAGAGGCTTCCTCCACTGCCATCGGCACCAGATGTTCACGGCCGTCCACAATGAAGTTCAGTCCCAGGCCAAGCGGCAGGCCGAATATACCGATCGAATTCTCCACCATATTGACCGCATGTTCGACACGCAGTGCATTGCCGTTCCTGAGCATGGAAATCTGCTGCTCTGAAAGTTTGAAGGTACGCGCCAGATAGGCAAGCCTGCGCTCAACCGGCAGCCGGTAAAATCCTGGTATCCTCGAAGTTTTAAGCTCGGGAATGATTTGCGATTTCCTGTGAACCAGATTTACTTTCTTCATCTTATCCTTTATCTCCCAGGTGACTGTCTGAGTTTTTAAGCCATTCCAGCAGTTTTCCGGTATAAATTCGGGGCGCTTTTTGCAGATCCCCTGTTCGCTGTGAACCGGTCAACAGCATGGCGGTCTTGAGTTCATAAATATTGCTCTCTATAAAGTCCGAGGCTCCCTGAACCCCGTTATCCATAAAAGCCAGCAAAATCGCCCTTGCGAACCCCGCAATATCGGCGCCCAGTGCAAGTGCACGCGCCGAATCGAGGCCGTTTTCAATGCCACCCGATCCGATAATACAAATATCATCGGATAGCATTTCTCGGGCATTAATAAGACTATACGCAGTCGGCACTCCCCAATTGGAAAATGTTTTGCCCGCCCTGCGCAGAATTTTCGACTGCGCCCTGTATGATTCCACCTTGGTCCAGGATGTCCCGCCGGTGCCGGAGACATCGATATAGCGTACGCCTATTGCGGAGAGCCTTTCGAGCACCTGTGGAGACAGCCCGGCTCCTGTTTCCTTAACCAAAACCCTGCCCTCGAGGCGATCGTTCAGACGCGCTATCATATCCACGTTGCCATGGAACTTGCGATGTCCCTCGGCCTGCATCAGTTCCTGGCCGGGATTGAGATGTACACAAATACCATCCGCCTCAATCTGTTCGACCAGCCCTGCAATCTTCTCCAGGGGATATTCTTCAAGCTGTACTGCACCGATATTTCCAAGCAGAACGCCATCGGGAATCGAGCGCCTGACCGCAAAATGGCTTGTGACCTCCGGATGATGAAGCATCACTCGCTGGCTGCCTACTGCAAAAGCAATTCCATGTATCTCAGCAGCTTCAGCCAGACCATAGTTCATCTTCTCGGCATAATCCGCCCCGCCGGTCATGCTGGTTATCATTAATGGAGCCTTGAGCTTCTTTCCAAAAAACTCTGTTTCAAGCTCAATATCATCCAGATTCAGCTCGGGCAGAGCATTATGCAGTAAATGAACATCCTCCAGCATGGTGGAATCCCGATGAAGGACGTCATTCTCAAGAACAATCTGCAGATGTTGATTCTTACGCTGAACCGTTAATTTTGATTTATCGGAAAAACCCATATTTCTAATTTTCTCGATCCCGCTTCCCGGGGAAACTGAAAGTTGGAACAGCTGTTCCACCAATTAACTTTGTACAAAGCTATTTAATATCCGATTCAAATTTTCATTCGTCAAGCTATTTTATGATTTAGCCGCCATCCGCAAAAGCCCTCCCGTGCTTATTTCAAGCCCCTATTCCTCATTGGCTTGCCCCACGTCTCCTTCTTTGCGCACATAAATATTTCTAATCGGATATGGTATCTCAATGCCTTTCTCATTAAAGCGTTTATGCAGACGCTTTATAAATTCGCTGCGAACCTTAAACTGATCGATGTACTGCCTGATTGGAAGCCGTGCTGAAAAGGTGATAGCTGAATCACCGAATTCCTTAAACCTGACCACCGGTTTGAACACAAAGTCGCTGGGATAAAAATCCTTGACAACCTCAGTGGCAACTTCCATTGCAACTTTTTCCACTTGATCCAGATCCGATTCATAGTGTACTCCCACATATATTCTTATCCAGATATGCTTGCGGGGCATACTGTAATTTGTAACAATTGAGGTCGAAACCTTGCTGTTGGGCACGATGAATACACGTGTTGAACGAAGCGACCTGATGGTAGTATTGCGCCATTTAACATCGGTTACATATCCCTCATCTCCACCCTCGAGCTTTATGAAATCTCCCGCTCTCACTTGCTTTGAGACAATAATCTGGAAGCCGGCAAAAAGGTTGGAAAGCGTATCCTGTAGCGCCAGAGCAACTGCCAGTCCGCCGATACCGAGAGCAGTTATTAAGGGGGTAATCGATACGCCCAGATTCTGCAGGATAATAACGAAACCGGCAATCAATATTATCAGGCTGGCGATATTGGAAAATAGTGATGTCGCCGGAATGCCGCCCTCGGTCCTTCTGGAATAGAGCTTCACAAAACCGGCCGCAGCCCGAGCCACTATGATAGTGACCGAGAGTATCAAAAGAGCAACTATGATCTTCTGAATTGTATTTTCAACAACTTGATTGAAAGAAAGGGTCACTTGCAGAGCTATATAAAGACCGATAATGGTAAACCAGATCACAAAGGCCCGCTTGAAAGAACCGATTAAAACGTCATCCCATTCCCATTTGGTGCTTTTCGCCAGACGGCGCAGTCCGCGGATTATGAAAATCTCCAGGATTATTCCCAGAATAAATCCCCCTATGACAACCGATGCAGCAATTATCCAGTCTTTGGGATCTATATTCTGGATAGATTCAAAGAAGCCCCGGGTCGTATCCTGGGCTGCCTGGACGCTATCTGATGCAAGCTGATCTAATTCTTCGGCAATTGCCTTAACTGAATCTTTCATATTCTCCGGCATATCACTTCCTGCAAATCGTATTTAGAACTTATGTCCCCCGACCAGAGTGTCATTTCTGTATATTTCTATTTTATCCAGATTATATTCTTCGTCCCAGTAAACCCAGATTCCATCCCGGTCACCCTTCACATAGGTACCTTCGAATTCCTTTCTTCCAAATGCGCTCCAGCGTGTCATAAGCCCGTGCGGTTTTGCTCTCAGAAAATTGCCCTTTTCCATCAACTCACCGCCCTCGTAGTACCAGACTGTGGCGGGACCATGATTGATAAAGATCGCGCTGGTACGTGGATAACCCATTTTTTCCACTTCTCTGCCGTTGGTAATAACCACCCGCTTTACCTGAAGTATCTGCTGCAGGGTGTCTTCCACTTCCTCGGGATAGAGCCCCAGCGAGTCGTATTCTACCTCTTTCACCACTTTGCCATTTTCATAAGTTGTCTCGGATTTACGGGTCAGATCGGGGCGATATTCGGTCACAACACCATCGAGTTTACCCTGTTTATAATTCCCCTCACGGTTGCGTATACCGTCCTCATACCATTCGATAAATAAGCCGTCTTTCATTTCCTGGCCCGAAGAATCGGTTACCATAGTGTAGATCGCTTTGGTCGTGAGGCTGTCATACCGTTCTTCAATTATCTTGCTTTCCTGGGCAGGTAAGGATACAGATAAAAACATGAATATCATTAAGCTCATCGTTATTTTTCTCAAGCTGATCACCTCCGGAGATGTTAGACATTTTAAGGCTTCTGATTAATCTATAAGTTAATAAGTTATAGTCTAAACACAACAGAATTTATCCCAAAAATAAAAACTGCCGATCATAGACCGGCAGTCGAGAATATATTCCAATTATCATTTATATTCAAGAGCTTTGGTCGGGCAGAACCTGGCGCAGGCCGGATTGCCTTCGCAAAGATCGCACTTAACGATAATCTCCTGCTCTTCATCGATTAGAGAACATCCAAACGGACAAGCGGCAACACATGCGCGGCATTTAATACATCTTTCCTGCAATAATTCTATATAGCCCAGATCATCATTCAGTCTCAATGCGTCCACCAGGCAGGACTTGACGCAAGCGGGATCATCACATTGGAGACAGGCTATCGGCACCCATTGCTCCTTGCCGACAGTTAGCGGGTAAATCCTGCTTCGCCCGGGTGTTTTCTTTTCCTGGTGAGTCAGTGAGCAGGCCAGTTCGCAGGTACGGCATCCAATACAGAGCGCCGGTCTGATCATAAAGCGTTTGGTCATGCCGACACCTCCTCTTCAAGCTCCTCCTTTTCTTCCCAATGGACCAGCTTTTTGAAATTCTTTGCCGTGCCGGAACGCTTGCAGTCATCACAAATATCAAAATAATCCGCCGGTATATCACGATTCTCTATCAGGTAATCCGCAAATTCCCTGGTAATCAGGGCTTTGCCGCATTCTTTGCACTTCACCAGTTCAAACTGCCGGCCCCAGATCTCCCGGGTCGTACCAGCATCTTCATACTGTATATGATTCGTCGGGCAGATATTGACGCACGCCAGACATCCGACACAATCAGGCGGAGCTTCCTTCAGTGGCGTTGCTATCTCACGATCATAGCCGCGCCCGGCGACAGAAATCGCGTTAAATCCCATTTGCGAACAGACACGAGTGCAGAGACCGCACATAATGCAGTTGTCGGCGTCCTCGCGCGGCACGAAGCTGGTAGTATCGATACCATATTCAGATGCAAGTTTCTGTATTTCGGGGGAATTCGGGCAACGTGCCAAAAGCAGATTTAAGACCATCTTACGCAGCTCGATCACATCCTCGGTATGTGTCTGGACAATCAATTTATCTTCAGCCGGGTAAAGACAGGAGGTGACATTACCTTTCCACCCGCCCCAGTCTTCATGGGTGATCTCGACCATACATAAGCGGCAGGCGCCGTATGGTTCCACCGCCTCATGTGCGCACAATGCGGGAACATCAATCCCTTCCCGGCGCAGGACATCCAGAACCATCTCGCCCTCTTTCGCCTCGTACCATCTTCCGTTTATCTGGATCTTCACCTTATCAACCTCTCTTAAATTATATCTATCGCGTCAAACTGGCATACAGCATAGCATGCGCCGCATTTAGTGCATTTTTCCTGATCCAAAATGTGCAGTTCATCTTTCTCACCGGTTATAGCATCGACCGGGCATGGCTTGATGCATGCCGTACAGCCGGTGCATTTATCGTTGATCTCAAACCTGATCAGATCACGGCAGACACCGCCCGGGCATTTCTTATCGATTATATGAGCCAGATATTCGTCGCGGAAATACCTGACCGTACTCAAAAACGGATTGGGACCGGATTTGCCCAGACCGCAAAGCGAACCCTTTATGATATAATCTGAAAGATGCTCCATCAACTTCAGGTCGGCCTCTGTCGCTTTACCCTCGGTGACTCGCATAACCATAGCGTGCAGCTGATGAAGTCCCTCTCGGCAGGGCACATCCTTGCCGCAGGATTCATCCACAAGAAACTTCAGGAAGTACTTGGCCACATCAACCATGCAGGTATGATCATCCATAACGATCATGCCGCCTGAGCCCATCATCGAACCGGCCCTGGTCAATGTATCGAAATCAACCGGTAGATCCAACTTGTCTTCAGGCAGACAGCCTCCCGACGGTCCACCAGTCTGCACCGCCTTGAATTCTCGGTCATCCTTTATCCCACCGCCGATATCATAAATAATCTCGCGTAGCGTTGTGCCCATGGGCACTTCGATAAGTCCTGTATTCTCGACTTTGCCTACGAGTGAGAACGCCTTTGTTCCTGTTGATTTCTCGGTACCGATCGATTTAAACCACTCTCCGCCATTATTTATAATCAATGGTACATTGGCGAATGTCTCGACATTATTGAGGACAGTGGGCTTATCCCATAGCCCTTTGACTACCGAGTGTATATACTTCGCCCTCGGCTCACCCACATCACCGGCAACTGATTTCATCAATGCCGAGGATTCACCGCAAACGAATGCTCCTCCTCCCCTGCTGATGTGGATATCGAGGCTGAAATCGGTGCCCATAATATTTTCGCCCAGAAGTCCGTGCTCTTTGGCATCATCTATTGCCTGATACAGATGCTGGACTGCCAACGGATATTCTTCACGCACATAGATATAGGCATCTCGCGCACCAACAGCATAGGAAGCAACTATCATTCCCTCCAGCACTGAATGCGGATCACCCTCCATGATACTGCGATCCATAAAGGCCCCGGGGTCACCCTCGTCACCGTTACAGATTACATAACGGACATCAGAATCCACACCGCGGCAGGTTGCCCATTTACGGCCTGCCGGAAATCCGCCGCCGCCGCGTCCACGTATTCCCGAGAGCTTGACCTCATCGATAACCTCTTCAGGCGTCATCTTAGTCAACACTTTAACCACCGACTGGTAACCGTCCCTGGCAACATAATCTTCGATATTATCCGGATCTATATGCCCGAGGTTACGCAATGCCAGGCGTTTTTGTTTTTTGTAGAAATCTATATCATGATATTTAAGCACTCTCTCTTTGGTCTTTGGATTCTTGTATAGGAGTCTTTCGATTATTTCGCCATTTTGCAGGGTCTTCTCGACAATATCCTGCACCTGAGTTTTCCTGACCCTTGTATAGAATATACCCTCAGGTTCTATCACAACGAGCGGACCCTTTTCGCACAGCCCGTGACAGCCAGTCTTTTTAAATGATTCGAGTGTTATATCTCCGAGATTCTTATCAGCCAGAATCTCCTCAAATTTTGCATATATCTCCCTGCACCCGGCCGCCAGGCATCCCGGTCCGAAACAGACAATCACTTTTTTCTTGAGTCGGGCATCCTTCTGCAGGCATTCTTCCTTCCATGCCTTAAGCTTATCCGGTGAATCAATCCTCATCTCGCACTCCATCCAGATATCTCTTCATCTTGTCCACACGCACATTACCGTAATACCTGTCATCGATAATCACGACCGGAGCCATGGCGCATGCTCCCACGCAGTTGACTACTTCCAGCGTGAAGCGTAGATCCGGAGTGGTCTGCCCGGCCTTGATCCCGAGCTGATCCTCTGCCTGCTCGAGCGCCATCGGCGCGCCTTTGATATGGCAGGCGGTTCCCATGCAGATACGGCATGTATGCTCGCCGCGCGGCTCAAGGCTGAAAGCGCTGTAGAATGTCGCCACGCTGTATACCCTCGAAAGCGGAACTCCCAATGCACTTGCGGTTTCCTTAATTGCTTCAGGGGGAAGGTAGTGGAACTTTCTCTGAATATCCTGCAGTACCGCAATCAACGAACTGGGTTGCTGGGGGCTGTGACTGATTATCTCCTTGACTTCAGCAACATCTATTTCCGGTTTCATGCTTTGATCTTCTCCTCTTTGGCCTTCAGGCCAAGCTGATATCCCTCATCCAGAGCTTTATAGTTAATCTGTAAAAGATCTTTCTTGCGTCCCATCTTCTCTGTTAATGTTTCCTTCAGCTTATCGAACTCAACAATTCCTGTGGCTCCCACAAAGGCTCCCAGAATCACCATATTTGTCGCTTTATCGCTTCCGGCTTTCTGGGCTATATCATTACCTGGAACTTCCATAACCTG
>JABAHP010002596.1_pt1 | contig 12955 bp, 13 predicted proteins | sample 7062081 | NCBI WGS metagenome assembly JABAHP01 (sample SAMN14534357, study PRJNA622989) | marine sediment metagenome | biome: marine biome [ENVO:00000428]; feature: marine pelagic biome [ENVO:01000023]; material: deep marine sediment [ENVO:00002113] | place: India: Gulf of Kutch | collected... | reverse complement strand
CATGGATCCCGAGCAGGTCAAGACTGCTGACGAGAACTTCTATGTCAGCGCTCGGGAATACCAAGTCCTCCAGGACTGTGTCCGCGCGGACACACTCTGGAAGGCTGCAGCTGACGCACTGGCCGCAGTGGACATCCTGTCCCAGCGGAAGGTGGCTGCGGAGGATGACGGTAGCCCAAAAGGTCAGGGCGCTCCTAACGTCTGGGACGTGGAGCACCCCCAGTGGACGCCTGTGACTTCCACTGCCAAGATGGACCCGATCGGCATGGCTGCCAAGGGCGTAGAAGGCGTCGCTGAAGTTCCTGCCGCCCTTGTAGGCGAGCAAGAGTTGGAGGCTCTTGGAGGAGCTGGCGAGGGNNGAAGAGGTCGTTTCGCAGGGTTCCCGTCAGCGTCTCAAGAATCAGGATGCTCGGATCATGATCGAGTCCCTGATGGAGGACGAGTATATCGGTGGCCACTCGATTCCCGAGGTCATTGAGGCGTATAACGCGGCGATGTCAGTGAACCCCAACTTCGGCCGCGCTGAGCTAGTAAGCTACATTCGTCAGCATCTGGCTACTCAGGGTGCTGTTCCGCTGGACCTCCAGCTCCGGGCTCGTGCCGTTCGGGGTAAGAAAGAGGAGGAAGAGTAGTGACCTTCGAGAAGACGGCGGCCGAACTCCTCGACGATCCTTATGCTATGCGTAAGTTCGCCGCATCTATTGCGGAAGAGGCGGAAGAGAACGAAGAAGGCTTCGACTGGAAGAAGCTGCTCTGGACACTGGGCGGCCTTGGAGCTGCGGGTGGTCTCGGCTACCTTGCGCTGAAGTCTGGTAGTCCTATTCAGCGAGCAGGCAAGGCTGTAGGCCGTTCGATTTCGGATTGGCTTCGTGAAGGAGTAGGGCCTACTGCTCGTGGGTTCCAGTGGGCTGGTGATCAGATTCTTGGTACTGGCGAGGATACCTCTCCGCTGGGTATCCCCGGCGTTGGTGCTGCTGCACCCTGGAGTGCAGCTCTTCTGGCGTCAGGCTACAAACCCGTTCAGAAGCTCACACCTCGTCCTCTTGGTCGTCTTCTTGGTCGTCGCGGCGTAGGTCTGCGTGACTTCATCGCAGACGTAGGCCAGTATGCTGGCAAGGAGAACGTTAAGGCTCGACGCGGTGGTGCGGCTAAGGGTGCTGTTAGTCGTTTGTTCATGGGCGGTGATGATCCAGTTTCAGCTGAGATGAATCCGCTGATGGAGCAGATGGGGGATCGAGGCATCAAGCTTCGTGATGAGCTTCGTCGGCTTCGTCAAAAGGGTGGGACTGAGGGAGGACGTACGGCGTTGCGTCATGCTCTCATCGACCCCGAAATGCGGTTTGGTGTAACCGAAGGCATCTTGAATGAGACTGAGCAGATGCTTATGGATCGCCGCAAGGGTGTGACAGGAGCCGCTCGTAGGAAAGTTGACCAGGATCTAGCCGAGTTCCGTGCCGCGCGCAAGCGCGGTGATTTCAAGACGCTCGCAAAGGGTGAGTTAGACGTCGCAGACGTACGCCGTCTTTCTGGCGGTGGGATTAAACGCTGGCTCGGCTATGGTGACGTAGGCGACCTTGGCGAGGCAATCAATCGCCTTACTAGGCTCCAGGGGGTGCTTGCTCAGGATCCAGCCACTCTGTCGGGTAAGGCTCTCAGCGAATACAACATGGCGCGTCAGGTTGCGAAGAATATCGCTGAAAATACTGGGATGAGCCCCCGCAATCCCCGCGCGGCAATCGGTACCCTTGTGAGTGCAATGGAGGGCTATCGTAGCTCTCCTGGTCGCTTCTCTCATCGAGGTCTCGGAGCTACTCGTCAGCTTGGACGCGCTGCTCTTCCGTGGCTCATTGGCCTGGGCATTANNTATCCCGAAGCTGATCTTCAACAACTCGTTCGGGTTCGACGACGCCATCGTGAGCATGGTGCCGCTCCACCGTCGCGGCGTTGATTCCAACTGGATGGAGAAGCGCGCAAGCCACAGCGTCTTCCAAGACTTCCTTGGCGATCTGCGCCCCATCCCGAACAAGACTGTCATTCATGTTCTGGCTGTCGGCGACGAGGAAATGTACGGTCCTAATCGAAATGGGGACGGCTTTTCTCGCGCCGACAACCGAACTGCCCACACGTCCTTCAAGGACATCGGTCACGTATTCAAGCACCACAAGAATGATGATCCCTTCAAGTCGGTGGGCGACGTTCTGGCTACGGCTCACAACGAGCTGATGTCCCGCATCGAGCTGATGCTCGCGCTGGACAACGGCAAGTGCTGGAAGGAGGTCGATGCCCTGGAGAGCGGCAAGGATCTTCCCGTTTCGATGGGAAGTCTCCAGGACTTCGACGTCTGCAGCGCCTGCGGCCACAAGGCTCCTACTGCTGACGACCACTGCGACCACATCAAGAAGATGCTGGGCGCTCTGCTCGACGACGGTCGTCGGGTCTACATGAAGAACCCGAACCCCAAATACTTCGACATCAGCCTCGTCTTCAAGCCTGCTGACCGGATCGCCTACACGCTCCGCAAGGTGGCTGCCGCTGGTGGTCGAGTCATCGGCGGTCATGAACTGGCCGAGATGTTCGGACTCCGGGTTTGGAACAGCCCCAAGACGGCGGCGCTCAAGGCGCTGGCTGCGATGTACAAGAAAATCCCTGTCAACCTCAAGAAGATCACCCAGCCGACCGATCTCAACTCCGAGACGGTCAAGGAGCTGAAGAAGCAGGCTCAGATTCAGGGCCTCGACCAACTGCTGGGCTTCCTCCACGCCAACGGCTGGCTCCTGGGTCCCAAGGATTTCGGAGAGGTCATCGGTCACCCCAATCCCTGTGGGTGCGCCAAGGCTGTGGCCGATCACGGAGGGCTTGAGGAGCTGCTCACGGACGCGACTGAGGTCAAGTCCCTGGAGCCGCCGATCAACCAATCGTATATTCCTTTGAGCGATTTCGCAAGGGAAGACTTGCGAGCCTCAACCTCGATGGAACCCCCAGTCGCCAACAAGAGGAGTATCCGCATCGTCATCATGAAGCCCGCCGAGCCAAAGGTGGCTCAGGCGTTGGATGACGCGGAGGCCCAAGGGTTGGCATCGCTGTACAAACACTATAAACTGGCATTCGCCACAACGCACCATGACAGGAGCGACATTCTCACAACTGTTGCGGCTACCTTCTGATTGAAAGAAGGACCGTGACTGCTAACTTTCGTACCTAAGGAAGTTACCATGGACAACAAAGCAATCCTTGGAGATCTGGATCAGCTGATTGGCAAGGCCCACGCGATCAAGACCGCCGCTCTGGAGGAAGCCGAGGCTGACGAGGCCGAGGACAAGACCGAGGGCGAAGAGAAGACCGCGCAGGACGGTGGCATCAGCGCCAAGATCGACAACTCGGAAGACGGCACTAGCCCGGCCACCACTGGTGAGCAGGCAGCTGCCAACATGAGCGCCCAAAAGGAGACGTATCCCGACAACGCCGCTGATGTCGGCGCGAACGATAACGCCTCCGGCGAGTCGGTCGACATGAGTACAGAGGGCGCCACAGCCGCCTCTCCTGACGGTCAGGAGGGTTCGCAGGGCGCCGACATGGAGCCTCAGAAGGAAGCCGACAACCGCGAAGAGAAGCCCGAGAACAAGATCGCGGCTGCTCGTGAGCTGGCGGCTGAACTTCGAAAGCAGGCGGAGGACCTCCTCAGCCCTTTTGACCGCTTCCTCATCAAGGCCGCTCGTTCCAACGACGATCCGCAAGTCAAGACCGCAGCTGAGGCTATGGCGGACGATGAGCTGGCAGACGCCGCAGCCGAGACGCTCCTGGAGCAGCTCGAAAGCGGCGAGATCGGTGAGGAAGAGGCTGCAGCCATCCTGGAGGAGGCCGTCGGAGCCGGTGCTGTCGACGAGGCGGAGCTGGCTGAGGCCGCTGCCGCTGTCGAGGGCGGAGGCGCTCCCGAGGCCGCACCTCCCGTCGAAGGCGACGTCGCCGCTGCGGAGGCCGAGATGGCTGCCCCTGGCATCGGTGAGGAGGAGTTGATGGAGGCCAAGCTCGCTTCGGTCGACATCGGTCCCGATCACCCCAAGTACCTGGAGAAGATCGCCACCTTCTACGGTCCCGAGATGAACGCGGGCTACGCGTTCGGCCTCAAGCTCGCCGAAGAGATGATGGGCGAGGAAGAGGAGGAGGAAGAGACCGAGGAAGAGGGTGGTGAAGGCGAAGACGAGGGTGAGGAGGAGACCTCCGAAGCCGTCGAGGAAGCCGCTGAGGGCGCTGCAGAAGGCGCTGCTGAGGGGGCCGCTGAGGCCGTCGAAGAGGCAGCTCCCGAGCCCGAGCCTGCTCCGGAAGTCGCTCCTGAAGCCCCCATGGCTGAGGGAATGGTAGAGGAGGTTGCCCCTGAGGGTGCTCCTCTCGACGCTATGGCCGCCACTACCCCTGAGGAGCAGGAGGCTCTGGCCGCTGTTCAGCAGGAGTTGGGGCTCGACGACGCCCAGCTCGCGCAGCTTCTGGCTGCTGAAGCACCTGCGCTCGGTAAAGTAGCCGAAGCCAAGGCCCGTTACCGCACCGCACTCCTGAATAAGGTTGCAGCCCTCAACCAGGGCGAGTAACTTTACAGCCATAGGAAAGAGTTATGAGTCTCTACACACTGCTCAAAACTGCTGCTGACGAGATCGACGCGATGGCTGACGCCGCCGAGACGAGCCAGAAGCGCGCCGAGGAAGCTGAAGCTGCTGCCGAAGCTGCCAAGGCCGAGGCCGCTGATGGTACCGAGAAGACCGAGAAAGCAGAGGTGAAGACCGCTGCTGAGAAGGTCGAGATCGGACGNNGGCGAAGCAGGCCGCTGCTGATCTGCAGAAGGCTGGTCTCATCAGCACCAACGAACAGGCCGATGTCTTCGCTTCTCAGGCGATGGACCACGGTACTGCTCTTCAGAAGCTCTCCCAGTTCGCCGGGTGTGTACCCGCACAGAAGCTGGGCAAGGTCGTGGTCGACGAGTCTGTGTCCGCAGACGAGACGCCCACCGCTGACGAAGCCTGGACCAAGAAGGCTAACGCGGCGCTGGAACGCCTCGGCCTCTCCTGACGACCAAAACCCAGTAGAAAAGGAAACAGATCATGGGTATCGCAAGTTCAATGGGCGCAAACAAGCTGGACGTTCGCTACGGCGATCGGAACACGCTGCCCTACTACAACGGCATCCCGGACGGAACCCTCGTCGCCGACGCGGACGTGGTTCAGTCCTATGCCGCTGGCCGCGTTCTCTCGCTGAACACGGCTGGAAAGCTGGTGCCGGGTATCCTGGCCGCCGCAGCTGCCGGTGGTGGTCCGATCCCGTACTTCAGCTGGAGCGGTCTCGACGAGAACAACTACCCCGACGTACAGCGTGATCGTGGCATGCCCGGTGTCCTCGATAAGCCCGCTGGCGGCTTGGGCGCTCCTGCCTCTCCGGGTTTCTACGGCATCCCGGTATCGGCCGATCTGGTCGGTATCTTCGCGACCATCCAGCACGTCTTCGGTGGCGAGCTGAGCACGACTGCGTTCGACCAGACCGCTGGTGCTGCCTACGCTCCTGGTGACCCGCTGACCGCCGTCAGCGCCGCCGCCACGGGTGCTGGTGGTGTCACCGGCAACATCGGTGAGCGCGTCCGTGGTCTGCTTCGTCCGATCGAAGCGGCCACCGACGTCGTCGTTGGGTACGTGGCTCCGGCTGCGGACTTCACCGGCCCCGAGGGTTACCCGACCCTGGCGTTCACGCCGACCTACGTGCCCGGAACCACGGTGCCCGACACCGAGGTCGCGGACGACTGACCCCTGAGCTGATAAAGGATAATAGTCATGTCACAGACCAAGCTTAGCGCGGCCCAGTCCAACAAGGCCTTCTTCGGTCTCCTGGAAGCAGGACAGACCAAGGAAGCCCAGGACATGGTGACCGACTTCACCCGAATCCGCATTCGGGAGTCGAGCTTCTTCGAGAAGATCATGCCCGGCGTGAAGATTGCCGATGACGAGCTGACTCCTCAGCTCGGCACCGACAAGAACGTCAAGCTGGTCGAGCGCGAGCCTGTCAGCCCTGCTGCCGTTACTATCCCGCTGGGCGCCCAGCCGGNNCTGGTCGAGCGCGAGCCCAGCAGCCCCGCTGCTGTCACGATCCCGCTCGGCACGCAGCCGGTGCAATACTACTTCCGTGGCGACCGGTATCCGGTCTTCTTCGACCGGATCGTCACGCCGAAGTTCACCAAGGATGTCTCGGAGCTTCGCTCCTACGGCATGGACATCCGTCAGGTGATCAGCGACAATGCCATCCTCGACATGGACTTCGAGTTCGACCGCAAGATGATCGCTGCCTGCCAGTCGATCGTCGGCGCTCAGGGCTCCACCGTCCCCGAGACTGGCATCATCCAGAACCTGAAGATCGTCGACCCGCTGGGTATCACCCGCAACAGTCTCTTCGACATGCGGAAGATCCTGCCCAGCACCTTCGCCCACCTGGAAGGCGTCACGATCCTCTGCAACAACATCACCATTCACGACGTGGCCAAGTTCGGCCGTGACGAGACTGGTGGTGACCTGTCCGAGTCCATGTTCGTCGAGGGCTTCCAGCAGAAGCGCCTCCTGGGCATGAACTGGATCGTCACCAACAAGACGGAGCTGGTCGAGGACAGCACGTTCTGGATCTTCGCCTCGCCGGAGTTCATCGGTAAGAGCTTCATCCTCGAAGACGTGACGCTGTACCTGGACAAGCGGGCCTACAACCTCGAGTTCTTCGCCTACACCGAGCGCGGCGCCACCATCGGCAACCCCGCCTCGATCGCCAAGGCTGAGATCGCCACCAGCTGACCCAGCTCAGTCCTCGGACTGATTAAGAGCCCCGGAGTTATCCGGGGCTCTTTTTTGATGAACGTTGTCGGCGTTGACAGCGTCTGTAGAATAGCCTCATGCTCCGCCGCTGGAAGACTTATAAAGACCCGGTGAGGGCCGCTAAGGACCTCCGTCCGGGGACTATCTTCGAACACGACCGCTACGGTCGATGCGTCGCTCTGACGCTCTCTGAGGCCCGTCACGTGATCTTCTGGTTCTGCGTGATAGANNTGCAGACCCCTTGAGAGCGAAGATACTGATATGACTAAGACAGAAGGTAAGCGCGTGTACTGCGAGGGAGATGATGAGACTCCTCTCCTTGAGCCGGGTGCCTATGGGATCCACCCGCGCGATGGGGGCTGGTATGCCTGTACGCCGAACGGCCATCTTGGCAATCTGAAGGGCCATGAGGTAACCGAGCATGAGGACGGTACTATCACCGTTACGCCGTCAATCCTGGTGGTGAAGCCCGGCACCCTGAACAACGCTCAGAAGAACCTATGGCACGGATTCCTGGAGAAGGGGGTCTGGCGTAGTTGCTGATTGACATCGGCGATGATCGCGATCTAATACGGCCATCATGAGACAGCTACTGTCATCCCTTAGTTGTTATTTTTCGTTGTCCAGCGGATAACGGGCTGAGGGACTTTCTGCACCTGCGCGAACCCTCGGCAATGCCGGGGGTTCTTTACTTCCTACCCCCGGACTCCTCCGGGGGTCCTTCTTTTACAACTGAATAACGTGGTACGAGGTTCAAGGCCGGGTGGCGGAATGGCAGACGCGCTAGCTTGAGGGGCTAGTGCCCGCGAGGGCGTGGAGGTTCGAATCCTCTTCCGGCTATCAACCAGGGATTGGGCAGGTGGTGAGCCCCAGAGACTGTAAATCTCCCGCTTATAGCTGTGCAGGTTCGATTCCTGCTCCCTGGATACGCCGGAGTGGCGGAACTTAGGCAGACGCGCTACACTCAGGATGTAGTGTCCGTAAGGACGTGCAGGTTCGATTCCTGTCTCCGGTATTGCTTAGTAGAAAGGGGGTGCATACTGGAGGGCGTATCGGAACTCCTTATATCCAAGGAGAACCGGTATGCCCTCTCATAAGCACTGCTACGGCGAAAGCCGTTACCTTTATAAATGGTTTCCCATTACTGATGAGGATGGGAAAGAGGACTGGTGGCCGCTTGTTGTCCACGTCTGGCCGNNTAAACGCCCGCATGGCGAAATCGGCAGACGCGCTGGATTCAAAACTCAGTGCCGCAAGGCGTGCAGGTTCGAGTCCTGCTGCGGGTATTACGCCCCCATGGTGGAAATAGGCAGACACATCCGGCTTAAACCCGGAGCCTTCGGGGTGCAGGTTCGAGTCCTGCTGGGGGTATCATCTCACCTTAGCTCAGCCCGGTAGAGCAGCGGTCTGAAGAACCGCGTGTCCCTGGTTCGAATCCAGGAGGTGGGACTTATGGCACTGTGACCGAGAGGCGAGGTGGATGGCTGCAACCCATCATACGCAGGTTCGAATCCTGTCGGTGCCTTATGGACGAATGGCAGAGAGGCTGATCGCGCTTGTTTCGAAAACAAGTAGGGGGGCAACTCCCTCGGGGGTTCGAATCCCTCTTCGTCCGCCATGGACACGTGGCTGAGCGGTTTATAGCACCTCCTTGCTAAGGAGACGTGGGGGCAACTCCACCGGGGGTTCGAATCCCTCCGTGTCCGTTACGGAGAGGTGGCAGAGCGGTTGAATGCACTGGTCTTGAAAACCAGCGGCGTGTAGCAGGCCCCGTGGGTTCGAATCCCACCCTCTCCGCCATGGAACCGTGGCAGAGCGGTTTATTGCGCTCGCTTGGAAAGCGGGTGAGGGCGAGAGTCCTCCGCAGGTTCGAATCCTGCCGGTTCCGTTACTCTTCTGGAAGAACCTCGTACCCGTAGTTGGAAGGCTCGCAGGCGATATGGTGGCCATCGTCGTTGACGGCTTCTACGTCGTCGAGCTTCGTCCACTGAGTGCCGATCTTGGTTAGGTCGGTGCTCGCGACGATCTCGAACTTGCGGCCGATCGGCACATCCTTCCAGGCGCGTCCAGGGGCCTCCGACCCAGGGGGCGCCTGCTGCCAGGACATGTGCTCCATGACATCGGCGAAGTGGATGTACAGATGCTTGGTCTTCCAGGCATCGTCACCCGGCGGCTTGGTGATGTCACCGAAGGTAGTCAGTGAACCGAGGATCGACAGCGATCCTTCCTGAGTTCCGTCAGCGATGGCTGGCACCAGCTCGACGGTCATGCCGAAGAACTTCTCGCCGTCTTCGAGCGCCCAGGGGTCCTTCCTGCCTCGCTCATCGTAATCCCAGTTGTAGATGGCATGCCAGATGAGGCCTCGGTAGGGGATGCGGAAGTGAGTAGGTTCCTGGCCGTACTTCTGGACGAAGGCCTTCAGGTACTCGACCACAGTATCCCTGTGGAAGGGGATCGGTGCGTCGTTGTCGCAGTCGAACGTGCGACGTGCGATCACCTCCCTGAGTACGAAGCGCAGATGGCCCTCGAACGAACGGTCATTGATGGCCGCCATGCGCTTATGGATGTTGATGATGTCTTCGGGAAGATCCCGGATGGTGACGGTAGGCATGATTAGACTCCTAGCCGGTCACTATATCAACTGAGTTCTCCCGTCAATAGCCTTCACCGTCTGCATTATGCCTGCACATAGCTTATGACTTTTTCTACGGCTTCTTCGATGCTGATTTTGGAAGTGTCGAGATTCAGGCACTCTTCCGTAGGAGCCTCATACGGGTCGGTGACGCCAGTGAACGCGGTGATCTCACCAGTCCTGGCCATGTGATAGAGCCCCTTCACATCACGCTCTTCACAGACCTCCAGCGGCGTGCTCACATGCACAAGTCTGAAGCGGTGCTCTCCTACAAGTCTGCGGGCCTCTTCTCGGGCCGCCTCGTAGGGGCTGATGGCCGCCACGAGGGCTACGCCTCCGACATCGCAGATGCACTTGGCCGCATAGGCGATCCTGCGGATGTTGGTATCCCTGTCGTCCTTGGTGAACCCCAAGTCCCAGCAGATCCCATCTCGGACCTCGTCACCGTCCAGTATCTTCACGCGCTCCAGCCTGTCGGCCAAGGCCGTGGCGATGGTGGACTTCCCTGAGCCTGAGAGCCCTGTTAGCCAAATGCAGAGCCCAGGAGAGCGTTCGAGCACCTTGACCGTCCCGGAAGGTACAAAGCGCTTCCAAGCCTCGTCACGGGCCTCCATGGCCTTCCTGATGCCCGTTGCTGAGATACCACGGATGTGATCGGGGATATCGACGTCCAGGTCACGAATCTCGTACCCGACATCTCTTCCCACCACTATTTCAGCGATGTCTGGGATGGAGATGACCTTCAAATCTCCGGCAGCCACCTGCTCTGGGTAGGTCTCTTCGATCATGCGCTTCCGCAGTTCGAAGGAGTACGGGTCTGATTCGGACACACCTGTGTCCCGGCANNCCCGGCAGGCCACCAGTACCTTCTGGCCTGTCCTTAGGGCTTCGTCGATGATGTACTTGTGGCCGTTGTGAAAGGGTTGCCATCTGCCGATATATAGTGAGTAGCGCATGGCGCCACTTTAGTTAGCGACACGAGTTACGCAATACTCCCAGGGGGAATCGAACCCCTCCTCTCCACCTTGAAAGGGTGGTGTCCTAGCCGATAGACGATGGGAGCCTATTACCCTACCGGGATTCGAACCCAGACCGACAGAGCCAAAATCTGCTGTGCTACCGTTACACCACAGGGCAGTGTATAGCCGCAACCGGATTCGAACCGGTGTCCTCTGACTGAGAATCAGAGATCCTAGGCCTCTAGACGATGCGGCCATATAACGCCGGAAGGACTCGAACCTTCAACCGCTGGAACCAGAATCCAGTGTTCTACCAGTTGAACTACGGCGCTGTGTGGTGCCACCTGTCGGGACCGAACCGACGACCTGAGGTTTACAAAACCCCTGCTCTACCAGCTGAGCTAAGGTGGCGTGGTGCCTCCTGTCGGGACCGAACCGACGACCTACGCGTTACGAATGCGTTGCTCTACCAGCTGAGCTAAGGAGGCGTGCAAGTTGTCAAAGAAAAACCCGGCCTTTTGAGGCCGGGTTTGAGGTGCTTCGCTTTGCTAATAGCTACTAGACGACTGCCCGGCCTGAGGCTGGTTCCTGCTGTTGGGTCGTCTCTTGGGTTTCGTAGCGCATGGGCATGACGATAGCGTCCTTTATAGCTGATGCAAGTGCTAGAAACGGGGCCGTGCTGTGAGCTGCCCGCGTGTGCGGGGAAATCCTTACCCTCCCACTCCTTGAACAGACCTTCGAGGGGCGATCCCCGCGTGTGCGGGGAAATCCTTGCGAGCATTTCGAGGACATACTCGGCAGCAGGGCGATCCCCGCGTGTGCGGGGAAATCTCTAGGTCAGCATGACACGCTATGTGTCAAACGCACATGCAGGGTACTCGCTTCATTGGGGCCAGTTTCAAACAATCCTAATGGAGTGTTCCAGAGCTTTCCCCTCCACGAGCGTTAGGTCCCGTAGCCCACGGGACCGTAAGTTGTCAAAGATCAAGCGGCGGTGATTTCTTTCACGCGATATAGGTCTCGTAGATTCTTAGCCGCATTTAGATCGCGATCATCGGTATGACCGCATTTCGGGCAGTTGAAGGTTCGTTCGTTTAGAGAAAGGGTTTCTCGAACGTATCCGCAGTTGTTACAGGTTTTGCTTGAAGGAAAGAATCGATCAGCAACAAGTAAGTCTACCCCATACAGTTCGCATTTGTAGCTTAGTTGTCGTCGAAGTTCGTAGAATCCCACCCGGTGTATAGATCTGGCGAGGTGGTGGTTCTTCACCATTCCAGAGACGTTCAGGTCTTCGATAACGATAGCTGAGGCTCGACTGATCGCTAACGCTGATACTTGATGCAAGAAGTTCTTACGAAGGTCCGCAGCCCGAGCGTGGAGTCGAGCTAACTTATCTCTAGCCTTCAGCCACCTCTTGGAGGCTTTCTGCCCTTTGCGTTGATCAGGGTTCCGCTTGTTCCTGATCAATCGTTGGAATCGAGCAATGCGGTCATCGAGTTTCACGATCTCTTGAGGTAGTTCAAAGGTAGTACCGTCGGAAAAGACTACAGCGGTTTTGATACCCAGATCGACCCCAAGNNTGGTACGAAGTTCGTGGCTTCGACGTTACGGGATACGTACCATTTCGTGCCGTGTCGATAAACCGTGGTTCGGCATAGTTTGCCTTTCCAACGACCTTCTCCTCTGGCTTTTATGTTGTGCTTGCCGATCTTATACCGACGCCCATCGAACCTAGCTCTGGTATTGGTCATACCGAAGCTGATCCGACTTCTGAACTTACTCTTGTACTTCGGATAGCCAGAAGCGCCGGTTCTACCTGGGTTGGTTCTGAGTCGGCGGAAGAAGTTTTTGAATGCTGCGTCGAGGGCACGAATGGCTTGTTGCGGAATGCACGAAGGGACCTCATAGGCCCATTCGGGTTTGTGTTTAGTCCATAGCTTGTCGATTTTGGTGCCCGTGGGCTTGTTACCGGCCTCGTATTCTCGTTTCCAAGTTGAGAGTCCCCAGTTATAGGCATACCTAGCAACGCCCGCGCATTGGAGCAGGAAAGATTCTTGTTCTTTGGTTGGGAATATCTGGATTATGTCCCCCAGTATGGGGACCTCAGCCTCATGCTTTTTAGGCATCAAAGGCAGACTAGGCCCTTTCTCAACTTTTGCAAGATGAAATACCGCCGGTAGGATTCGAACCCACGACCTTGGAGGTAGAAGCTCCCTGCTCTGTCCGTGCTGAGCTACGACGGCCTACATCCTCGGGAGGAATCGAACCTCCGACCTTCGCTTTAGGAAAGCGCTGCTCTGTCCCCTGAGCTACGAGGACCTATACCCAGAGAGGGACTCGAACCCCCGACATCCTGCTTGTAAGGCAGGCGCTCTAGCCGACTGAGCTATCCGGGCTTGCTTCGACAACGTCGACATCTGGATACTCGTCGCCGTCGTCTGGTTTCTTGTAGTCTGGTGCCGGGATGAAGTGGATCGTGAGGTTCACGAGCTGGCCGTCGTCCTGGCGTGTCCAGGTCAGGGATTCGACGC
>JABAHP010005537.1_pt4 | contig 12963 bp, 9 predicted proteins | sample 7062081 | NCBI WGS metagenome assembly JABAHP01 (sample SAMN14534357, study PRJNA622989) | marine sediment metagenome | biome: marine biome [ENVO:00000428]; feature: marine pelagic biome [ENVO:01000023]; material: deep marine sediment [ENVO:00002113] | place: India: Gulf of Kutch | collected... | reverse complement strand
GATGGGGTCTCCTTCTCGCCTCTCCTGAGCTACGTGGCCTACGGGGAAGTGCTGCAGTTGGGAGAGACGCCGGATGCGGCCCAAGTCCAGTTGAAGGTAGTAAGATTGGGAAACGGCGATTGGCAAGCCTATCCCGACGCCAGCGCGCTTTACGGGTGGGGGCCACATTCGCGGCGTTTTGCCTTCGTCGCCGGCCGCGAGCGACCTCAGCTTCAGATCGGCCAGTGGAGTGGGCCCACCATTCCTGGAAGCATCGACGCTGGCATCTCTGTCCACGATGTGCGCTGGATAGACAGCGACCACTACCTCTTCATCGCGAGACGCAACGGCGAAATGGGCGCGGAAGAGGATAGCTGGGACCTAATCCTTGGAGACATCCGTGGTTCCAGCACGATTCTGGCGTCTGCTGCCGACGACTTCAGCTACGATTTCGCCCTGGTGTCCATCGTGGCTGGCCAGACAGCGCCCTCACCGATCGCCGCGCTGTGTTCGAACGTGGAGACCTCATCAACGGAACCCGCTACCACACTTGACACATCAGACTGGCAGGTCTTCAGGCACCAAGAAAGGGGTTTTCAGCTCAGCTACCCTGATGGCTGGAGATTGGAGGAGCACGATAGCTGGGTGGGCGTCGGGCCTGAAGAGATGGGCGAAGATGTACAGTGGGGAGTTCGCTTCTTCGACAGCTCTGATACGACGATTGAACAGGTGATCGGCGATGTGGGCCGTCAATTTGGGTCGGATCGCACTGAAGCGAGAAAGTGCGTGTATCTTGACGGGATGGCGGCAATCAAAGTGATTGTCACGACCTCGCAGAACGACGACTGGTATTCCGAATCTATCGTCTTTGAGCATCAAGGGACCATTTTCCAAATCGGCAATGGGGCCGTCCTGGACACTCGCTTCGACGCATTCTACACGAGCTTCCATCTGAACAAGTAGTATGCTCAGTTCATAGGCTTGACTCGGTACGAGGTTGGGGCGACCAGGATGAGGCACCGCAAGGGGAACCTTCCTCGCCCGTAATCCGTCTAAACATGGCAACGCCGATTTGAGTGAAATCTACAGCAGGAAGAAGGAACAAGAGATGAACACTAGATGGTCAACTTGGGGATCGGTGCTCCTTGTGAGCATCCTGCTGTTCAGTTGCCTCGCCGCTGCCTGTGGCAGGGCCACGACACCACATGGCGTCACGGCTCCGGCGGCAACTGGCACCCCGCCTGGTGCCCCTCTAAACACCGACGAAGCGCTGCTCCAAGATGCCCAGCAGTATGCCCAGGACGTGGGTGTCGATCTCGATGAGGCCGTGCGCCGCTTACAGGTTCAGGACGACATCGGCCGGTTGAACGCCACGTTGACGGCCGATGAGCATGAGACCTTTGCCGGGCTGTGGGTTGAGCACCAGCCGGACTTCCGCGTCATCGTACGTTTCACCCGCGCGGGTAAGAGGACGATTCGACCGTACATCGAGAGCGAACCCTGGGCCGACCTGGTCGAGGTGCGCTCTGCAAGTGTCACCCTGGCGGAGCTGGAGGCCATTCACGCGCAGACCACCCAAGCTCTCGACAGGCTGGACTTCGAGGTGACCTCCTTGCTGGATGTGAAGGGAAACCGTGTTGAGGTCGTTGTGACCGATCGGGCATGGTTCGAGAAGGAACTCGAGAACGCGGGCGTCGACCTACCGGAGCATGTCGAGCTCGTGGTCACTGAGGGGCGCAGCGCGCGGGAGACCGACGTCTGTGCGCCCCCCTCGGTCCCGGGCGTAGCCTTTCCTCGTCAGGAGCCGGTGGAGGGTATACGAGCCACCATGGAGGCTGAACTGATCGGGAATCTGGTGCTGGTCGATGGCTGCCTTCGCGTGAACTCGATCTATGGTCAAGCCAGCACCCTGCCCGTGTGGCCGCCCGAGTTCACGATCACGGCCGAAGACGACGAGATCCAGGTGCACGACGGCGACGACCAAGTCGTGGCCCGTGTCGGGCAAGAGGTATACATGAGCGGCGGGGAGGGATCTGCGAACTCTATGCCAGACTGTGTGCGCGAGCAGCTGCCTGCAGTCTGTATGGGGCCCTATTGGATCGTCGGCGATACGGTACGCCCCAACTTGCGGCACGACTCTGAGCTGTTTTCGCTGGACGTGATCTCGACGACGGAACACACGCTGCTCTTCCTCGGCCAGAAGCCGGCGCTCGACGAGTGGGCTGACGGTGATTCTGTGGTCGCCGGCACGCTGGTGCTGTACGACGATCAGCGCTGCCCGCGCGTTGTGTCGGACGACGGTCTCACCGACTACGTGCCCCTGTGGCCACCCGACTATGGGGTCCGGGTCGAAAACAGTGAGTTCGAGATCCTTGATGGATCGGGGCAAGCGGTGGCACGGGTTGGGGAAGAGGCGGTGCTGGCCGGAGCCAGTATCCCCATAGTCTGGGACTCGGAGGAGTACCAACGACTACGACGAGAGCTTCCGGGCGACTGCCACGGTCCATACTGGGTTGTGAAGCCAAGATAGCGACTCCTGCCCTTACCCTCAGATCTGTCTCGAGAGTGGTCCCTCTGCGGCAGACAGAGCACAATGGAGCCGTGTCGCAGACCGGTAACATCCTGTCTCAGAGCTGTGACACAGGTGCCATACTCCGGTAACACCAGGATGCTACAATGCAGGGCAGAATGATCCCATATCTGGCCAAGGAGATCGAAATGCATATTCGACACAGACGACTCAACCTATCCCAGCTGTTCCTTGCTTCTGCCTTGCTCTTGGTGGCTGCCTGCGGTACCATGAAAGTCGACGCTGAGCATCTACCGGTACAGAAAGATGGGCCCCCAAGACCGCCCGGATCCTGATTCTGACAGGAGGCTATGATGACCGAAAACAGATATCGCAGTCGGTTCGCCCTGCCGATCTTGCTCCTTGCGGCCACTTTGCCGCTCGCCAGCGCCTGTGGCACACTGGAGATAGGGATCGAGATGACGCCCGCGCCCGGCGACGTGACCGGCGCCACCGTGACCGCCCCCGCCGCTGAAGACGTCCCCCCAACCCCCGTGCCGCCCACTCCCACGCCCATCCCGGCAGCAACTGAGTTGCGCGTGGCCTTCGTCAACGTCACGGAACACGGCAACAACGTTTGGCTGTGGATTGAGGAAGAGGGAGAAGCCGTGTCTCTCACCAAGGACGGCGGCGTCGGCGACGTCAAGATCTCTGACGACGGCGAGATCGTGGCCTTCAGACGCGGAGATGGCATATGGATGGTCAGGAGCGACGGCGCGGAGGAACGCGAACTGGTGAGCGCCGAGGATATCGCCGCTATGGAAGCACGGGAATCCTTCGATTTCGAGGTCGCGCTCAACCGCTTCGAGTGGGTTCCTGGCACGCACATTCTGGCGTTCAACACGCGGCTGCGGATGGAGATCGGCCTGCTCCTCAACGACGATCTGCACCTGGTCAACGCCGACACCCTGGAATACACAGCCCTGCTCCCACCCGACAAAGGCGGCGAATTCTATCCCTCGCCCGACGGCCGCCAGATCGCCGTCGTCACCCCTGGCACCATCAGCCTGGTGCGGGTCGACGGGAGCGACCGGCGCGAGGTGTTTACGTATACGCCCGTCGTCACGTACAGCGAGGTCCAATACTACGCCCAGCCGGTCTGGGCGGCCGATTCCGGCTCGCTGCGGGTCGCCATTCCGCCAGCCGATCCCTTGGTGCAGCCGTCTCCACCCACCAGCGTGTGGCACATTCGCACCGATGGAATGTCCGCCAGCCTGATGGGGAATGTGGATACCGACCAGGAAATATCCACATTGTCGCCCGATCTGAGATACGTTGCTCATCTGACCGGCGGACAGACGACCCACACGGCAAATCCGATCTCGAGCTTGCTCATCACGGACCTGGACAACAGGGAGACCATCACGTACTATCCAATTGACAGCGGCGAAACGACCACCGAACGCCCCGCCGCCACGTTCTTTTACGGATGGTCCCCAGACTCGCAGCATTTTGCGTTCCTCACCTATCCTGGCTCCGAGATTCCGCCCCAGGCCCTGGTGGGCCAGCTTGGCGGCGACACCGTTCCCATATACGATGACGCAGAGGTCATCATGGACTTGCGCTGGGTGGACGCAAAGCGCTATCTCTTTGTGGCGAAAAATCCCAGGGGCTGGGTCATCATGCTGGGAGAGATCGGCGGCCCGGTCAAAAGCGTGACAGGCATAGTTGGGTCCTCTCCGAACTATGATTTTGCCTCCCCACCCTACGATTCCATTGCCTCTACGAGCGGGGATGCCCCTGTACCAACACCTAGCGTGAATGACTCGGGTGACGGTTCCATCCCGTTTGGGTTGGTCTACCAGAATGTCGACGGGCTTTGGCACGTAAACGCCGATGGGCAGCCCGCACAGATATTCGAGTACCTTGATACCAACCAATATATTGCCTGGCCCGCCGTGTCTTCGGATGGCGCTCGGGTCCTGTACACAGAGGAGAATGACATCTGGCTGGCCGACATCGCCACCGGCGAGCGGCGCAACCTGACCCAGACGCCGGACCGTGTCGAGTGCTGCGCCCAGTGGTGGCCGGGCCAATCGGACGCCATCTTGTTCAATTCCTGGACCGAGGAGAGCGTAGGGCCGAACAACGGCTTTCCGACGGTGGTCCATCTTGACGGCAATGGGTACAAAGTCCTGGATGAGAATCAAGGCGCCTATGGGTTACCCGCGCCCTCGCCAGATGATGAGACAGTGGCCTACGATCAAGCCGGTCAGCCGTGGCTGTACAGGCCAGGCACCGGGCCTGAGCCATTCGATCTGACGCTCTACGGTCTATCGAGCCAGCCGCAAGTGCGCGTCGTCAGTCCGGCCTGGTCGCCCGACGGTCGACGGCTCGCCTGGATCATTGGTGGCTGCCCTCAGGACGAATGTCGGTCTGATATCGGCGTGTTTGATCTGGAGGCGCAGACGGTTCAGTTTGTGCATCCTTACAATCCGGTGGGCAGGGGCGGACAACCGCCTGCTCCAATCTGGAGTCCCGACGGGCGCTGGCTGGCCTTTAACGCCTTGGCTATGAATGCCGACAACGCGGGTCTGTGGGTGGTACGGGTCGACGGGCAACAGGAGGAGAAGTATCACCTGGATGCTGTTTTCAGCCGGGCAGAACCTCACCCGATCTGGAGCCCGGACGGGCAATGGCTGGCCTTTAGCTCCACGCCACAGGGAGTGGGGGCAGGGCTGTGGCTGGCCGAGGCGGGCACGTGGGGGCTCCAGCCGCTCGATCTGCCGGCAGATGCCTACCCGCTGGCCTGGGTCAGCCCGCGTCCATAGTCTGCGGGCCGCGGGCGGGCCTACTCAGTGGGAGATCGCAGGGGCTCCAACAGAACACCATGTGGGGCAGTCTCTCGACCGCTGCTGAGAGTCAGACCCAGGGAACGTTTTAGAGGGCTCCGGCGTCCTATAGGGAGGAGGATGTGCAATCTTGCTGCAGGACTGCCGCTGATCGTCCTGATGCTCAGAGAGAGAGGGCAGGTGTTTCAGAACTGTAACCCCCCGTGGCGAAACTGTGACGCAGTTGCCACTCGTATGCTCATGTGGCTGCTGCCGCTGTCCCTTGCCGCCTGCAGTGTCGGAACGGCAGTAGCACCCGCATCAACTCTGGCCCCGACCCAGGACAACTCGACGGCGCAGGTTGCCCCGTTCCCTCTTCGTGCCTCTCCACCGGCACCGACGCCAACCCTAGCGCCGGCACAGCCTCTGTCTACTGCTTCCTTCCCAGAACCATCCTCCGACGTGAACTGGGTCAGCTATCCCAGCCTCAACGACATCCGCAGCTTGGCCTTTGCGCCTGACGGTTCTCTGTGGGCTGGTACCGGCGGTGGCGTCGTTCGTTGGGATCTTGCCACCGATGCCCACGTGCGCTACGGCACTGCCGACGGCCTGGCCTCAGACGACGTCACCGACCTGACCTTCGCCCCTGACGGTAGCCTTTGGGCTGCAACGCGTGGTGGTGGCGTGAGCCACTTTGACGGCAGGAACTGGACCACCTTCACGGAGATGGATGGCTTAATCAACGATATCGTCTATGCCGTAGATACAGCTCCTGATGGCTCGGTGTGGGTGGGCACTGACAGCGGTGCCGGCCATTTTGATGGGGCCGCTTGGACCAGCTACACCATGGCCGATGGCCTGGCCGGCGAAGTGGTCTGGTACGTGGCCGTCGCTCCCGATGGTGACGCCTGGTTTAGCACCCATGCAGGCGGGGTCAGCCAATATGATCCACATCAGAATGCGTGGAGCACCCACGGAGCTGAACAGGGCCTACCGCTGCCCAATGCCCGCTTTCTTACCATAGGGCCAGACGGAGCGCCCTGGCTGCATGTTGGCTATGACCACGTCTATCGTTTCGACGGTGCAACCTGGCAGTTAGCTTACGAGGCCGGAGGCGGACGGTGGGTCTGTGACATCGCCTTTGACGCTGATGGATCACCTTGGATCGCTACCTGCGGCGGCTACCATACCTACGGCGCCGGTCTGGCCCACGTGGACGGGGCGGCCTGGACGTATGTCACCGCAGCGGATGGCCTGATTGAGGACGACATCTCCGCTGTGGCCGTGGGGGAAGACGGCAGAATCGCCGCTGGAACAGACCGAGGTATCAGCGTTTACCAGGCCGGGCGGTGGCGCACCTTGCGCAGCGGCCCCGCCCTGAAGCAAGTGACAGCTATCGCCGTCACACCTGATGGCGCCGCCTGGTTCGGGTTTGGCGATGACGCTTTCTGGTCCGCGGGCGGCGGATTGAGTTGGTTCGATGGTCACGACTGGCAGTATGTCCTGGATGACGGCAACGTACGCGCGCTGGCCGTTGCTCCTGATGGCTCACTGTGGGCTGGTGTGGGGTGTGAGGTGTGGCGCTTTGATGCCGTTGCCTGGGAACGGGTCGCTCGATGTGAGGACTCGCCTCACGGCAACATCCTCGACATCGCCTTCACCGCCGGTGGCAGCGTTTGGATCGCCACCGGCCACGGCCTGGGTCGATTCGATGGCCAGTCGTGGACCGCCTATGACAGACTGGCCAACTCCTTGGCTGTCGCACCGGATGGTGCAATCTGGTTGAACGGCTGGGAAGGATTGCAGGGCTCACAGTACGTCGCCCGCTTCGATGGTGAGAGCTGGACAACCTACGAGGGGGCCGATTCGTACCCGCGCGGGTTCACGGTTGGCGCCGTGACCTCCGATGGCGCATTGTGGGGTGTCACCCCAGAACGCCGGCTAGCCCGTTTTGACGGCCGATTCTGGGCGGATAGCCAGTCCTGGACGTTCTACTACACTGCCGAAGGTCTTCCATCCGACCAGGTCGTTGATCTGGTCGTGGCGCCCGACGATGTGTTGTGGGCGATCACTGACGGCGGTATCGCCCATTTCAATGGCAGGGCTTGGGAAGGGATCCTGTTAGCTCATGACCTTGGCAGAGTCAACATCATGGCCTTCGCGCCAGATGACTCCGTTTGGCTCGGTACTTCCATTGGAGCGGTCCATCTCCAACCGTAGCCATTTGGCTTTACAAATTTGCCGTTTTGCGTTATAATCCGTGCACCTTGAATATCGAGCGCCAAGGACTAGATCCTGCCAGGTCGTCGCTCGTGATGGAACCCCGCCACGCTGTGGGGCGTTTTCTTTTTGCGAGTTGCCTTGCAATAGCGCGCAAAGTGAAGGAGTTTGCCTCCGATTTTTGCACTTATCAGCCACATCCGTGCTCGAGCGTTCGGTCGCCTCTACCAGAGTGCCAGTCCACCTAGCTCCCCCCGGAGAACTGAGTCCGGGGATTGCACTCTCACCACAATCTGAGAGGAGGCAGCTGAACGCTTACTTGCGTCAGGAATCAGGTACATGAACCAACAACAGACTTTTCTCACCCGCGAAGGGTACCATAAACTGGATGAAGAGCTAAACTACCTGCGCACCGCCCGGCGTCAGCAGGTAGCCCGACGTCTCCACGAGGCACTGACCGAGGGCGACCTGCTGGAGAATGCGGAGCTGGAGGACGCGCGCAACGAACAGGCCTTCGTCGAGGGCCGCATTCTGAGGCTGGAGACCATCCTGTACAACGCCGTCATCATCGAGGAAGAGGGACCCCGCGATACGGTGGGGGTAGGCAGTCACGTCACGGTGGTGGAGGGAGACGGGCCCCCGGAAACGTATCACCTCGTGGGCTCGGCCGAGGCGGATCCAACCCAGGGCCTGATATCGAACGAATCCCCCTTGGGGCGAGCGCTGATGGGGCGCAAGGTAGGAGATACAGCGGAGGTCGATGCCCCCGACGGCGTGTTGGTGTTCGAGATCGTGGGCATCGAGTAGCCAGATCACCCATGGAACTGACGGAGCTGGAGCGGCTGCGCGTGGAGAAGCTGGAGCGACTGCGCGCCGGAGGGATCGAACCGTACCCACGCCGCGTCACGCGCACGCACACCATCGCCGAGGCGCTGGTCGCCCTTGAGGCGGCCGAGGCGGCCGGCCAGGAAGGCCCCCAGGTTGCGGTCGCCGGACGGGTGCGCAGCGTGCGCGTGATGGGGAAGGTCACCTTCGCGCACATTGAGGACGGCAGCGGCTCGATCCAACTGTTCCTGCGCATCCAGGACGTAGGCGAGGAAACCTACGAGCTTTTCAAGCAGGATTTCGACCTGGGCGATTTCGTCGGTGCCGAGGGCACGTTGATGCGCACCCGCACCGGCGAGCGCAGCGTTCTCGTGAGCCAGATACGCATGCTGGCCAAGGCCATCAGCCCACTGCCAGCGATCAAGGAGAAGGAGGTGGACGGCGAACCGGTACGCTACACAACCTTCTCCAACGTTGAGGAGAGGTATCGCCAGCGGTACGCCGACCTGGCCTCGAATCCCGAGGTGCGCGAGGTATTCCGCGTGCGCGCCCGCACGATCAACGCCCTGCGTCGCTTCTTCGACGAGCACGATTTCCTGGAAGTGGAGACCCCCATCCTCCAGCCGGTCTACGGGGGCGCAGCGGCTCGCCCCTTCGTCACCCATCACCACCAGCTGCACCAGGACCTCTACCTGCGCATCGCGTTTGAGCTGTACCTGAAGAGGCTGCTGGTCGGAATGTACGACCGGGTATACGAGATCGGGCACGACTTCCGCAACGAGGGCGTGTCCGACAGACACAACCCCGAATTCACCCAACTGGAGTTCTACGCCGCCTACTGGGACTATCACGACGTGATGGCGTTCTGCGAGCGGATGATCGCCTCCGTCGCTGAGGACGTGCTGGGCAACCCCGTGATCCAATACCAGGGCCACGAGATCGACCTCCGTCCCCCCTGGCGGCGGGTCACGCTGCGCGAGGCGATCCTGGAAGTCACGGGGATCGACTACGTCCAGCACCCCACCGCCGAGGAATTGTCCGCGGTGATGCAGGCCCAGGGACTGCCGACCAAGCCGGACGCGACCTGGGGCTACCTGATCGACAAGGGGCTCCTGGGGACAGTCGAGGGGACGCTGATCCAGCCAACCTTCGTGATGGACTACCCCCGCGACATCTCCCCGCTGGCCAAGACGAAGCCCGACGACCCGACGCACGTCGAGCGCTTCGAGTACTTCATCGGAGGGCTGGAGATGGGCAACGCCTTCACGGAGCTGAACGACCCATTCGACCAGGAGCAGAGGTTCCTGGAGATGGGACGGCTGTACGCGCCGGACGACGAAGAGGCCCACCCGATGGACGAGGACTACCTGCGCGCGATGAAGTACGGGATGCCACCCAACGGGGGCTTTGGATTGGGCGTGGACCGGCTGGTGATGCTGCTGGCAGACCGACCGACGATTCGGGAGGTCATTCTCTTCCCGCTGCTGCGGGCTAGGGAGTGATGGGCCGTACCGCCGTGAACAGGCGGTGCTGGGGCGTCCACCCAGCGCCGATTCTGCAGGCCAACGCCGTCCACGCCAATTGACTACATGGGCAATCCGGTGTAGAATAGAGCCGGTTTAGGCCAACTACGCATGAGCATCCGTGAGACAGGGCGGGGGTGAGGACAGGCGTGAGGACGAACCGAGCGCGACCCTTCCCGATAGCCATTGTTTTCATCGTGGCCGCCCTGCTGCTGGGCAGCCTGTCGACCACCGAGGCCATCCACCGACAACCCCAGGACAACATCTGCGAGTACTTCCCCGAGACCGGCCACTACGTATGCGAGCCGTTCCTGGAGTTCTACGACACGCGGGGCGGGCTCGAGATCTTCGGCTATCCGCTCACGGAGGCATTCGGCGACCCCGCACGAGGGCTGCGAGTACAATATTTCCAGCGCGCCCGCATGGAGTGGTGGCCCCACAACCCCGAGCCCTACAAAGTGCAGCTCGGGCTGCTGGTTGACGAACTGGGCTTCCGCTTTCCACCGGCTAACCCGGAGGAGATCCGCCCCAACGGCGCCCGCCACCGCTATTTCCCCGAAACGGGCCACGTCGTCTCCGACGGATTTCTCGACTATTTCCGCGAGAAGGGCGAACTGGACATCTTCGGCTATCCCCGCTCTGAGTTCATGTCCGAGCATGGATATCGGGTGCAATACTTCCAGCGCGCACGGATGGAGTGGCACCCCGAGGATCCTTCCGGCCCACGGATGCATCTCACGAATCTGGGAGAGATGTACATCGAACGTTTCGGCCTTCCTGGGGACTTCGACGAGCCGCTCCCACCGTCCGCCAGGCCCGGCGACAGCGCAGCGACAGTCGCAGAACGCGTAGTCATGGAACTCCACGTCACCGCCTCGGTGCGACACATCGTCACCGGGCGAACGGGGGAGCAGAGCGTCTACGTCTATGTAACCGACGGGCGGCAGCAGGCCGTCGAAGATGCAGCCGTCCGCATGGCCATCCACTACCCGTCAGGAGATCAACGCTACGAGTTCGAGCCCACAGACAGCGACGGTTTCACGAGCCGCAGCTTCGACATCGACGCGGCACCGCCAGGCCAGAAGGTAGTGGTCGACGTGACGGCGACGTATGAGGACCTGACGAGCAAGACACAGACCTTCTTCCTGCCGTGGTGGTAGGATCCACCAAAGCAAGAAGCCCGCTATCGAGCGGGATTCTTCCATCACATTGGGCCGTGGACCCCTGACGATGGGTCAGTACTTCTCCCAGTGAATGACCGCCTCCAAGGGTTTCTTCTCCACCGTGGGCCACTCCGCCGGTACGCCGAGGGGCACCAGGGTGAGCAACCGCTTCCCCTCAGGGACGCCCAGCAAGGCCTTGAACTCCTCCTCGCGGGGCAACGTGTATCCCTCGAGCCAGCAGGAACCATAGCCCAGGGCGGTGCTGGCGATCAGCATGTTCTCCACGGCGGCAGAGCCATCCTCCAGCCACCATCGAGAAGAGGGGTCCAGCACGACGGCGATGATGGCCCCGGCCTTGTCCATCCACCCGGCAGCCACCTTGAGTCTGTCGATCATGGCCCGATCGGTGACGACGATGAAGTCCCAGGGCTGACGATTGTTGCCGGAGGCGGCAAGCCTCCCCGCATCCACGATCTTCTCCAGATCCTCCCGGGGGATCGGGTCCCCAGTATATCTTCTGACACTCCTTCGCCTGCGGATCGCCTCCAGAGCATCCATCCTCGGCAACCTCCCTCGAAGTCGAATCAAAAACCCAATCAGTTATTGGGCGACAACGTTGATCGTTATCGGCAGGATGACCCGGTCCTCACCCGTGCCGGTCAGGACGCGCCCAGTCGCCGGATCGTACAGGCCGACCGCGATCCTCGCCGGACCAACGTAGGCCGTGTCGGCAAAGGCCATGGGATGCAGGTCTGTGATGGACTCACCGGTCGCCCATTCGCTGGTGGGGCGGGTCCCACCGGCGGGAGGGCCGTCATGCTGCGCGACGATGCGTTCATCTCCCGCCAGGAGGTGGGTGAACACCATGTAGTTCGAGGTGCTGGTCCCCTCCAGACCTCGCCAGTAGAGGGTCAATGGCAGGGGCTGTGCCGTCGTGACCGTGGCGGCCGGCACACTGTAGCTGACCAGTTCCGCAAATTCGCCGAACCGGACCAACACCTCGCCCGAGAGCGCCCCCTCCGGCGTGTCCGTTGGCTCCGGAGTGGGACTCTCGGCCGGCTCCGGTGGAGAAGTGACCGCCGGAACAGCCGCCGCCTCAGGGGTGAAGGTCGCCACGAGCGGGCCAAAGGTGGGGCTGGGAGTCGGCGTGGTGACACGAGTAGGCGGCTCCACGCCGGCCGCCAACGTGGGTGTGGGCGGCGGGGTCCCGGCACTGAAGATGGGCAAGGTGGGCAGAATGAACGTGGTGCTGGCAAAAATGAGCGCCCCGACAACGGCGAAGACCAGGACCATCGCCCAGGCCCGCACGATTCGCGCGGTGGCAGTCTCGCGCTCAAGCGTGAACAGCGCCAGGCTCCGCTCTCGATAGGCAGCCCACGCACGCAGCACGTAGATGATGACACCCACGGCGCACACGGCGTAGAAAACCCAGGCCTGCTCTACCAGCCACTGGAGGAGAATCGTCATAGGCCCCCCAATACTCCGCGAACGACCGCCTCCAACCGTGGTACGAGCACCCGACCGGCTTCCAGCACCTCCTCGTGGGTCGTCTCGACGGGCGGCGCGCCCGCTACCGGCAGGACGTTGCTGATACCGGAGAGCCCCAGCACCCGCGTACCCCCGTGCCGGGCGACGATGACCTCAGGCACAGTGGACATACCCACAGCATCCGCCCCGATGAGACGCAGAAAGCGCACATCGGCGGGGGATTCGAAACTGGGGCCGGCCAGACTGACGTACACCCCTTCCCGCAGAGGTACGCCTGCTCTGGCAGCGGCCTGTTTCGCAAGCGCCTGCAGGTGAGGGTCGTACGGCTGCGACATGTCGGGGAAGCGCGGCCCGAACTCGTCGAGGTTGGGGCCACGCAGCGGGTTCAGCCCGCCCATCCCGATCAGGTTGATGTGGTCGGTGAT
>JABAHP010001259.1_pt7 | contig 12965 bp, 7 predicted proteins | sample 7062081 | NCBI WGS metagenome assembly JABAHP01 (sample SAMN14534357, study PRJNA622989) | marine sediment metagenome | biome: marine biome [ENVO:00000428]; feature: marine pelagic biome [ENVO:01000023]; material: deep marine sediment [ENVO:00002113] | place: India: Gulf of Kutch | collected... | reverse complement strand
GGATTACTCGTCCCAAAGTAAACATCATGCGATGCAGCGCCTGTCCCGGCCGTCCAGCTCAAAAGGGCGGTTACTTCGATGCTTGTCGCGCCGTCCGATGGATTCGGATTACCGGCCTCTCCGGGCAATGGTGGTGGTTGTTCTACAGTATCAAGCCAGTTTCCAAATAAAATGGCAAGGTCCTGCAGATCAATATCATTATCACCGTCAAGGTCGGCCTCGCCGGCACTTTCGGCCCCACCGCCGCCGGGCCACTGTAAGGCGAACCACGAATAATCATCAAAGTCCACATCGCCATCGGGCTCAAAATCTCCGTCAAGGACTGTCCTTGCCGAAGAGGCTTGTGACGGCGCGGTTGTGTTTTGGTTGGGATTTTTATCTCGGGCAGCCACAGTATACGAATATAACTTATTTGACTGTAGATCGGTATCTTCATAAGTAGGGCTGTCCTGCCATCCGCTATCGTGGCCGCCGCCTGAAACGCACGTAAAGTAATATTCTACGCCACTTTGGTCGGAAGCCGGCGTCGCCGCCATCGAAATCGATGTGCTGCTTGTTGGATGCGGCTGTACTGCCCAGGTCATGGGATCAGGCGTCGGACAATCGGTATCGTAAGGGCACAGATAAGAACCGGATATAACCTGCCGCTCTTTACACACCCCTTCCATCTGCCATGCAACAGCAATGTTATCACCGCCTCCTCCTTCCTTATGAAGCGCTTTGATATAATATGCCTGTCCTGCTGTCAGAATAACCGGACTGGATTGTTGACTGGAGTATTTGCCCCACTGTCGTGAGTTCGTATGGCCGGGCACCTCAGCAATCTTAATTTGATTGGCCGGGTTGGTGTCGCTGCTCAGCCACAGCTCGCTGTAATCATCACTTGCAATCCAAAACGTATAGCTGCCCGTCTCAGAAGGCTTCAGAAAACCATGGATACGCGTACCGTAATTTTCGGCCCAGTTAACGGGCCCTTCAAAGCTGGTTATCTCTTCCCGCAGGCTCGGCGAATCAGGATAAGAAGGGTGACTGGTCAGGTCGGAAACATAGTTTCCCCCTCCAATACCTGTCCAGACCTCACGGGTAATGACGCCGGCGCCCTCACCGGTTGTGAAAGTCCAAACTTTACCGGCGATTACGCTGGCCCCGGAAGCTGCCTCATCGATTCGCCAGGAGGAATCGGTATCTTCAGCACTATTGCCGGCCATGGGAGGAGGTGGCGGCGGAGGTGGCGGTAAAGAAATAACCTGGTCGATTCGCCAGAAGTACTGCGTGTTCCCGGCCATCGTCGGAACATAGGAATTTTCAGTCTGACGGCCCCTGTATTCCGGCGAATCTGTAGTCGCGCCGGCCACGGCGTTCCGACTCGTGCCGAAATACACATCCTGATAAATTGCTTTCACTCCCGGCACCCAGCTCAACGTCGCACATCGAGGGGCGTCAATTTCGCTATCATATGGATGAGGATTTTCCGCACAGCCACCGCCCATTATCGAAATAACCTCATCTAAATCCAGCGGATAGTTATAAATGCGAACATCGTCAATTATTCCTTCAAAATGATGGTCATCCCACCGCCCGATTTTGAACGTCTTTCTGTCAGTCGTGTTCAATGCCCTCGGCTCGTCCACAACAAGCTGACTATCGGCATATATCCTAGCCCTCGCGCCGTCATAAACATGAGCAAAATGTACCCATCTATCCTTTGAAGTGTAGCTGAAATCAATATCATAGGCACCGCCCCAGTATTGCACCCGCCACCCGTTATCAGTAGTCCTTGTTCTCAATGAAAAATCCTGTCCATTTGAATGCCGTCCCATCTCATAAATACCGCCATTGTTAAAGCTGCGCGTATGCACCCACGCTGTGATGCTTTTTGCGGCATTGTTGGCAAGATCAAATTCGGAAGCGGTCTTGCCCGTATTCACAACGTCATTGGGATGGCTGAAGTAAAGAGCATTACCAAATGGACCCAGGACCGCTGCTGTATCAAACGCAAAGCCTCCTTCCAAGGCCCCGTGATAACCGTTGCCGCTCGAATCGCTCGCTGTTCTGCCGCTGGTCTCATCCAGCTTCCAGTACGCGACCATTTGCCTCGGCTTTATCTCCAGGACCGCCTGCCGCGGATGTTCCCTGCCCAGGGCCGTATCAGTGAAAGTCAGACCGCCGCAATACCTGCCGACCGGCAGATCGTATACTTCGGTTCCCGACAAGGCATCGACTGTGACCGAGCCTGTCGGGCCAATTGTCCCGCCGGGTGGAATGCTGAGCCAGCCGGCCGTTGTCACAGCCGTCCAGTCCACGGGGCCCGAGCCGTTGTTTTGTAGCGTATAACTCCGCGACATTGAATTAAAGGGACCTTTGTAAGGCCCGACCTGGTAAAACATATCTGTCGGTGAAACCGTAAAATCAGGAGAAGGGCCAAAAACTACCACCGATGGGTCGCCGTAAAGCATCATCACATAGTAGTTTTTCAGCCACAGGCTCAGTGCTTCCTTCGTATTATAGATGGCCTGACCACAGCTCTGGCGTTCAACCAGCCTTTTTGCATACTGGTAACCCAGTCCGCCAATACTCGATGTATTTGTGAAGTTGGCCTGGCCGACATAATACCATGAGAGCCGTGTCGCCCCAATCGTCGCTATCGCGCCGTTCTTCAAAAGTTCGTAACCGAGATTGTTGGTGGTTTCCGGGTGACTATTCGAACATGACCCTTGATACGTGGCGGCCGGATGGGAATTGTCAAGATTTCCTACATCCCCCCTGCTAATAATACCGGAGGCACCTCCGGACCAGCCGTGTGTCATCCATACAACCAGACCGTACATGTCCCGGCTCCAGACAGTGGCCGGGTAAGCCTCCGAACGCAGATACTCAGGAGGCGGTAACACGCCATAAGTCTTATCATATATACGGTCTGACGGTATCGCCTCAGGCTCAAGAAAATTGTGCTTTATCTGCTCACCAAGCTGGTAAGCTGGAGTCGAATCATCAAGCGGCACCATCGGCAGCAGTACGTTTCTTCGCCAGTCAACATCAGCTTCGTTCTCATAGTCGATTATCTTCTGCAAAATAGAATCCGTATCGGCTATATTGCCATAGTAAGGAATCCTGCCCGTATATACCTCGAAGTATTTCTCTACTTCATCTCCGGCTGTTGCATCGCCTCCCCTCTCACCATAGATGCCGTCTCCGTCCCTGTCCCAGTCGGCTGTTAGCTCGGCATAAAAATAATCCGTCGGATGGTCTGAAATACACATCTTCATCGGCACATCACCAGTACCGGGATGTGGATTGCCAATCAGCAAAACATACAGAATATCGGAAGTGACATAGTTGCCCGCCAACCATGCACGGATATTATTTGCGTCTGTATCACCCGTACTCACTCTCCAGGTCGATTCGGTAATGACCTGAACATTGAAACCCCGTGACTGCTTATGAGCAACAAAAGCACTCAACTCCGTGGATGCACCTTGAATGGCCGCTGTCGTTATAATAACATAGCCCGTCGAACCGGGATTCGGAGAATCGATACCTTCCTCACCACCTGCCGCCGCTTTGTCGTAAGCCTCAGCAGCCTGAGCAAAATTGGCAGCCATACTCTGCACTCTTGACCGTCCGAATGGGTCGGGCCTGTCGGCATCCAGAGACCTGATCCTGCTCTGAAAATCTACCGTAATCCCGGCCTCAACAAGTTGCAGCAACTGACCACTGACAGGATTGTAACGGACTAATGGGACTGCTACTTCAGCCAATCGCCACTTGCGGAGTTTACCCGTACCCATGATGCATACCTGCTCTTCGGGCCAGAACAAATCTTTCTCATAAATATCTGCATCCCTTCCGTCAACAATACGTTTATCCTCGGGCCAGACTACTATTTCCCGGTCGTTTTCATCCCTTGTTGCTATGGGAGGCATCGGCTCTACCTGCCATGTTCCCGTAATGCTTTCCAATACCGGCCAACCCATGCGGCATGTTACAGTCGATAGGTCTGCGTCCGGCGGCAACAGGATGGTAATCACTTTCCATGGGATCCGAGGTTCGCCGGTTCCGCTCAGCCAGAAAACCTCATCACAGCTAAAGACCGCCGTACCTCCATCGCCTGATTTCACCTCTACAGGAGACGTTTCTACCACCACAGTACTCTCGGTTCCTGTGTTCACAGTAATCGATGCGCCCTGCGCCAAAGTTGAAAACATCAAAGCGCAAACCAATAAAAAAACATTAGCTCTCATTCACTGCTCCGGTAAAAAATCCATATTTCCAGACACGGCTGCACGAGTTGATAACGGGATTGTGCACCCTCCTCACATCATATCCGGCACTTCCCAAAGACAACACGCAACAATACCATCAAGTCTTTTGCCTTTACTAACATACCAAATTTGTCCGATAATTTCAACTTATTAATACGTAGTCGTTCTATTTGGATTAATTAATAGTGACAAATGACGAAATTTCTCTCCAAAAACAGCTTTCCCGGGGATAGCTTTGTACGGGCCAATTATTGTCCCCAGCCAATGAACGCGTTTAATAATTCTGACTCATGTACGTTGAAAATTTATCTTTCAGACAGCACACGCAAACAGAGGTAGGTAGGAAAATAAAATTAAAATGAATCTAAAATACTAAAGAAAACAGAATTCTTGATGCGGGATTTAGTGGTATGCAATCCCTCTATTTTAGAACCACAAATCCGACTGCAAACTATATCTTATCGATCGTCACCGTCCCCTAAAATTGCATTTGATTATAGCATACAACTTATGGCGGTGGTGGGATTGGGCCGGTCGTGAAACTCCAGACTATCCCGGTACTCCTGCCCGAACTGTTAACCTCATCGATACGCCAGTAATGTTTGGTAAGATACGGCATCGAGCCCGGAGGATCATAAGTCGCAGCTGTCTGGTTGCCCCTGAACGCAGGAGGATTACTCGTCCCAAAGTAAACATCATGCGACGCAGCGCCTGTCCCGGCTGTCCAACTCAAATTCGCCGTTACTTCGATGCTCGCCGCGCCGTCCGATGGATTCGGATTACTCGCCTGAGAAGGTACCGGTGGTGGCTGTTCCGCAACATTCAACCAGTTCCCTAATAAAATAGCCAGGTCTTCAAAGTCGATATCATTATCACCGTCAAGGTCGGCCTCGCCGGCACTCTCGGCTCCGCCGCCGCCGGGCCACTGAAAGGCAAACCGCGAATAGTCACCAAAGTCCACGTCGCCGTCGGGCTCAAAATCCCCTAACAGGGCTGTTCTCACTAATGCCGGTTGTGACGATGCGGTTGTGTTATGATTTGGATTCTCATCCCGGGCGGTCACAACATACCTGTACACCGTATTGGGCTCCAGGCCGGTATCAACATAAGTTGGACTATCCTGCCAGCCGCTATCGTGGCCGCCCCCTAACGTACAGGCAAAGTAATACTCAACACCGCTCCGGTCCAGAGCCGCAGTCGCGGTCATCGAAACCGATGTGCTGCTCACCGGATGCGGCGGTATTGCCCAGGACATGGGATCAGGCGTCGGGAAATCAATATCATAAGGAGACAGATACAATTTTGAAATAATCTGCTGAGGAGTATTAGGCCCTTCCCACGCGACAGCAAGGTTATCATCACCACCCCCCTCCTTATGTAGCACCTTGATATAACACGGCTGTCCGGCTGTAAGTAAGATAGGATTGGACTGCTGCTGCGGGTAATCATACCACTGGCGCGGATCCGTCCAGCCGGGCACATTAGCACGCCTAATCTCATTAGCCGGGTTGGAATCGCTGCTCAGCCAAAATTCGCTTTGATCATCGCTTGCAATCCAAAAAGTATAGTAGCCCGTCACAGACGGCGTCAGAAAACCATGAATGCGCGTCCCGTAATTATTTGCCCAGTTAGTAGGCCCTTCCAGCCGAGTTATCTCTTCCCGTATGTTAGGCGAATCAGGATAGGAGAGATGACTGGTCAGGTCAGAAATGTAGTTCCCGCCAATACCCGTCCAGACCTCGCGGGTAATCGTGCCCATATTCCTGCCGGTTCTGAAACTCCACACATTTCCCGTGATAACACTGGCTGCGGAAATTTCCTCAACAACCTGCTCCGACTCTCCAACACCTTCCCCGGACATAGGAGGTGGCGGTGGTGGCGGAGGTGGCGGTGGAACGTTAGGCACTTCGTCGATTCGCCAAAAATACTCTGTGTCTCTATCCATATACGGCACATAGAAGGCATCGCCCTGTCTTCCCCTGTACTCGGGCGACGCTGTTGTCGCATTAGCTACAGCATCGAGGCTCGTACCAAAATACACATCGTGATCAATATTCGCAGCACTCGGCACCCAACTCAACAACGAACGCTGCGGCACATTGTCTTCGGTATCAAACGGGCGAGGATTGTCCGCCCAGCCGCCGGTAATAACATCGTAAATCTCGGATAAATCTAGAGCATAGTTATAAATACGAACATCATCAATTAATCCGTCAAAATAATGGTCATCCCACAAACCAATCTTAAAAGTCTTGTCCTCTGCCGTATTCAATGTTCTGGACAGGTTCACCACCAGTTGTCCGTCCGCATATATCTTCGTTGTGGTCCCCTCATGAACGTGTGCAAAATGTACCCACCTATCCTTTGAAGTGTAGGTGAAATCTATATCATGGCCACTTCCCCAGTATTGTACTCGCCATTGATTATCAACGGTTCTTGTTCTCAACGCAAAATCCTGTCCGCTTGATTGCCGCCCCATCTCATAAATACCGCCATCGTTAAAGCTGCGAGTATAAACCCACGCAGTAACAGTCCTGGCCGCGTTGCCAATAAGACCAAGGCTGAAAGCATTCTTACCCGTTTCAATACGGTCATCGACACCGTTAAAGCTAAGGGCGCCACCGAACTTGCCCGTAACCGAAGCTGTATCAAAAGTGAAAGTTCCTTCGAGAGTTCCGTTAAAACCGTTGCCGCTGGAATCGATTGCCGTGCTTCCGCTGGTCTCATCCAGTTTCCAGTAACCCTGCATAGTATTCGGCAGCCTGACATTTACTTTAACTGTACCGGTAGCCTGCCGTCCTGTCCCGTCCCCGATTGTATAAGTAAACGAATCTTCACCGAAGTCATAGCTCGACGGTGTATACACCAGCTCATCACGCCCTTCGGGGCCCGTACCAACTGAGCGTACAACTGTACCGCCCAGATCCGATAACGCCTGGAAATCATCAAGACTGATAGGATCACAATTCGCCTCATGGTCATTGCCCAACACGTCGAAATGCACCACCTGGCCGTGTAAAATCACCGCTGAATCCAACATGGCATACGGCGGTACCGGCGTCGTATAAGCACCTACAATGTCAAGGCAGGTCCGTGAATCTCGGAAGTCCTCGATAATCTTCTTGGTATTGGCAGCGATATACATGCAGGCCCCACACATATTATTACACGGTGAAGTGTCGTGACAATGTCCCGCGGCCCAGTTATGACCGACTTCATGGCCGACAATTCCCGCACTGTCCCTCGACCAGCCATAAGCATAGGATCCGCAGACTGTTCTGACCCAGGCCAGCCCTGCAATCCCGCCGCTCCATGCCCTTTCAGTCATTAAATGCGCCAAATCATGCGGCTGGTAAACTCCCGGTGTATTGTTTACCCATTCAGTGCGAAACTGACCCAACAAAGTTCCATCCGCATATGGACTGGGGTAAAACTGTGTCTCGCGGACGATGACTTCCAGAAGTTCATAGGTAATCAGAACATCCCGGGCGTAGTACAGGTCCACTTCATTTAACATCTGCTGTACCCTTGCGACCGTGGCCGCTACCGTGCCATAATCCTGGAAAAAGAAGTAATCGCAATCGAACGATATCTCCGCCTTATGCAACTGGCAGGGTACGGCCTCAATGGAAGCTTCGCCTGATGTAGCCTGCTCCGACGGGCTTTGCATTTCTCCCGCCTGCTGCTCATTATTCAAAGTATCCCCGGCACCACTTTCCCATTTCGATTGCAAACCATCAAAGAGCGGGCCGCCAAGACAAGTACCGCACATACCTATTTCATCCAGGCTTGGCTCATCCTGCTCTTTCACCAGATGCGCCGCCTCCTCGGTCCCGGCCGATTTTCCTTTACGGGGCGGCTCAATCCTCCAAACACCCTCGTACTTCTGAACAATTCGTGCTTGCAGGCCGTTCGGACCCAACGTGGCAGCTACTTTGGATGAAGGATCGCCGGCGACATGACCACGATATGTCTCCACGTCCGGAGGCGGGGCTTCCTCAAGTTTGCCATCACGGTACACCAGAACGCGAAAGGTCGGCGCGCGCAGGGAATGTCGCCATAAACGAAGATGCTTACTTGCCCCTTTATGCTCCACCTCAATCTCAAAATGCTCAGGACGCCCTGCCGGCAGAGCAAGCATCATTTCAGAAAATCCTTCGACTTGTAGTTGATTATGAACTCCCTCGGTCGCTTCTGAAGACCAGGGGGAAAAAGCTAAAAAACTCAAAATGGCCGTGATAGTCAGGATGCGAATAATTACCTTCAATTTCCCGTCCTTCCAAAATAGCTCTACTGCGTCAAATGACATTGCCTATCTGATACTGCTTACCAACGATGATAAGCTCTCTATCCCCCTAATATACCAAATTTGTCCGATAAATTCAACTTATTAATTCGTAGTGCCTCCGATTTGTGTTAATCAGGAGTTGCAAATGCTGTGCTTTCAAGGAATGAGACAAATAAAATGCTTAAACGTCCCTGAAGTCGGCGCCGAAAACTTCGGCGGTGAACAGGTAAACTTCCGTCTCCGGGTCCTTCCAGGCATCATCGGCAAGGCCGGCCTTATGTGAGCAGCAGTAGGAAAGAAATTCCTCTTTGGTCCACCCTGTCTCTGTGGCAACCTGAGGAAGAAAACAGCCTGAAGCACGGCCTTGTTTAATGTAGATGCCGTCAACTCCGAGCCGTAAAGTCAGCGGGTCGCTCGTGCGTTCAAGCGGTGACAGAACCGATATCTCAATGTCCACCTGCTCCAGCTCGCCGGCGGTTATCGGGTCGGCAAAGAAACGCGAGTCGCCGGTGGCCGATGCCTTTGCCATTTCAACAACCAGCTCAATCAGCGGTATGTCGGAAATGAATCGGCCGATGCAGCCCCTCAACCTTCCCTTGTTTTTCAAGGTTACAAAGCAGCCGCAATGGGCATTAAGCTCGGGGTCATCTGATTCGGGCTTCGGAGCCGCTCGGCCTGTAATTATCGCCTCTACCGTATCGCGGGCGACCTTCAGAAGTGTTTGTTTTTGAGTGTCTTTCATAATCCTTGACCCTCAATAAACTATATTGACCAATTGCCAATAATTAATGAATCCATTTTATCACAAGGAATCCGCCAATTAATAAAATAGCAAAGGCAAGTGTAAACCAGTTGAAATATTTTTCAATGACAGGCCGGATTCTTTCACCCTTCCAGCCAACCAGACCGGCAACCAAGAAAAACCTTGCCGACCGGCTGACCGTCGAGGCGATGAGAAAGCCCAAAAAGCTGATTTTCGCCACACCGGCAGAGATTGTACAGACTTTATATGGCAGCGGCGTAAAACCACATGTAAAAACAATCCAAAAATCATATTTATCGTACCAGTTCGCAAATATCGCAAAGTTTGCTTCGGTCAAGCCAATTGCAGCAAGGTGGGTATAAACCCAATTGTCTATCATAGACCAGGCAAACATCCCAATACAGTAGCCCAGAATCCCGCCAAGAACCGATGCTATCGAGCAGGACAGAGCGAATCTGAACCATTTTTTCGGTGCCCCAAGAGTCAGCGGTGCAAGCAAGACATCCGGCGGCACCGGGAAAAAACTCGATTCTGCGAAACTGAGCAAAAATAACGCTCTTTCGCCGTGCGGGGTATCTGCAAAATGAACCACCCAGTTGTACAATCGCCTGTGCAAGTGCCACCAGGCAACGGATACGCCGCCCTTCACCCGTTGCCCGCCGCCCGATTGACCGTTTATCGCTTCATTATCCGACATTCAACATTCCCAATTGTTATTTGACTGAAAACAGGATTCTATTCTTTTATCTATGAATCCTATGGGTAATTTCTTATGCTAAAAATATGAACAATCGGTTATAATGTCAATGAGCAAATATGAGCAGCAAAGAACAGTTTGAAACGGTCAATGACGGGTTGTTGGTCCGTGCCCCCGCCAAAATCAACCTCAGTCTCCTAATAGCAGGCAAACGCCCCGATGGTTTCCACGAGTTAGAAACGGTAATGGCCAAAGTGGACTTCTACGATCAAATCCTCATCGAGCCCGGGCAAAAAGCCGGTATCGAGTTCCTCTGCCGCGGCCCGTACTGGGCGCCGGATGGAAAGGACAATCTTGTCTATCAGGCCTGTGAAATGCTACTCGATAGCAGCGACCGGAATGATGATATTAGAATCACTCTTACAAAAAATATCCCGGCAGGATCGGGCCTGGCATCAGCCAGCAGTGATGCAGCATCCACACTGATAGGACTAAACAGATATTTAAGCTTAGCTCTGCCCAATCACCGACTTGCCAAACTAGCAGAGAAACTTGGCAGCGACGTTGCTTTCTTTCTGGACGGACCACTGGCATTTTGCACGGGAAAAGGTGAAAAAATAAAAAAAATAACAAAAATTTTTGACTTTACGGCCCTGCTCATACTTCCCGACATAAGTGTTTCTACCAAAAAGGTTTACGCAAATTACAGACATGATCCGCCTATGTACGAAAAGCTCAGCAAACTAATAAAAAGCCATATTGAAAAAAACAGATTTGATTTAGCATCGAAAATGTGCGCAAATATGCTGGGAATAAGTTGTTTTAATTTACATAGGGAGCTTGCTGATTTAAAAGCAAGTATTGAAACTTTGGGTATCGGGCCTCTGTGCCTGAGCGGTAGTGGTTCAGCTATGTTTGTTATTATGGATCGCAAGGAGGAAGAAAGGGCGAGAAGAGACAAATGCAAACTTGATGAAAGGATCGGCTGCACGAGCATGATCGTCAGCAACAACAGGTGGTAAAATTTTAGGCGAGGCAAAAAATGGAAATCAGCGAGATCAGAGTAAAATTAGTCAGAAACAAAGATGACAGATTAAAGGCTTTTTGCTCAATAACAATTGACAATGAGTTTGTAGTCCGAGATATCAAGGTCATCGAAGGTGGGGGTGGATATTTCGTTGCTATGCCCTCGCGAAAAATGACCGACCATTGTGAAAAATGCGGGGGCAAAAACCATCTTAGAGCTAAATTCTGCAATAATTGCGGTGTAAAACTTAAGGAAAATCGGGCAAGGAAAGATGTGAAAGGTAGAATGAAACTGCACGCTGATATCGCCCATCCGATTAATGCAGAATGCAGAGAAAGGATCCAGGAAAAAGTAACAGTGGCTTTCAAAGAAGAATTGGAGAAATCCAAGAAGAAGGATTATAAACCAACCGAACCGGATGAACCGGAAGAAGAAGTTCCCGAAATAATCTCTTAGCTAAAAGAGTCCATTTCTTCCTGGAATTGACAAAACGGCAAGCGCGAGAAGAAAAAAGCCCACCATAACCCAACTGACAATCAGGTGGTTATCCAAGGCAGGAATTAATTTCACAAACCTTAAACGCAAATACCTTATGTAGCAAGATCCTCAAGGACCTTATCCAGGGCAACATCCAATCTCGAACTCAGATCGTATTTACCTTCGGTAAGCTTGCGTCGGACGTCAAGAACCTTCTCCTTGCGTACTTCCGGAAGCGAAGCAATCCTCTTTAACACCTTACCAATAGGCGTAGTGTTGAGATTTTCAAGGATCTGCTCCATAATCAAATCCTCATCCGGAGCCAGGCTCTCTTCAAGAGAGTCGCCTTGTTCATTCTGGCTTCCGAACCGGCCGTTAATATCAAAATGATGCATTTAGACCATTTTTCAATAAATACTACAGGCGAAAGCATCCATGCTCTCGTTCCCGGACTTGGAACCACTATATATTGTGTGCCCCCTGAATCCTTTCTCAGGCCCTAACTAACTTTGCAATATTGATATCGACAGGAACAATCAAAAAACTTTAACAAAGTTTATTTACAATTAATTGCCGAAACAAACCAAAAAATGAGTTAATTTAGGGGGAAATCCGGCATATCAGTATCAAGAACGGGCTTTTAAAGAAACCACTTTCGCACGGAAACCGGATGTAAAAGGTTGTCTGGGCAAATTAGGCAATATACAACATATAGTTGTGGTATAAAGTTGAAAAATGCAGAAAAAGAACGTTAATTTAGGCTGCGGGAACGTTAAAGTTGACTGATCTTAAAAGAAATATTTAAAGTCTAAATCAACCTTCCACACATCAACAAGACCCTTTTTTTGGGTAAGTGTAACACTTTCACACTGCAAATTTGCCCATCGAAGTTGAATCTTAGAGAGAAAATTGGCAAATCTTTGTACGTCAACATCCTTTAGGACCACCTTGGCGCTCTTGCTCTTCTTTCCACCGGAAGTTCTGATTGGTTTCGAGCTGGTTGTATAATTGGTTGGTAATATACCACACTGGCGGGCAATATCAGTTACAGCAACGGCATAATCGAATTTATCGACGGTTTTATTCGGATCATTATTCTCCAGGCGAGTAGGATCACGCTCTAAAATCGTCGCTATTGTTAATTGAGCTTCCAAATATTGGTCAGCCTCCCGCCTGTAGCTGTTTTTTGCTCCCGGTAAATACACCGCCCAGACCAATAAAGGCCATAGAGCGACAAGGCAGGGAACGAGTATATAATACAACATCGGATTCTTATATATGTCTTTCATAAAACCTGTCCTACACTATTTTTTTGTCGCTGCCGTTAAGCTGAAGACGTCGCGCCCCGATTTGGTTTCATTATTAAACTGCACAATCTCAAGCTTTTCCTTGACTGATTCGAAAAATTTGAGGGTGTTGCTTTTGCTGGAGGTGTCGCCTTCTATACGAAT
>JABAHP010002631.1_pt1 | contig 12973 bp, 7 predicted proteins | sample 7062081 | NCBI WGS metagenome assembly JABAHP01 (sample SAMN14534357, study PRJNA622989) | marine sediment metagenome | biome: marine biome [ENVO:00000428]; feature: marine pelagic biome [ENVO:01000023]; material: deep marine sediment [ENVO:00002113] | place: India: Gulf of Kutch | collected... | reverse complement strand
ACGTGTTTGGCATTCATGGATTCGGCCATGATGCGGAGAAACCGGCCGTCTTGTATAGGTACGTTCCTGAAACTCTGGTTCTGGCGTATGTCATCAAGAACAGCAAGTATTTTCCTGTCATTATCGTTTTTTGGGACAGGAGGTTTTTCCAGTTCCGAACCACTCTGTCCGCCTCTCCTTGGCCTTGATGAACGTTGAGCAAGAACATTAGAAAAAAAGATTGCTGAGATTGCAATGACAACAGTAATTACTACGATAGTGGCGCGCTTGGTGCTTTTCATTTTGAGTTCCTCCTGCATTTTACATTCGGTTTCAGTTATTGCTCTTTTCGTCGAGCATACACTTCCAACATTCAAAGAGTGCCGAAAACGAAAACAACTCGACACCTGCCATCTTGAGCGCCCGGCTAAACAACCAGGCTTTTGAGTTCCACAATAATAACAAAATTCTCCCTTAATTGCTATGGGATATTTTCTTCTGAGGCCGGCTGCCGAGCCAACGAATCCCCATGTACTATCAGGTCCACAACTTTAAGCAGCAGAACCGGGACACATAAGCACATGGTGGCAAAGGAGCCGGGCGGCAACGGCCAGTTGCGAGTCTCAAGCCACACGATCCAGTTTTTCGGAATCTTGCCCATAGACAGCAGGTGAAGCACGGCCATGACCATGAGGATGTAAGAGAACTTCTGGACAACCATCCATTTGTGTTTGCCGAGTTTTCGAATACCGCTCGGAAATGAATATCTGGCAATCACCATGAACAGTACGAAAAGCAGCAAACCCATAACAACAGTAAACCAGTGGTCAACAAACCAACTGAGGAAGTATCTTTCTGAGTACTTCTCCGGGAACTTGTAGTTAAGATAAAAAATCACCAGTAACGCATGGGGAATCGTCATGAACGCCGCCGTCAATCCAAGGGTTCGACGGTAAGGCAGCAGCTTGTCGAAACTCGAAAAAAAACGAGACAGCGGACCAAGCGACAATGCAAAACCAAGACAATAAACCGACGCTATGGCCGTGCATTTCTCCGTGGTCCACAGTGAAAATGGTTTCCCACGGACATCATGGTACCAGATGAAAAAGGCAAAAATGGCCAGATAAATGATGCCGGTAATAATCCAGTGCGAAGTTTTGTTTGAAAAGACATGTCGTGTTTTTGCTACCTTCAACTATTGTTTCTTTCATTATGTAAACATTCTCATTCGCTAAAGCCTGGAATAATAACAAAATCTCTTTCGAATTGCAACCACCTAAAGTTTTTTACGAATCCTGACGCCGGAGTCAATTAAGACCGAAATCATCGGCCTTAACAAATTCCGTGTACCCATTACTCAAAATATGCAGGTAGGTGTTTTCCGTAAATGAAATGGCTTGCTTACATGGCCATGCCGCCGTCGACCGGCAGGACCTGGCCTGTAATGTAAGCGGCATCATCGCTTGCAAAAAATGCCACGGCCTTTGCGACGTCATCGACTGTACCTACCCTTCTCAGCGGGATAAGTTGTTTGGCGGCCTCAATGACCGGCTGGGGCAGTTTTTTTGTCATTTCTGTCTCGATAAAGCCGGGCGCTACGCAGTTGGCTGTAATATTCTTTTTCGCCAGCTCACGGGCAATCGTTTTTGTCATGCCAATCAAACCGGCTTTGCTTGCCGAATAGTTTGTCTGACCCGCGTTGCCCATAACACCTGACACAGAGCTAATACTGATGATACGGCCGAATTTGTTTCTGACCATAGACCTTGCTGCCGTGCGGGCTGCGACAAAGGCGGCGCGGAGATTCACCTCGAGAACTTTATCGAATTCCTCATCACTCATGCGAAGCAGCAGGTTGTCACGTGTAATCCCGGCGTTGTTCACAAGAATGCCTATGCCTTCGTGCTCGGCGGCCAAAGATTCGAGGACCTCGATGAATTTGGCCGTATCTGTAATATCAACACATTTTGTGATAACGGAGAAGCCGGCTTCCTTGACGATGTTTTCAAGTTCTGCAAGTTGGTCGGCGATTATGTCCAGGCCTGCGACAATGCGGCCCTGTTTGAGTAGTTCAAGAACGATTGCCCGGCCTATGCCTCTGGCGGCGCCGGTAACTACGGCGAGTCTTTTCTCAGACATTTATTGCTCTCCTGGTTAAATGGGTTGTTAGTTATTTGACGGCTCACTATTGACAAGGTCTTTTATTGCATCCTGGCTGCTCACATTGATGACCTTTATTTTTCTGTTTATCCTTTTCATTAGAGAAGTCAGGACCCTTCCCGGGCCAATCTCGTAAAACTTCTCGACACCATCAGCTAAAAGTCTTTCCATACATTTTTGCCAAAGAATAGGACAAGTCAACTGGTTTGTCAGGCCCTCACGGATTTTTTCCGCGCTTTGGTAGTAGTCGGCATTTATATTGGCTATAATTTTTATATCCGTATTGGAAATTTTCTTGTTGTCCACAGGTTCCGAGATGTGAGCTTGTTGCAGTGCTTCACTAAGAGCTTCTGCTGCGCTTGCCATCATCTCTGTATGGAAGGCGCCTGCCACCTGCAGAGGCACGGCTTTCATGGCGCCGTGTTTTTCAGCTAATTCCGCTGCCCGCTTACAGGCTTCCTTGGTGCCGCTCAGGACGATTTGACCGGGGCAGTTGAAATTAACAGGCTGTAGAAGCTCGCCCTGGCTTGCTTCGGTACATAGTTGGCGTACTCTTCCTTCATCAAGACCAATAATACTGACCATCCCTCCTTCGTTGGCATCGGCTGCCGCCTGCATGGCCAGGCCCCGTTTCTGGACAAGAATGAGCGCATCCCTGAAATTAATTACCCCTGCGGCATAGAGCGCGGTGTACTCGCCCAGACTAAGGCCTGCCGTAACGTTGGCAGTTATGTTCTTGGTTTCCGGGGTGGTTCTGAGTATCTCCAGAATGGCTGCCGAGGTTACAAAAATGGCAGGTTGAGAGATCACGGTAGTATTCAATTTGTCGGATGGGCCCTCGAAACAGACATGACTCAAGTCGTAACCAACAATGTCATTTGCCTCACGGTAGATCTTCGCGGCTTCGGGGCAAGCCAGCACAATATCTGCGCCCATTCCTACAATTTGGGCTCCCTGGCCCGGGAATAAAAAAGCTGTCTTCATAATTAGTCTCTCGTATCTCGTAAAACGTATCTTGTTTGAAAACCGCAATAAAAGCAGTAAAACAAATCCCCCGATAAATTGGGAGACTAAACAGAAAAATCAAAGGCGAATTACATTGGCTCCCCAGGTCAGTCCGGCGCCAAAAGCGACGAGGATAATAATGTCACCTTGTTTGACTTTTCCCTTTTTGACGCAGTCATCGAAGGCGATTGGGACCGAGGCGGCGGATGTATTGCCATACTCTGCGATATTTATAAAGACTTTTTCTTCAGGCAGGTTGAGGCGTTTTGCTGCGGATTCAATGATCCTGCCGTTCATCTGATGCGAAATCAGCATCTTAATGTCGTCCAGCGTCAGGTCGCAATACTTAAGACAGTCTGTAACAGTTTCAACAATGCGGCGGATAGCCTGTTGATAAACCTGCCTGCCTTTTATTTCCATATATATTTTGTTCGGATCTTCTAACTTTTTATCGGGTGGATGGCGAGAGCCATAGGCCTGGCAATTCAGGGCGGCCCAGTTGTCACCATCGGCTGACATTGTGCTGTATAAAATTCCGCTTCCATTGTTTTTTCGTTCAAAAACAACTGCCCCGGCGCCGTCACCAAAAAGGATACAACTGGCGCGGTCCTGCCAATTCGTAATCTTAGTTAATGTCTCAGCACCAATAACAAGGGCATTATTGTAAAAGCCGCTTTCCAAAAACTGCTGAACAATACCAAGCGAGTAAATAAAACCGCTGCATGCGGCGTGCAAGTCAAATACACAGGCTTTGTTGGCTCCGATAGCACTTTGAACAAAACAGGATGTTGCGGGAAAAACCATCTCGGGGGTAACTGTGGCTAAAATGAGAAGTTCGAGATCGGCAGGATCAAGGTTTGAATCGTCGAGCGCCTTTTTCGCTGCTTTCGTGGCAAGAATAGCGGTCGTTTCGCTTTCATCAGCAATATGTCTGACTTTGATTCCGGTGCGCGAGGTAATCCATTCGTCGGAGGTGTCAACCATCTTTGCAAGATCGTCATTCGTCAATAATTTTTCCGGTACAAATGAACCACAACCGGAGATAACAGCACGATAAGGATTAGAAGATTCGTTCATCAGCTTATTCATCATCCGTCCTTACGGAGGTTTGTGAGAGATATTCAACAATCTTGTCGTTTATTTTTTCGGTGTAGAAACTTTTCGATGCAAGAATGGCGTTTTTAATCGTTCTGCTCTTGCTCGAGCCGTGACAGATTACCGCGGTTCCGTTAACCCCCAACAAAAGGGCACCCCCATATTCATTATAGTCGTATTTCTTATAAATTCTCTTGATGACAGGCTTAAACTTCATGGCTAGTCTGAATTTCTCTGTTGAAAGCTCATGTCTGATTGCCTTAAAAAGGCCGTCGACTACGCCTTCGGTCAGTTTCAGGACTACATTGCCGACGAAACCGTCACAAACAGCGATGTCACAAACCCCTTTGAAGATGTCCCTTCCTTCAATATTACCGACAAAATTCATCTTTGGATCGCTTCTCATAAGCTCTCGTGCCTTTTTAACGATCTCGTTTCCCTTCGCATCTTCCTGGCCGATGCTCATGAGCCCGACCCTTGGATTCTCAATACCATGGAGATGTTTTGAGTATATCTTGGCCATCGCACCATACTGATAGAGATTGATAGGCTTGCACGCGATGTTGGCACCGACGTCACAAATCGTCACGGGACCCTCGAAGGTTGGAAACACAACGGCTATCCCCGGACGGTTCACACCGGGAAGATTTCTCATCCTCATCTGAAACGCCGCAACACAGGCCCCTGTATTACCGGCTGAAATTACGGCATCTGTCTGGTGATGTTTTGCCATTTTGGCTAAAACGGCGATGGAACTCTTGCGCTTTTTGCGCAAACTCTCCACCGGCGGTTCATCCATATCAATGACCTGTGGGGCATCAATTATGCTGATAGAACCTTTACGGGATTTCTCAGAGGGCAATTGCGGCTCTATCATTTCCTGCGGGCCCACAATTATCATCTCGTCCTTATCGTCGAGCAGTTCTATTGACTCCAATGCACCTGCGATAATTTCACCGGGTGCATTGTCGCCTCCCATTGCGTCAATAGCAATTCGCATGCTTAGCTACTTTCTTCCTTGCCGAGCTTCAAAGTTATCTTTGGGTTGAGATAACCACAATTTGTGCATGCTGCGTGGGGCAGCCTTGCTTGTCCGCACTGCGGGCATAAAGCATAATTAACGGCATTTAGCCGATGATGACTGCGACGAGTACGTGTTTTGCACTTACTGGTTTTCCTTTTGGGTAACATTGCTCACTACTTAAAAAAACTTCAAAATTTCTATTTTTTATCAACAAATAAATTCTAAAAAATGCCTAAATAGTGTAATACCGGCCCTTTGTCAAGTGAAAATTAGCAGAATACAACCATCTGTTTGTGAAAATCTGTTTTCTATAAATAACCGGCTTATACATCTTTGGTGCTGATGTCGTACGGTTATCGGGCATTTTATCCTTGAAAACGAGGATACCGACCCGTATTTTATTAATATTAACATTTCTCATACTATCAGGGAGAATGGTTAATATGTCTCTGCTTAACACTTCTCCAAAAAAGTAAGCGAGGCTTTAAGATATTAAAAGCGGCAAAAGCAACTTTTCTTGATTCGGCAGCCGTATATACGGACGTAACAGATTCTTCAGCCAATTCTCAGGAAAATCGCCTGAATGCAACCGCGAGGGATTTGAACAAAACCATAAATTTGAACCGCATGTAAAACCGACTCCTTCATGCGAGTTTGTCTGCCGGGATAACTCATTATATAAAAGTTGCAATATACGAATTGGGCGGCGTTTCATTGTGGATAGGCAGTGACTTTTCAGAAAGTGGGGGGCAGTGTTTGGAATTGTAACCCCCTGATTTTACCGGTTTTTGGCAAAATCACGGCGGTAGACGCGAAAACGGCCGTAATTTACTTGACATTTGTTTCTTATTTAGATACATTGTTATAAAGAAGGAAGGTGGGAAAAGGTTTTTTTCGCCTCCTGCCTGCGTTTTTTCCATAAAAAACACAGTTTTTCTAATACAGAACAACATAGGAGTTTCACGGGAAGGGATAAGGTACTGACAAAAGGAGAAAATATTCAATTCCATCCTGAGTTTATACATATCTTAAAGCGAAATTCCTGCGCGGTAAGAACACGGTAAATAACAACAAAACGAAAGAAACAATAGAGACCGGCGGTACAAACGGCTGCCCCAGAGAAACAAAGGAGAAAACGATGAGTGTATTCAGGGAACGACAACATAGGATCCTTTTGTTCGGTATGCGTGTCATAAAAATGGGGGCGGCAGTAGCATGTATGCTCGCAATAGTCACATGGCCGGCCTTAGTTGGGCCTGCAGAGGCTGGCCAACCTGTCTCCGAGGAACTCAGGATAATTGAGCAGCAGGAACAATACGTTCCCGGCGAGGTCCTTGTGCTGCTTTCGGCGGACACGAACAGAAACGGTGTGGTTGAGCCCGAGGAGAACCTGGCCGGAGTTGAAACCGCAGTGGAGGGGAAAATCGAAAAGCGTATCGGTCTATCGCGTGGAAATGAGGTGCTTCGTGTTAAACTCTCAGCTGGACAAACCGTAGGGGATGCAATCGCAGGAAACTGGGGTGCCAGAGACAAACGGATCCTGGCTGTTGAACCCAATTACCGCTTGCGTATAACTCGGTCTCCAAACGACGTCCGCTATCTTGAATTGTGGGGCATGAACAACACAGGCCAAACGGGAGGGAAAATTGATGCAGATATTGATGCGCCGGAAGCCTGGGATATCGCTACGGGTGTACCGGAAGGCTCAGATGTAATCGTTGGTGTTATCGATTCGGGAATTGACTATTTGCACCCGGATTTGGCCGACAATATGTGGGTCAATCCCGGAGAAATACCCGACAACGGTATCGACGATGACGATAACGGATATATCGATGATGTACACGGCTACGATTTCTACCAGTACGACGGTAATCCGAGTGATCCGGCTGGCCACGGCACTCACGTCTCAGGGACTATTGCCGGTGTTGGTGATAATGGTATTGGTGTAACAGGGATTAACTGGCGATGTAAGTTGATGGCACTGAGATTTATTAGTGCGCGAGGTTCGGGAAGCACGTTGAGTGCCATAGAGGCGATAAGATACGGGGTAGATAACGGTGCTAAGATTTTAAGCAATAGCTGGGGAGGCGGGGGATACTCACAGTCGCTGGAAACTGCGATTGCCGAGGCACGAGACCAGGGGGTGCTGTTCGTAGCTTCGGCGGGTAATTCGGGAATGGATAATGATTCTCGACCACATTACCCCTCGGGTTATGATGTTGCTAACGTGATTGCGGTCGCGGCAACAAACGACGATGATTCAATGGCAAGTTTTTCAAACTTCGGGGCTGAGACGGTCGACGTCGGTGCGCCTGGAGTGGGTATTCTCAGCACATTCCCAACTTTTAAAACCGTATTTTATGAGGATTTTCAGGATGCCGTCACTCCAGGTTTTGGGGGAACACAGATGGTTCCGGTGGGACCGGAAAACCGATGGGGGACCCTGCTTTCACAGATAAATTCCACTGACAATATCGCTGCCAGAGGGGATTGGCAAAACTCACTACCTTATTTGGCCGGAAGTGACGGCGCGATTGTGACGCCTCCTTTAGACACGAGGGAACTGCGAGGGCTGACCCTTGATTTCAACTACCGCTATGGAATAGGTGACGGAGATAAATTAAGTGTCGACGTCTGGGACGGTATCGAATGGCATAAGGTCTTTTACAGAGACAGTAACTGCTGCTACCAACCGGACAGATACTACTGGACCCTGATCGATATCCCGGAATCGTATCGAAGTGAGCAGATGAAAGTTAGGTTCCTTTGGACCAGCGACAATGCTGAAAACGATTTCTTCGGGGCCGAAATTGACAATATCAATATTCAATGTATCGATGACAACCTCGGAGATTACGTTTATCGGCAGGGCACGTCTATGGCGGCACCACACGTTACGGGGGTGGCTGCGCTGGTGTTGGCGAATATTGCCGGTTCTGTACAAAATGAAATGTCACTGGAGGAATTGAAGTCGAGAATCTTGTGGACCGGGGATCCCCTACCGGCGCTGCACGGTAAAACTGTAACCGGACGACGACTAAATGCGTATAGTGCATTAACAGCAACCCCCGGAATTACGGTGATCGCACCCAACGGCGGAGAGTATTGGGAATTGTCGTCAAAGCACGATATTGAATGGTATTCAATCGCCACGGACTCTCTCCTCGATATTCATCTGTACAAAGGAGGCAGCTTTTACAAGCTCTTGGCCGAAGACGTTCCCGGCAGCGGTAAGTTCACCTGGGAGATACCGGTATACTTGCCATCCGACTCGGATTACCGTATTATGATTACAGACGGAACATACTCTGATGAAAGTGACGATGACTTCGAACTGTTTTGCAAACCACTTATAAAGCCGGACTATCCCGATCCGTGCAATGCTGCCGGCAATGTCGGTGTGGATATAGACCTGATATGGAACTTCTGGGGACCGGCCCTTGAACCATGCACGATTACTTTTGATGAATTACCTTACGGCACAACAGTTGACGGTATGATAATCGGAGACGTAACATTTGGTTTCTCTTCTATTGATGCTACAATTAACGGTGGTCCGGGTAACACACAATACATCCAGACGCCGAACATCGAGGGAGATGCCACCGGGATTTTGACTATGGATTTTGCTGTTCCGGTTTTCGGGGTCTCCTACGGTTTCGTATTGAGCGATACAAGCTTTCAGCCTGATGCAAGCACAATGGTTTTCTATGATAGTTTAATGAGGGCGATCTACGTTTATTCGGCCGATGCCGCCGATATGGGATTCGGATGGATAGAGGGACTAAACGTCGGAACAAGTACAAAGCCGATAGCGCGTGTTGAAATTACTTTTTCGCATCCCCAGTTGGAATTCACGCGTTTTGCCCTGGATAACGTCAATTACAGCCTCATGCCCGGAGGCGGAGGCCTCCCGGGGCCGGCAACGGCAATTGAAAGTGAAGGTAAGGATGAAGAGGAAGGTGAGGAACCGGAAACAAACACCGCCGAGGATACCCTTCAGCCATGGATACGGTCAGTTGTGCCTGAATACGAGAACATCTCCAATGGTATCCTTCAAGGTGATGACTTTGGCTTGAAAGGTTCCCAGGCCCCGGAATCAATGGAAATGGCTGGTAGTGCAGGTGTGCCGCATAGTGGTGGCCCTGATGAAGGCGATTACATCTTTCTTGACAGTTATGATCCAAATGGTCCGTCTTTTGATTGGATCGAGATCGGTGCTGCACCACCACCACCACCGCCACCTCCGCCTGGGGGCACCGAGCAGGAACCCGAACCCGACGAGACTATAAACGGGATTCATATCGGTCTCGATGATGACAGTGCCTTCTACCCAATTGAGCTGCCTTTTAGCTTCAATTTTTACGGCAGCTTCTATAATCGTGTCGCTGTTGGATCAAACGGAACGGTTTACTTCGAGGAAGAGTACCTTGGTTTTAACAACTGCTGCATTCCATGTAATACGAGTTACTTTGTTCAGCGATTCATAGCGGTTTACTGGGATGATCTTGACCCCAATCCAATTGGAGCTGACAACGTGTATTATACAATTGTTGGTGAGGCGCCTGATCGTATTCTGGTAGTGCAGTGGGAAAAAGTCAGGCACTTCGGATCTGACAATGACAGGGTGACATGTCAGGCACAGCTTTTCGAAGGAAGCAACGAAATCCTCCTTCTTTATAAGGACCCCAGCTCAGAGGCCGGTGCATTGGCAACTGTGGGAATCCAGAGGGACAAGGAAACAGGCTTGAACTATATGTGCAACGATGCCGCGCTGGAGCCGAATTTGGCGGTTTTGTTCAAACACCAGCCTCCTTGTCCGACGACATGGGATGTTTACTTAGGTACGGATCCGAACGAACTGGAACTAATTGAAAGTGGTTTGACCGACCCAATCTGTGACCCGACCCCTGAGCCGGGCCAGACACTAATGCGCGGGATGAGATACTACTGGCGGGTGGTAGTGAAAAACTGCTGCAATGCGGTCGACGGAAATGACTGGTCGTTCACAACGGTCAACATTCCTCCGGTCGCTGATGCCGGAGCTGACCAGACTGTCGAAGGTGCATGCAATACCGCAGAGGGGACACAGGTAACGTTAGATGGCACGGCTTCAAGCGATGCCGACGGTACACCATTGACATACACTTGGACGGGGCCCTTCCTTGAGAGTCCCGCACACGTACCTGCGCCGACTGTTACATTGGATGGCGGATGCCCGGGCGAATACGCAATTACACTGGTTGTAAGTGATCCGGTAGAGGACTCGGAGCCCAATGAGGTTCTGATAACGGTTGTTGACACAACCCCGCCGGACATCAACTGCCCGCCGGACGTTACACTTGAATGTCCCGCTGACACAAGCGTGGAGGCGAATGGCTCGGCCACGGCCACTGATTTGTGCAGCAGCGTTACAGTTACGCATACCGACCAGTGGCAGCCCGGATGCGGCAATACGGGAACTATGACGCGTACCTGGACTGCCGTGGACGAAGCAGGCAACAGCACAACCTCTGTACAGACGATTACAGTTGTGGATACGACTCCCCCTCAATTCGAGTTCTCTGTTACGCCAACCTATATGTGGCCCCCAAGCCATAAGATGGTCGAGATTACGCCTAATTGGACAGTGAGCGACGAATGTGACGCCCAACCGCAGGTCTCCCTTGTCGACATCGTGATGAATGAGGATGAAAACACCGTAGGCGATGGCCACACTACAGGAGATATTGAAGTGGGCGAAGGCGGCGAAATCTTCGTAAGGTCCGAGCGGAGCGGTTCCTATGACGGCAGGATTTACACTATCTCATATCAGGCTGTCGATGATTGCGGCAACGTCACCGTCAGAAGCGCTACCGTCAGCATACCGCATGACTTTAAGGTTTTAGCCAGAATCGCTGATAGATGGCTTTTGTCCGGCCGCGAAGGTTCGATTCAAGTCGACTTTAATAACGATGGGATTGTAAATCTCGAAGACTTCGCAAAATTCGCTGATAACTGGATAAGGTAGTCTGATTAATATTACAAGCTTGTGATTGTAACTGTATTCCTCTCTGCCTCAGGAATTACGCCGGCAGGGTAGTAGTGGTTTTCTGCTGTCCCTTTCGGGGAATTTAAAATACAGCCAAAACAGAATCATTGATTTTTACATCCCGCCTTTAATCTAAAATTTCCAGATTTTTTCTTGACATAGTCACTACTGCCGTGTACACTTTTTCCATAATTAGGCCGAAGCGAAAATAAGCAGCTTTGAACGGTCCTCACGAGATTTTCGCTACAAGGGCACAGACATACAGCATGAGGGAGAGAGGAGCATAATTTGTTAATTCTATCGGATAGGAAAAGAGTATACAGTCCGGTCTTAATTAACAGTGAAACAACTTACAGGAAGGAGGCAGGTCATGAAGGTTCGCCGATTCTCAGTAGCAGCTATGTGTTTGGTTCTGTTTATGTGTACGTTTGTATATAGTGCTGGATACGACCAAAATGGAGGGCTAAGCCTATTGAAGGGGGATTTAAACCGTGATGGTTTTCTTGATATAGCTGATGCTATCCTATTTGCATCGGCGTGGTTGGAGCAGGATTGCAGTCTGTCCAATCCTTGCGAAGGAGCAGACACATATCCCGAATGCGGTGATGGTACCGTCGATTTCAGGGACTTCGGTGGCTTGGCAGGTGCATGGGGCTCATGCACAGACCCGTGTGATCCCTGCTGCACTCCTGTACCACTGACATTATATGAGCCGCCCACCACTGCCTTAACGATCCCCATAGAAATAATTGCTTTATTTTCAGGCGAGTTTTATCAATCGGATGTGGATATGCGGATTCCCGGTATAGGTAAAGATTTCGTTTGGGCACGCACGTATCGTTCGCGAACGGGGATAAATACCTCGATGGGTAATAATTGGAGTCATTCTTACGATATATATATCAAAGCGTGCAGCGGCAATATTATCCTGTATGGTCCTACGGGTCGCCGGGACGTCTACTATGCTCAGCCCAACGGCACATGGGCGGCCAGAGGTTTTTTCCGTGAAATCTCACAGAATCCCGATGGTTCCTTTACGATGGTCTTTCGCGATAAGGGCGAATGGAAATTTAATTCCTTCGAGGATACTATCGCGCCGGGTAAAATTAATGCAATCTTGGACCGCAATGGCAACACAGTGAGTTTCGAATACGACTATCCCGCCAGGCTGGTGACTATCCATACAAGCCGGGACGATGTTACCCACAGCCGGGATATTACTATCGCCTATAACGTCGATGGGCTTGTCGAATCTGTTACGGATCATACAGGCAGGCAGGTCAAATACGAATACTACAGCGATGGTGATTCCAAGGGCTCGGCGGGCGATTTGAAATCCGTAACCACGCCCGCCGTAACCGGCACGCCCACCGGTAATGACTTTCCTGGTGGGAAGAAAACCGTGTATACCTATACGAAAGGCTTTGAAGACAAGCGGCGTAATCATAATCTCCTTACCATAACCGATCCGAATGGTCAGACATATCTGAGAAACCTGTATTTCAATATACAAGACCCGGAAGACCGGGATTTCGATAGGGTAAAGCGTCAGATTATAGGTGAAGAAGCGAATGATATCATCGACGTACGCTACCGTAACTGTGCACCCAGGGCCGGCAATAACTTTGCCGTGATAGTGGCGATAGTCAACGACCGGGCCGGGAACGTCCGTCACT
>JABAHP010000176.1_pt5 | contig 12979 bp, 7 predicted proteins | sample 7062081 | NCBI WGS metagenome assembly JABAHP01 (sample SAMN14534357, study PRJNA622989) | marine sediment metagenome | biome: marine biome [ENVO:00000428]; feature: marine pelagic biome [ENVO:01000023]; material: deep marine sediment [ENVO:00002113] | place: India: Gulf of Kutch | collected... | reverse complement strand
TTGCGCCGGAAATTGCGCTTGTCCAGTTCCTCACCCAGTACGATCTCGTATGCGCTCTGGAGCTCAGTCAGTGTGAATACTTCCGGCAACAATTCGAATCCCACCGCCGTGTACTCCAGCTTGTACCGCAGCCGGACCAGTGCGTAGCTCAAAATTTCCCCGTGATCGAAGGCGAGTGGGGGCAACTCGCTGATGGGCCACCACTGCACCCGTTCGGCGTCCTCCGCCTCCCAGGCTACCACGTGGCTCGCTGGCACCACCGCAAAATAGCTCACGGTGATCACCCGGCCCCGTGCATCCCGGCCTGGCTCGCCGAATGTGTACAACTGTTCCAAAAATACGTCGCCTAGACCCGTCTCCTCATCCAATGTGCGCAGGGCAGCAGCTTCCAGGGCCTCGCCAGCGCCAATTGTGCCCCCTGGAATGGCCCACATACCCTTCCCGGGCGACCTCCTGCGCCGCACCAGCAACACCTGCAAGCTGCCGGAGCGCAGAGTAAAGATGACTACATCGACAGTGACAATTGGCCGCTGCCCTTGCTCGGCTCCCCGCTTCATCGGGCCAAGTTCCCCTCCCTCTACTTGGTGTCTCGGATACACAAAGTGTAGCAGTAATGGGCAGACTTGTCAAGCAAGTACACAAACCACGAGCCTGGGCAAAGGTACCCAGGCTCGCGATTCACGCATTCACTGGCGACCGGCTGCGGCGCGTGTCCACTATCCTTGATAGCGCAGCGCCTCGGCAATGACTACCTGGGCGCCCTGCCTCGCGTGCAGCCAGGCCGTGAACAGCGTGGCAGCAAACACCGCCAACCCGATCCCGATCAGCGTCACCCACGGTGGCAGGAAAGGCAATCCCTGATCCGCTGCCACCTGAAGATAGAGATTGTAGGCAAAAGTCAGCGCCAGCGCATAGCCGATCAGCGTACCCAAGCCTGCCACGAACAGATTCTCCACCAGGAACACTGCCTGCACCATGCCTTGCTGGAATCCAATTGCGCGCAACACGCCGATCTGCTGGCGTCGCTCCACCACCGCCCGGATGGTCACCACACCCAACGCGACGATGCCGATCAGCAGGCCCAGCCCCATGAAGCCTTGCAGCAGGTAGAAGATAGAGTTGATCGAACTCCGGCTTTCTGCCAGCTGCTCCTTTGGCAGCGTTGCCTGCAACCCGCTGCGGCTGAACGCGCTTTCGATAGCGTTTGCTGTGGACCGAGCATCCGCTTCGTCAGGTAGCCGGAGGAAGTAGCGCCTCGTTGCTTGACCAGCGCCCGCACCGTCCAGGTTCAGACCTGCTGCCGCATCGACACTCATCATCGCTCCGTAAAAGCTGGGCGCGCTCCCCAGCACGCCTATGATCGTATAGTCACGCTCCACCCCGTCCGGCCCACTTAGTTTTAGCGGCACAGCGTCAAAGACCGTCTCACTAGCCTGGATCGACCTGACCATGAAGGCATCCTCATCGACCTGGAAGGTCGGATCCCCGGTGCGGTCCACCGAAAAGCTATCTATCACCACCAGTGTAGGATCTGCCTGTAGGGCTGCCCACACCTCTTCGGCCGACTCGTAGCCCCTAGCCAGGCTACTGAACTCGAGCCGGTTGGTCTCAAAAAACGCCTGGTCTGCAGCATTGATGGCATAACCGGCAGGTTGGTCCATGCCCGGACTCTGGGCCTGCACCGGTGCAAAGACGGTAGAGGCAAATGCCACGGGCTCTGCCATGCTACCCTCCGCCGCCAACTCGTCGATGCCCTCCGCGAGTGCTTCCGCACTCACCGGGTTGAAGGGATTCGTCTGGATCGCGACATCGTAGCCACCACTTCCGCTCTCCACGTCCAAAAAGTTGCTGAACGTATTGGAGATGGTGGCTGTGCCTACAAGGGTAAAGATAATCAAGCTAAACATCGCCAGGGTCGTAGCCGTGCGCCCTTTGGCAGCCACAGGGTAGGCAATGGCTACGCGCGCCACAGGCAGCAGCCGGCCAAAGCGGCTCAACAGCCCGGCGAACAGCGTCAGCAACTCCTCAGCGTTGTACAGGAACAGCAGGATAGCACCGCCGACCATGAACAATCCGCTGATAAAAAAGTCGCCAGGGTTGCTATCCAGCTCCGCCAGCCGGCCCACCTCGCGGATCGGCAGCGACCAGTACAGAATGAGCCCTAGGCCGGCAAGTGAATAGGCCAGTCGTTTAGACAAACCGATCCAGGCGAGAAACTGGCCCAGGCCGATGATGAACAGCGATACGCCCATCCCGTATACGCCGGCTTGCTCGGCGACATTCACCCCAACCCAGGAAAAGAGAAAACCAACCCCCAGTAAGATCGGCCCACGGGCTAGCAACCCCATCCAAAAGCTCCAGATGGCCTTCGGACCGGCCAGCAAGAACAACTTCAACGCCTTTGCATAGTTGCCTTGGCCGACATCTGCCAGCATCTGGCGGTAGACCCGGAAGGGATGCAGGAACAGTGTCCATTGTGATTCGCGTCGTGGCTTGGGCAGACTCAGATTGCGGATCGCAGCGATGATGTTCACCTTGCTGATCCGCACCGCTGCCAGTGTGACGGTAAGGAACGTGATCACCAGACCAAGCGTATACCCAATCACAACAGACCGCGCCGACACTCGGGGCGTGATGCTCAGTTCGCTGCCTGTCGCTAGCAGCCCCGTGATCGTCCCCGCCAGCAACAGAGCGGCGCCAACCCCCAGAGCTGCGCCCACCCCGGCCGCGATCAGGTCATAGGCAAGTCCTTCAACCACAAACTGCCGGACCAGGTCGCTCCGCTGCTGGCCCACTGCCCGGCTGATGCCCAGTTCCGACTGGCGCTCCGCAGCCAGCACCGTAAAGATGAGGAATATGAGCAGCACACCGGACAGGATCGAAAAGGTGCCAAAGGTGACAAAGAGCGTCGTAATGAACCCCGCGCTCGCCTCGGCGGCCGCAAGGCCATCTGCCTTGACCTCGTTCACCACCAGACCCGAGATCGACTCGATGCTCTGAAGCCGCTCCACGGCCTCGGCGTTCCGCCTAACCCCGGTTTCCGTATCCCCGGCAATGGACACACCTATCGCGCTGAGTCGCTCCGGCTGCTGGAAAAGTGCCTGGGCGCCCTCGATCGCCATGAGCAGCGCCGCTCTGCTGCCAGCCAGCTCGCCGTCCGGAACTACCCCGGCTACATCCACGCTAGTCGGTACCCCCCTGATCAGTAGCAGACTGTCTCCAACGCTTGTATCCAATGCCTTCGCAAGTGTAGAATTGACCAGCACCTCGCCCGGCTGCAGATCGGCCAGCCCAGGCGGCACCGACAGCCCGTCGCCCGTCACCTCGCCGATCCCGCGTATCTCCACAGACGCCTCCGAGAGGTTGCTGGCGCTGCTGGCAACCGGCAGAGCCTGCACGATCATGGGCACGCTGGCATCAATGATTACTCCATCCACCAGCGCGGCTACGTCGCGCGCCGCCAAAGCAGGCAGCCAGTCGGCTGCATTCGCCTCCTGCGCAGCTCCGTTAGTGAACGACGCGCTCGCCTCAGCCTTGATGGCAGAAGTACCGATCTGAATGTCGACGCTGCCCAGACTTCTGTACACCTGAGCCTTGGTAGAATAGTCGATTGTATCGCCTATGCCCAGCGCGCTGGTGATGATCATCGTCGACAGCGCCAGTCCGCCAATGACCAATGCGGTCTGCGACCGTCGTCGCGTGAGGTTGCGCAGGCCTAGCCTAAAAGGAAGCGGATATCGCCAGGCGATTAGGCCCACGGCTAGAAGGATCAAGCCCGTGATCGTCAGCAAAACGATTGTGAGTGTGTCCGCCGGGATCCCAAATATCTCGTTCATCTGCCCCTCCCAACACCGGCACCACTCGTCGCTAGCTCACTCCCCAGTGGCTGAAGAGCCCTGTGGCCGTTGTTGCCGAACCTTGCCCCGTCGATCTCCCGTGCCTCACAGTCCTCGCACAGCCCGTCGCGGATGGTGATGATCCGGTCGCACTGCGCGCCGATCTCGGGGTCGTGTGTGACAATGACAAACGTCTGCCCGTTTTCCCGGTTCAGCTTGCGCATCAGGTCCATGATGTCCTGCGCGGTTCTGCTGTCCAGGTCGCCCGTGGGTTCGTCGGCCCAGACTATCGCCGGCTCGTTCACCAGCGCCCGGGCGATGGTAACGCGCTGCCTCTGCCCTCCCGACAGCTCACCGGGCAGCTGATCCGCCTGATCACCCAAGCCCACTGCCTGAAGCGCCTCGTGCGCCTTCTGCCGCGCCACTTTCGCGCTCAAACGGCGTCCATTGAGCAGCAGCGGCAGCTCCACGTTCTCCACCGCCGTCAGCACCGGCAGCAGATTGTAGAACTGAAAAATGAACCCCATGTTTGAGGCCCTGTACAGGGTGCGCTCGCGGTCGCGCATCTTGGCCAGATCTCGACCATCGATTTCGATTACGCCCGCGTCGATTTCGTCCAGGCCGGACAGCGTATTTAGCAGCGTCGTCTTGCCCGAACCTGATGGCCCCATCACGGCAACCATCTCACCCTGACGAACCTCGAGGTCCACCCCCCGCAACGCCTCCACCGTAACCTTGCCGGTGTCGTATGTCTTCCTTACGCCCTCTGCGCGGATTATCGCTTGCTTCTCTAGTTTCATATCGCCCCTCCTGCTTCAGCTGTTGGCTATCTCACCGGTCCCGACCGGCCATCTCCCTTTCATACAGGCAGTGTATCACAGAAGCCATGTTTTGTCAAGTATTTGCACAGATATTAACGAGTTTATAATGGGTCCTTGGCTTGAATCCCGCTGGGAGCCACGGGCAGGCCGTCTACCACCCCACAGGCCTCACCCAATGCTTGACAGCCTCTGCACCATGGAGTACAATCACCGGCAGCGAGCAGAACTGCGCCAGATCGTTCCATGCGTGTCGATGCCAGAGCCACCGGACCCCCGAGCAACGAAGCAAAATGACCCTCTTCATCGAGGGGATTGCGCAAGCCGGCATCAAGACATAGCGCCACAGGAGGGTTCACCATGATAGACGAACTTGTTTCCACGCTGGATCACGCGTACACCGAACGCCTGCTGGCCGACATGATCGGCATCGACTCGGTGGTGGGGAATGAGGGCCCTCTGGCGGAATACATCCGGGATACTCTCACCGCGCTGGGGCTCGATTGTGAGCTCCACAAGATAGAGCCGGGCAGGCCGAATGTCTACGCCCGGCTCCAGGGGCGCGATCCAGGCAGGCGCCTGAACTTCAACGGGCACACCGACACAGTACCCGTCTGCGAGGGTTGGCGCACGCCGCCCCACTCACCGGTGGTGCGCGACCGGCGCATCTACGGGCTTGGAGCCTGCGACATGAAAGCTGGCATTGCCTGCATACTGACCATGCTCAAGGCATTTGTCGACTCTCAATTCCCATTCTCCGGGGAGCTGTCCTTTTCTGGCGTCATCGACGAAGAGGCGTACAGCAAGGGCGCAAGGGCCATGATGGAGACAGACTTTGCCAACTGCGACGCGATCGTCCTGGCAGAGCCCTATCCCGGTGACGAGGCCAAACCGATCCCGCTGGGCATCACCGGCAAAGTCCTCTACGACATCCACGTGGACGGACGGGCAGCGCACGGCTTTCGACCCCACCTCGGCATCAACGCCATCGAAGAAGCCGCCCGCATCATAGGCGCCCTCGACAGACTGCCCATGCGTGCCCATCCCAGCTTTGGCCAGGGCAACACCTGCACGCTCAAGATAGAAGGTGGCTACCAGGTATACTCTGTAGTCGTGCCCGACCACTGCCGGGTGGAGATCAACCGCCTCCTCGTGCCGGGTGAGTCAGCCGCTACCGCCACACAAGAAATGGAGGATTTGCTCGCATCCCTGGACCTCCAGGCCACGACCCGCGTTGCCCTCAAGCCGCCACGCTACGACCCCTTCCTTGTCAACAGGGACGAGACCATTGTTCGTGTGTTCCACCAGGCCTACCGCCAGGTAATGGGCCGGGACCCTCTCTACGCCCACTGCGAGGGCATCACCGACGCCAACGTCTTTGCAGAAAGAGGAATACCGTGCCTGCACCTTGGGCCGGTGAGGGGCAACGTGCACCAGCCCAACGAGTACGTGGACCTCGAGGGACTCGCACCACTCACAACCATGTATGCGCTGATCGCCGCCAGATTCCTCACGGGAGCAGAAGGTGACGGTGAGGAGCGCTCGCCGTAGAGGCGGCCTCTCCTGCAACCGGAAGGCTCCCTAGCTCAGGGTGTCGCCACGTTCGAGATGCGCAAAGAACTCATTGCGCGTTGACTGGTTGGTCTTGAAATCCCCCAACATGGCACTGGTCACCATACGTGCATTGGCCTTCTTCACGCCCCTCATCGCAGCGCACATGTGCAGGCCTTCACTCACCACAGCAACCCCCTTCGGCCGCAGCGTGCCCTGCAGAAACTCGGCTATCTCCTGAGTCATCCGCTCCTGCACCTGAAGGCGGCGGGCAAACATCTCCACGATCCGCGGGATCTTGCTCAGCCCGATCACTTTGCCATCGGGGATGTAGGCCACGTGCGCCTGCCCCAGGAAGGGCAACATGTGGTGCTCGCACAGGCTATAGTAGTCGATATTGCGCACGATCACCATTTCGTCGTACTCGACGTCAAAGATGGCCTCATTGATCAGCCGCGCCGGATCCACGTGGTACCCGGCTGTTAGTTCCTGGTACATGCGGGCCACCCTCTCAGGCGTGCGCTGTAGCCCCTCTCTCTCCACATCCTCCCCAATAGCTGCCAGAACATCCCGCACCGCGCACTCGATGTCGCCAGTGCACTCTTGCTCTGGCATATCCAGCAGATCGTCCCGGAATACGTCAAACTCCGATGGTTCGATTACCATACGCGACATTTCACCTCTCCCTGCTTCCCAGGTTCGCGGTAGACCACAGTCCTCCGTACTACAACAAAAGGGGTTCCTCACGGGAGGGCCTCACGCAGAAAACCACTCTGCAGGCCCTCACCGAGATCGTACACGCCACCCAGTCCCTGCACTGTAACGTCGCTCACCTCGGAGAGGCAATATACAAGATTTACCTGATTTTAATTGACACTTGGGCAACTCCGTGCTATGATTGGATATGGGAGAATAGGGAAATGTCTAATCCTCGTTTGCCACAGCACCCAGCGCTCAGTAATACGTCTCCGGGCCCGAGGGACTTTCTGGAGGCACGACGCCGCGCGGATGCCGAGATTCGACAGGCGCGGCGCGCCGGCAAGTCGGCTGGTCTCCTCTGCTTTGACGACGTGCGCGCCATGCTCAAGACGCGTGCAACCGGCAAAAGCTCGCTTCATACTATCCCTCTTGACGCCATCGTCGGCAGCGTGGGACGTTGTTCCGACTTCACCCGTAGCTTCTACCCGCTCAAGGATAGTGCCCAGAGCCGCTGGATGCGCATCCGGGCCGCACTGACCGAGTCCAAACCACTGCCACCCATACAGGTCGTTCAGGTTGGCCAATCCTACTTTGTCTCCGACGGCCATCACCGCGTGTCGGCGGCGCGGGAGCAGGGAATGGACGCCATCGAGGCGCTGGTAGTCACCACTGAGACTAGGGTGCCCCTATCGCCTGACGTCCAACCCGATGAACTGCTCCTGCAAGCCGACTACGCCAACTTCCTGGCCATCACCGAACTGGACGAGATTCGTCCTGAGGCGGATCTCAACGTGACGGTACCAGGGCAATACGCAGCATTGGAAGCCCAGATCACAGATCTGCACCAGTTCATGTTGGAGCGTGGAAAACACGACGCCACTCTCTCTGATGCAGCCAGTCAATGGTATGACGGCATCTACCTCCCCGTTGCACAGATCGTGCGCAGGCATCAACTGATAGACGCCTTTCAGGGACGCACGGAAACAGATCTTGTCCTCTGGCTGACCGAGTATCGCGCCAGCCTCGAGGAGGCTCTGGGCTGGGAGATCGCGCTGGACCTGGCGGCGGCCGACCTCGCCAGGCAGCGCCACGTCACACATCACACCCGGACCCGGACAGCCCGCAAGATCACCGGCGTTCTCGGCCTGCGCGGGTTGGACTCCGGCCCCTCCCCGGGAACCTGGCGCCGGACGCAGGAGGTCACCGGGCAAGAAGACTGCCTCTTTGGCCATATCCTGGTGCCCTTTTCGGGGGCAAATGACGATTGGTCAGCCGTTGCCCAAGCTGCAGAGATCGCTTGCCGGGAAAACGCGCAGCTCCTGGGCCTTCACGTGGAAACGTCCCAGGCAGGCCGGGATGCCAAGCAGATCGAAAGGATCCGTAGCAAGTTTCTCCAGCACTGCGAGGCGACGGGTACAGCCGGGACACTTGCCATCGACGAAGGCAATATAGCTGCCCGCATATCGGAGCGTGCCCACTGGGCCGACCTGATAGTTCTGCGGCCCCGCCATGCGCCACCCGAGAGGACTACTGCGAGGCTTGGCTGCGGCTTGCGGACCCTTATCCGGCGCTGCCCCACCCCGCTTCTAATCGTACCAGGGGCCTTTTCCGCGTTGGAGCGCCCCCTCCTGGCCTACGACGGCAGCCCAAAAGCTCAAGAAGCACTATTTGTCGCTGCCTATCTGGCTGCCCGGGGGCAGCTCCCCCTCGTGGTGGTAACCGTTGCTGAGGGAAATCTCGACTCCGCTGCCCTGCTTGCAGATGCAGCAGAATATCTGGAGCAAAGCGGGGTCAAAGCCACGCTCGTGAGGCAGGAAGGCCCCGTGCCCAAAGCCATCCTGCAAGCAGCGGACGCGTACGACAGTGATCTCATCCTGATGGGTGGGTATGGACACAGCCCTCTCGTGGAACTCGTATCAGGCAGTGTGGTAGACGATATACTGCGAGCAAGCTGGCGGCCGGTGCTGCTCTGCCGCTAGGGGAGCAACCCTTCCCCAACCTCCGCCAACAAGCCCTCGGCCTGAGCCACAATTGCCGCCCGTGCGGCCTCCACGTCGCGCCCGCCACCCAGGTCAGCAGCACTCAGTGCCCTGCCGAAACGCACCTCCGGCGTGAGAGGAAAGCGCCGGCCGAGTAGTACTTGCTGTCCCAACTGGACCGCTTCCGCCAGAAACTGCTTGCGACGCTGCTTCTTGCGAAGGTGCGTCACCGGACTGCGCAGGCAAGACGGGTCCAGCACGTTGCTGACAATCGTCACCACCAACACCGCGTCGGGGACCTGGCGCAGAAAGAACGCCAGGCTCCCTGACCAATCCTGGAGCGCCTCGCTTGCCCCCGGAAGCACCGCGGGATCAGGCTCCACCTTGCCAGCAGCGTATACCAGTAGCGCGCCGCCCGACCGCAGGTGCCGGACACTCTCACGCGCTGCAGAGATACGCGCGTGAGAGTCATCACCCAGATGCGTGTAAATCAAGTGGCGCGACGTCGCCCGCATATGGCGCAGAACGGGCACATCGCTGGCTGGAATTCTCAGGTCATCACGCCCCAGGTGAGCCCCGATCACAATACCATCGTAGCTTCCCGGGTGATTCGACGCTATCACCAGCGGCCCGCTGGCTGGCATCTGATCGAGCCCGTAGACCCGCGACTCGTCCACGAACATGGGCAATAGCCAGCGCATGGCCGCCGTCAACCCCTCCTGGGCTACCCGCCGGTCAAACTCGGCCGCCAGCCTGGCAAACCGGTGGGCTGGATACCAGAGAAGCGGCATCAACAGGGCCTGCAGCATCCTTTTACGCGGCACGCCTGCAGCAACCAGGACCTCTTCACTTATGGCCCGCCTCAGTTCAGGGATAGTCACGTACTCAGGCTGCATACCTAGTTTCCCTCGCTCAGCACCCTCGCCACCTGGCGCTTGCATATCGACGAGCGACATTGTACCACCTTCATCCCCCTTCGTGCAACATCCGGCCTACAGGCTGATACCCTCCCAGGCGCCTAGCCCTGCTTCTGCCTCCCCGCATTTGTCCACAGGCCCAAAGTTGGTTATAATGGCTCTGCTCCAAATTCAGGTCCGGTTTCCGCCCGAGGCTGGGCACAACACCAGGGGATATGATAGGGACAATCCTGAGCAATCGCTACAAGCTAGTAGCCGAGCTGGGAAGCGGAGGCATGGCCTGGGTTTACCTGGCCGAGGACCTAAGCCAGGGGGGCCAGGTTGCCGTCAAGATCCTCTATCCCCAGCACGGCAAAGACCTTCTCTTCGTGCAGCGCTTCAACCGCGAGGCCCGGCTATCAATGACCCTATCCGAGCCCCTGCCCCATCCCAACATCGTGCGCATCCTGGACTATGGGGCTGACCGCGATACCCACTACCTCGTCATGGAATATGTCCCTGGACAGGATCTGGGCCAGATCCTGGAACAGGAAGGTCCCCTCCCCTGGGAAAAGGCCCTCAACCTGGCTCGCCAGATCACATCAGCTCTCGCGCACGCGCACCAACTCAACATCGTCCATCGCGACATCAAGCCCTCGAATATCATGGTCCTTCCTGATGGCACGGCCCGCGTGCTTGATTTTGGTATCGCTCGTGCACAAACCTCCCCACATCTGACCATAGCCGGATTTGTCGGCTCGCCACACTACACGGCTCCCGAGCAGGCCAGAGGGCAAGCTGTTGACATCCGTGCGGACATCTATTCGCTGGGCATCGTCCTCTATCGGATGCTGAGCGGAGACCTGCCCTTCCGGGGCGACACACCATGGGTCGTTGTGGAGCAGCACGTTGTGGCCAATCCTCTCCCGCTACAGGACATCCGCCCTGGCCTACCTGAACCCGTCGCCGAGTTGGTTCAGAAGGCCATGGCCCGAGATCCTGAGGAGCGATTCCAGACGCCAAACGATATGGCCCAGGCCATTCGCGATGTGCTGCCGGAACAAGATCACGCCGCTGAACCGTTGCCCACTGCATCGTCTGCCGCCACTGCGTCCCTTGCAGCCACTGTAAATCTGGAAGCCATCTACCAGCAAGCCCAGCAGGCGATCCAGGATGAGCGCTGGCAGGAAGCGGTTGACCTGTTCAGCCAGATCATCAAGTCCGACCCCGAATACAGGGACGTCGGCGACCAGCTCGACTACGTCGCTGCTGAGATGCGCCTTGCCACCCTCTATCGCTCAGCGCAGAGAGCCCTCGAGACAGAACAGTGGGATCAGGCCCTACAACAACTCGATCTCATTGCCCAGATCGACCCAGACTACAGGGATATCCCGGACCTTCGGGACCGTGCTGAACGTAAAGAATTGCTGCCCAGCACCGGCGCTCCCGCGGGCGCAGAGTTCCCAACCTACATTCCCTCAGCAGAGGACCAGCCCGCGCCGCCATTGGCCCCTGCTTCTCTGGATTCCGCGCCGCCACCCGTGGGTGGCAGCCGGCGCCGCTGGATCTTCCTGGCGGGTGGCCTGATCCTCGTCATGCTCCTCTTCGCGGCAGGCTACCTCGTCTACTCTGCGGCGCGGCAGCCCGCCCCTACACCGGTAGTAGGGGCCCGGCAATCACCGATGTCCACTACCCTGCCCACATTTCTGCCAAGCGCTACCCGAACCATTGCAGCCAGTCGTACTTCTGCACCTTTGCCCGACAGGATCACCGCGACGGCAACCAGTTCAGCAGCCACTCCGGCGACTACGCCTGTTCCCTCTCCAACCCAGGCGCGGCCTGCACCTAGCGCCACAGCCACTCCCACACCCTCTCCATCGGTGACCCCAACTGCGTCGTTCACCCCGTCGCCCGTTGCCACGTCGCGCCCCTTGTTGTCTGGACAGATCGCCTTCCCGCGTTTCCATCCCATCCGTGGGACCTATGACACCTACACCTGTACCGTTGATGGAGCCGAGTGTCGTCGGCTCGCCTCCGAAGCTAGCCAGCCCGACTTTCTACCCGGTGGCAACCGCCTTGTGATTCACTCCTGGAAGCCGGATGAGAAAGGCCTGATCCTCATCTCTGACTCCGGAGAACGCATATGGCACATCACCAACCAAGTGGAGGCAGCCCGCCCCAGTGTGGACTTTGACGGGGCTCTGTACGTCTACCACTCGCGCGACGAAAGCGATAGGCAGCCTCGCCTGTACCGCACCTATGGTGCAGACACCGGCCCCATCGTGCGTGAAGCGAGCGTCGTCCGTGGTCAGTCCCCTTCCTGGCTGCCCGATGGACGAATACTGTACAGCGGTTGCTGGCTGGACGACTGCGGTATCATCCTCACTCGAGCCGACGGGACACACCCGCGGCAGGTCGTCGCTGGCGCCAGCGAGACCAACCCTGAGGCCTCTCCAAATGGCAGGCAAGTGGCCTTCATGTCCAAGCGGGACGGAAACTGGGAGATCTATGTCGCCCGTCTCGACAGCGACATCACCGGCGACAGCCCGAAAAGACTCACCAAGAACCCGGCCAATGACGGGCTTCCTGCCTGGTCGCCTGACGGACGCCACATCGCATTCGTCACCGATCGGGACGGAGAATGGGCGGTGTGGGTCATGCGCCCTGACGGGACCGGCCAGCGCCGGCTCTTCGACATCGGCGGGCCCCTTGACGGCACGGTGCGCGATGCAGCCAGCCATGAGATCCAGGGCTGGGTTGAAGAGCGCATCTCCTGGGCGCCCCTGCCCTAACCGAGATTCGACCATGGCCGAAGCTATCCTACTCTCCGACCTCTTTCGTAACACCCGGCTGGCGCTCGCCAATCGACTGCGCCGCCTGCGCTGGCGACGGATGGATTATGCCGTCTTGCGCATGGGTGGAAAGTATCCCGAGCGGACGGTGCGCCAGCGGCGCCGCTTTCCCCTCTCCCTTCTTCCCTGGCCCCCGCCACCTCCCAGCGTCGACAGTTTTGCGCTCGCACTAGAGCGCATCGCCGCGGATCCGCGGGTCAAAGGGGTAGTGCTGATCGTTTCCGGACTCACCGCCGGGCCTGCCACTCTGGGCAGCCTTCGCGCCTCTATTCTGCGCCTCCGCCGGGCAGGCAAACGTTGCGTCGCCTACATGCACGAACTTGATACCTGGTCCTACTATCTTGCCTC
>JABAHP010018830.1_pt1 | contig 12988 bp, 10 predicted proteins | sample 7062081 | NCBI WGS metagenome assembly JABAHP01 (sample SAMN14534357, study PRJNA622989) | marine sediment metagenome | biome: marine biome [ENVO:00000428]; feature: marine pelagic biome [ENVO:01000023]; material: deep marine sediment [ENVO:00002113] | place: India: Gulf of Kutch | collected... | reverse complement strand
GGGCGTTCCTGGATGGGACTGACTTCAAGGGTCTCCAACCACCTATCTCAACCTCTCTGGTCCGTTCATTCCTCGCGCGCGTTTATATAGTGTATTGTACGGTTTTTTAGGTTCGACACGTCCAGATTACGTGCCTGGCCCTTGCTAGCCCCCTTCCATGGGGCGCTGTACCCTTTAAAGGTATCCCCGTGGTTCTCCTCTGTACGTACCTTTCTTGCGGTCTGGTACGGGGGGCGTAAACCCTTTAAGCCGAAGGGTGCTTTGAGTGTCCGAGGTGGGTTACGTTGGCGAGGAGGTCCAGGAAGGCCAAGGGACCCAAGGACTGGACCCACAAGGTGGAATCTTGGAAGATCTTCGTCTACGTGGCCATCATCCTCGTCCTCGTCCTGGTGATGGTCCGCAGGATCATCGACAACATGGACGAGATAAACGAGGGCTACTTCAACCTCCTGGACGTGCTGATACCCCTGAGCCTGATGGTTGCCATCGTGGGCTCCCTCGAGGTGATGTTCTCCACCGCCATAGGCGCATTCCGGAAGGACCTCAGCGACCGGTTCAGGTACCTGGAGGGGGCCAAGCGGGGCGCAATATCCACCGCCATAGTGGCCTTCATCATAGCCGTCCTCGTGCTCGCGCCCCCCGTCCAGGAAATGATGGAGGACGCCTCGGGCAGGTCCATATCGGAGACGGACACCGAACTTTTCAAGAACTTCCGCACCAAGGACCCCCTGAACCTTACCGGCCTCCGTCGGATATCGGTGTCCACCGAGGACAACGTGCTCATCAACGTGACCCTCTACCGGGGGGACAAGCTGGACAACGCCATCGTGGAGGTGAACACCACCAACGTGCGCGACTGGGAGCACACCTTCGACATCGAGGACGTGGACGAGTTCATCATCTTCGCGTCCCCCGTCGCCGCCCCGGGCGAGGTCACTTGGGAGTTCATCATGGAGACCCAGGTCCGTCCCCAGCTGGTGGCCGGCATCGCCGTGCCCTTCCTTTTCCTGGGCATCATCAACGCCATCTTCTACCCGGTGGCGAGGATGTGGTCGAAGACGACGGAGGAGTCCTACGTCCAGACCCAGACCCGGATGCTTAGGGCCCGGTTCAAGGTGGAGGAGGCTTTCCTCATCTACGAGGACGGGCGGCTCATCGCCCACAACTCCCGCCGGCTCAAGCCCGAGCGGGACAAGGACATCATGACGGGCATGCTCACAGCGGTCCAGAGCTTCGTCACCGACACGCTCATCGACGAGGAGCGGGGGACGCTGGACCGGCTCTCGTACGGCAGCCTCACCATCCTGGTGGAGGGCAAGCGGGAGGTGAACCTGGCCACCATCATCTCCGGTGAGGAGTCCCCTGTGCTGCGCCAGGGCATGCGCAACATCGTCTCTTACGTCAGCGGCCAGTACCGACAGTACCTCCAGGACTGGGACGGGGACGTGGACCGCTTCAAGGACGTGAAGCGCTACATCGGCCACCTGGTCTCCACCGGCGGGGAGGACCCGGTGTACCCCGACGAGCTGTTCCTGTTCCACAGGGACGGACGGCTCATCGCCCACCAGACCTCGCGGTTGGAGCCCTCCATCGACGACGCCATGCTCCAGCAATGGGTCGACCAGATCGTGGGGGCGGTGAAGCGCACCATGAACGATCCCTCCAAGTCGATGCCCTCCAAGCTGAACGTGATGGGCTACGACGTCATCATGGAGTACACCAACTACATGAACATGGCCTTCATGACCACACGGAAGGACGCGGAGGCCCACAGGGAGATGATGTCCGACGTGCTGGGCGACATCGACGCCAAGTTCCACGACATACTGTACTCGTGGGACGGGGCGACCCAGGAGCTGGCCGACATCAAGACGATGATGGAGATGGTCATCGAGGGCCAATCGCCCAAGGCCAAGGGCCGTCGGAAGTAGGGCCTAGGGCTGGGTAACGGGGTAGCGCTTGCGGTGGTCCGCCTCGAGCATCAGTTCCGCCAGCTTGTAGAAGGTCAGGTCCACGTTGTCCCCCGTCTTGGCCGAGGTCTTGTAGTAGAGGGTGTTGAACTTGGCCGCCAGCGTCTCCATGCCGTGCTCGTCCAGGGTCCAGTAGCCCTCCAGGTCCGTCTTGTTGTACACCATGAGCACCGACTTGTCGCCCATGGCGTTCCGGAACGAGTTGACCCACATGTCGATGTTCTCGATGGTGGACAGGCGGGTGATGTCGGCCACCACGATGGCGCCGTCGGCGCCCCTGTAGTACATCTCGTGGAGACGGGTGGACTCCTTCGAGCCGATGAGGTCCCATATCATCATGTCCATCTTGACCTTGTAGGCCACCGTGGGCACCTCCACCTCCTTCTTCGAGACGCGGGCGCCTATGGTGGACACGTACTTCTCGTCGAAGGTATTGAGGACGAACCTGCGGATGAGGCTGGTCTTGCCCACCGCCGGGTCGCCCAACAGGACGATCTTCTTCTTGACCCTCTTCGTCGGCTCGTTCATCGCAAGCATCTCCTATGAACCCACCCAGAAGGCCCCGGCGATCTTGCGGACCATGGAGATGGCGGCCAGGGCGGCCAGGTAGGAAGTCTTGGCGTTATCGGGACACGGGTAGTTGCTGACCCAGCTGCGCATCTCACCGAAGCTGCCCTTCAGGTGGATGGTGTGCTCGTTGCGGGTGACCTTCGGGTCGGCGATGATGCGTATCCTCGTCTCGTCGAACCCGATGCCCGCCAGCGACAGGGCGGCGGCCACGTTGATGTTCTGGGGGAAGTCGGTGACCGCCTTCCTGGCAGGCCCCTCGAAGAGGATGGTCTCCTCCTCCAGGTTCTCCAGGTCGATGCCCATCTGCTCCACCGTGGGGTTGCCGCGGAGGGCCACGGGGGGCTTGCGGGTCTCCAGCGTCACCTCGTCGATGCGGCCCTCGGCGGCGCAGCGGACCCCGTCCACCCCGGCGATGGCCCCCGTCGGGATGTAGATCTTGCACCTCTTCTCCCGGGCGATCCTCCGAAGGTGGTCCGCCAGCTTGTCGTCGGCCAGGGCGCCCACCGACATGAGCATCAGGTCCCGGCCCGCCCACAGCACCTGGGGTGCGAACTCGATGAGGGCGTCCTGGGACGCAGCCTCCACCACCAGCTCGCTGTTCTTGATGAGGACCTCGATGGAGGTCACGTGGACGGCCTTCTCCAGCCGGGCCGCCAGGGAGCGGGCCTGCTCCTCGCTGCGGTCGAACAGGAAAATGGCCCCGATGGCCTCGGTGCGGTCCATCGCGATGGCGATGGTCCGGCCGATGGAGCCGCAGCCGATGAGACCTATCTTCAACCTGGCCCTCCGGCGGTGCGATTCCCCGTCCGGGTTATTATAATTGCGCCCGTGGGGTCGCGTCGCGAGAATCAGTCCAGGCCCAGGTGGCCGATGGACTCGGCATGCCGGTACGCCTTGAGGAACTCCGCCGTGGTGAGCCTCCCCGCGATGTCCCTGTGCTCCTTCGCCCGGTAGACTGGCCGGTACTGGTCCATCACGTTCAGGCGCAGGGGGCCTATCTCCTCCCGGAGCCAGTTCATCAGCGGTATCGAGCAGCACTCCACGTGGTTGGGCAGCACCAGGTGCCGGACCAGGAGCTCGGCCTGACGGTTGGCCATCTTATGATTTCGGGAGACCACGCCGAAGTAGCCGTCCACCTTGGACAGGCGGGAGGCGCACACGTCGTTGCCGTACTTGAAGTCGGTGAGGTACACGTCCACCACGCCGTTGAGCAGGGCCAGGGTGCGCTCGGTCATGAACATGTTCGAGTTGAACACCTGGGGGCGGGGCTTGCGCGACCTCAGCACACCAAGGACCTTCAGGATGAAGGGCACGTTGGGGATGGGGTCGCCCCCCACCCAGTTCACGTTGCGCGAGGAGAACTCGTTGTGGAGGATGAGGTCCGCGCACTCCTCGGCCGACAACACCTCCCCCGAGAGGGGCTGGCGGGAGATGTCGTGGTTCTGGCAGAACTGGCACTCCAGATTGCACCCGGCGAAGAAGATGGTGTGGGAGGGGACCAGCTCGTGCTCCTCGCCGTGGTGCAGGAAGGATGAGCTGATGCGGGACTCGGTCACGCCGCAGGTGCCCGCCTTGCCCTCGGCCCGGTGGGCCCCGCAGCCCCTCTCGCAGAGCTGGCACTCGGCGGCCAGCCTGTCCGCCAGCTCCATCTTGAGCTCCAGCAGGCTCCCCAGGACGGGCTCGGGCGCCTCGTCGTCCCCAGACCTTGGGGTGTCGAACACCCCAGAGGACCTGATCTCCTGGATGGCCAGGTCGTGGACGGTCTCCAGGACTGAGGTGGGGTCGTCGGGGTCCCAGTCAAGCGCCCACGCGCGTGTGTGTACGAACTGGGGCCACCTGGTTCCGGCCAGCACCTCGCCGTACTTGGGTAGGTGCTCCGTCCGGTAGTCCACCCTCGGTCTTATCTTCACGTCCAAGAATAGGGCTGGCCCCCGAGATAAGGGCTTCGCCCGCCAGGACCTCCCGCCCAACGTCGGGAGAACCATAAAATAAGCGAAGACCTGTTGGTGGAGCGCAGGAAGAGTGCGTGCCATGTCCGGGTCGAGAGGGTGGAATCCCAAGTCAATCATTGCGATGACGCTGGTCGTGGTACTCCTGGTGCCCGTGGTGGCCTCCGCCCTTCCTCAAGATAGACCCCAGGTCGGTCCGGCGGAGGAAGAGGCCCCCCAGGGACCTCCCCCCGCGTGGCCCGTCACGAGCGCCCCGCGCGTCCCCCTTTCGGAGCGGCAGTGGGTGGTCTACGCCCACGAGAACGGCCGCCCCTACCCACCCCAGCTGATGGACGTCCTCGCCCCCAAGGGATGGGACGAGACGGTGGACGTGATCGTGCAGTTCAGGGAGGGCACCGACGACGGCGACAGGGCGCTCCTGGAACGGCTGGGACTCCAACTGGTCCATCAATGGAGCGGCGTGGACGCCTGCCACGTCCGCGGCCCCGTGGGCGCGGTCTGGAGGCTCGTCGACTCGGGCTCGACCTGGTACGTGGAGCCCGTCCTCCCCCTGGTGCTGGACATGGAGGTGGGCACCCGCGTCATCAATGCCTCCAAGGTGTGGTCCACCTACGTGCAGCAGTCCCTGGGCACCGCCAGCGAGCCCATCGACGGACGCGGCGTGACCTGCGTGGTGGTGGACACGGGCATCGACGCCAGCCACCCGGACCTGGACTACGGCACCAAGACGCTGTTCAACCTGCGTTCCGACTCTGGGGACGGTCCATACTACGAGATCGAGAACAGCGACCTGGGCTACGGGCACGGGACCCACGTGGCGGGCACCGTGGCGGGGAACGGCGACGCATCGGCGGGCGCGCGACGCGGGGTGGCCCCCGGCGCCAACCTCATCGGCATAACCATCGACACCGACAACTCGGCGGGCTACATCAACGCCATGGACTGGATCTGGACGAACTCCAGGCCCGGCAACAACCCCCACAACATCCGGCTTCACACCAACTCATGGCACAGCACCGTGGAGGAGTACGATCCCCAGAAGGCCCTCATCGTGCTCATCAACGCCATCTCCTTCGAGAACAACGTGGTCTCCACCTGGTCGGCGGGCAACGACGGCAGGCAGGACCCGGAGGGCAACGAGCTGACCACCTCGGGCCAGGGCAACACCCCCGTGGGCATCATGTGCGCCGCCTACGAGCGGGACGGCTCGGGCGTGGCGGAGTTCTCCTCCCGGGGCAAGCGGGGCGACACCCACACCTACCCCGACGTGGGCGCCCCCGGCGTGCAGATCTGGTCCTGCTCGGCCCGCCGCACCATCATATCCGGCGGCTCCTACGTGGGCGGCAACGAGAACCCCTACTACCTGGCAATCTCGGGCACCTCCATGTCCACGCCCCACGTGGCTGGCCTGGTGGCCCTGTTGTGGCAGGCGGCGCCCTCCCTGAAGATCTCCGACAAGCACGAGGACCACTCGGGCGACCCGGGCGACTGGTTCGACCGGGACGACACGCGCATCCACGAGATAGAGTGGATAATAGAGGCCACCGCCACCTACCTGGAGGGCAAGGGCCTGGGCATGAACGGCATCCCGCCCAGGGACGATGCCCTGGACGGCCGCGGGGTGGACGGACAGCCCGTCGACTACGTACAGGGCTACGGAATAGTCAACGCCGAGAAGGCGGTGGCCGTCGCCCTCACCCTGGAGCAGCTGCGGATGGAGAACCCCGGCGTCGACATCACCGTCGCCGACGCCCTGGCCGAGTACGGGGCGGCCACCGAGCAGGTGGAGCGGGAGGTTCCCACCGACATCCTCCAGGCATCCTGGAGCGGCGAGTGGTCCCGCTTCAACGACGCCGAGGGCGAGGAGTTCTTCTCCCAGAACCAGAGCAAGTTCGTTTTCGTTCCCGAGGGCGTTGAGTCGGTGGACGTCCAGGTCATCTACGCCACCATCAACCTGGTGGACGGCACCGCGGGCATGCTGACGTGGACGGTGGACTTCGGCGCCGATGGCAGTGAGGACGGCAGGGGCGCGCTCACCCCATCGCCGAACGGCGTCTCGACGGGGACAATAAGCGCCGCGGGGCACGAGGGCCAGTACTGGGCCTTCGGCGTGACGGGGAACGGCATCAAGTTCCAGCGGCCCACCAGGGACCACAACTACATCGAGGTGCGCATCGAGTACAGCACATCGATCCAGGCCCACCTTGGCTCCGGCTCTGGCGCCCTTGTCGTGGAGCCGCCCGACCTGGACGCCGGCTACTACCACGCGTACTCCCAGCCCTGGTCCTTCGGCACCCCCAGCGCCGAGTACGCCGAGGGCACGGTCGTCCTGCCCCACAGGGCCTACAACATGACGGTGGTCGACCTGGGCCGCGACCCGGGCGGTGGGCCCGGGACCTCCCCCGACGACGGGGACGGCACCAGCTGGTGGCTATGGCTCCTGCTGGCCCTAATCATCGTGCTGGTCGCCATCTACTGGCGCTACCGGGAGCGCATCGCCCTCAAGAGGCGCCTGCAGGGTGTCGCGGACAGGGCCCGTTCGGTGGCGGGACGCGTGACCCGGCGTCCCACGGGGTAGAGCCTGCGAACACCCTCGGTTGTACCTTGGGTTCCCCGTTCGTGAGGCACTGATTATCCCGTCTACATCCCGGTGTAAACAATACCGGTGTGCTTATATATCGGCGTGCCCACTCGCTCCTTGGGGTCATTGGTCGCCTGGTACCGCCGGGGGTAAATCATGGTACCCATGGGAGATAGGTCCTTATCGGGGGTCTTCGGACCCCCGCATCCTCATTATGTTGCCCACTGACCGTGACCCCACCCATCCCTTCTCACGAGTCAAGCCCTTCCAAAGTGAAGTGGACCCGCTCCTTCTGGGCCCCCTTCGACTCGCGGCCCAGGGGCACCAGGTGGCCCAGCTCGCTCAGGTTGCGCACGTGGGTGCCGGCGCAGGGGCACAGGTCGTAGCCCACGATGTCCACCACGCGCAGGGAGGTTATGTGCTTGGGCAGCAGGTCCAGCTGGGCCCGGCCCACCTTGACCCTGTCCTCCATCTCCGTCCTGTCCATCTCGTAAACGGAGACGGGGATGGCCTCGTCCACCAGCTGGTCGAACCTCTCCTTGACCCTCTGGAGGTCCTCGTCGGTGAGCTTGGACCGGTCGAAGTCGATGCGGGACCGGTCGTGATAGAGCTGGTTGCCCACGGTGTGGGCGCCGTAAAGCTCCAGGATGACGGCGGAGATCAGGTGCTGGGCGGTGTGCATGCGCATGTGGGCGTAGCGCCGTTCCCAATCGAGGGTGGCATGTACCCGGTCTGGGACCGACTGGACGTCGCCCTCCACCACGTGCTTGACGATGCCCTTCTTCAGGACCTCCTTGACCTCCACGGAGCCCCCGTCCCACTCCAGCCTCCCGTGGTCGGTGGGCTGGCCCCCTCCCTCGGGGTAGAACGCGCTCTCGTCCAGGACCACGTAGTCCTTCTTGCGCTTGATGACCCGGGCGTCCCACTCGCGGATGTAGTTGGCCTCCACGTCGGGCATGAACAGCATCTCGGTGTCTGCCATGTGGCGTCCCCCGGCCTCGAAGGGGCCTGGCCATACTTATCGGTTTTCCCCGAACGAACGGCCCCGGTTTTAAATACCCGGCAAGCACTTGTACCAGGTAGAGAGGCGTCGTGTCGCAACACTGAAACGCACGGGAATACTCTTATATAAGAACTGGAACATAGACAACGTCCCCAGTGAGTGGTGTCCTTGGAAGACGAATACACCGAGGTTGAACTTGACGAGAAGGCCGGCGACGAGCTTACCCACGAGCCCATAGACCAGTGGGTGAGTCGCCAGAAGTTCTCCGATACCTCAGAGGTCAAGATCCCCGAGCGGCTGGTGGACCAGGTCATCGGCCAGGAGCGGGCGACGGAGGTCATCCGCAAGGCCTCGGAGCAGAAGCGTCACGTGATGCTGATAGGCTCCCCCGGCACCGGCAAGTCGATGCTGGCCAACTCGATGACCGAGATGTTGCCCAGGGGAGAGCTCCAGGACATCATATGCTACCACAACCCCGAGGACGGCAACCAGCCCAAGGTGAGGGTCGTCCCTGCTGGCAAGGGCAAGGAGATCGTGGCCCAGCAGAAGATGGAGGCGCTGCAGCGCAAGAAGGAGCGCCAGTCCGTCTTCATCGTGTTCGTGGCCCTCATCGTCATCATGTTCGTCCTCTTCGCCTTCAAGCGGGGCGAGGACGGCGAGCTGTACTTCGACACCACGGTGCTGTTCTGGGGCATCCTCATCGCGATAATCATCCTGGTGTTCATGAGATGGTCTGCGGGCAAGGGCGAGATGGCCATGGTGCCCAAATTGCTCATCTCCCACGACCCGGACGACATGCCGCCCTTCGTGGACGGCACCGGCGCCCACGCCGGAGCGCTGCTGGGCGACGTGAAGCACGACCCCTTCCAGTCCGGGGGGCTGGAGACACCGGCCCACGAACGCGTGGAGGCCGGCGCCATCCACCGGGCCAACAAGGGCGTGCTCTTCATCGACGAGATCAACATGCTGCGCATCGAGTCCCAGCAGTCACTCCTCACCGCCCTCCAGGAGGCCGAGTTCTCCATCGTGGGCCAGTCCGAGCGGAGCTCGGGCGCGATGGTGAAGACCGAGGCGGTGCCCACCGACTTCGTGCTGGTGGCCGCCGGCAACCTTGACGCGGTAGGGGCCATGCATCCTGCCCTGCGGTCGCGCATCCGCGGCTACGGCTACGAGGTGTTCGTCAGGGACACCATGACCGATACCCCCTCCAACAGGGCCAAGATGGTCCGCTTCATCGCCCAGGAGGTGACCAAGGACGGCAAGATACCCCACTTCGACAAGTCGGCGGTGTCCGAGGTCCTCCTGGAGTCCCAGCGCCGGTCGGGCACGTCGGGCAAGCTGACGCTGCGCCTGCGCGAGCTGGGCGGCCTGGTCCGCACCGCGGGCGACATCGCCAGGGAGGCGAACGCCGACCTGGTGAACGCAGAGCACGTCCGAGATGCCAAGCGCATCGCCCGGAGCCTGGAGCAGCAGATCGCCGACCAGTACATCGAGCGGAAGATGGAGTACAAGTCCTACACCATCTCCGGCTACGAGGTGGGACGCGTCAACGGCCTGGCCGTCATGGGCGCCCAGGACCAGGGCGTCTCCGAGGTGGCGGGCGTGGTCATGCCGATAATGGCCGAGGTCACCACGTCATCGTCTGCCTCCGAGGGCCGCATCATCGCCACGGGCAAGCTGGGCGACATCGCCAAGGAGGCGGTGATGAACGTAAGCGCCCTCATCAAGAAGTACACCGGGCAGGACATCCGGAACTACGACATCCACATCCAGTTCATCGGCACCTACGAGGGCGTGGAGGGCGACTCGGCCTCCATATCCATCGCCACCGCCGTCATCTCCGCCCTGGAGGACCTGGAGGTGGACCAGGAGGTGGCCATGACCGGCTCCCTCTCGGTCCGCGGGCAGGTGCTGCCCGTGGGCGGCGTCACCGCCAAGGTGGAGGCCGCCGCCGAGGTGGGCATCAAGCGGGTCATCGTGCCGGCGCCCAACATGAAGGACCTGATGCTCCAGTCCAAGTACAAGGACAAGATAGAGATCATCCCGGCCGAGACGCTGGGCGACGTGCTGGAGGTGGCCCTCGTGGGCGGCACCCGCAAGTCGTCCCTGGTGGACAGGCTGGCCAGCATGATCAAGAAGAAGCGGGACGACGAGCACCGGAAGCCAGAGGCCCTGGACATCCCGGCCGTTCCGCACCCGCACTGAGCTTCCCCGTCGGGGGGTGGGGAGAACGCGAGCACTGGTGATAGGCAGGTTCCAACCGTTCCACCGAGGCCACCTATCGGTCATCGAGGAGATAGCCGCCGAGGCGGACGAGCTGCTGATAGGGATAGCGGCCGCCGAGGCATCGGGCACGCCCCGGAACCCCTTCACCGCGGCGGAGCGGGGCGAGATGGTGAGGAGGGCACTGGACGGGGCCGGGCTCCGGCACTATCGCATCATCGACCTCCCCGACATCCACAACCCGCCCGTGTGGGCGAAGTACGTGGCGGGACTGGTGCCCGAGTTCGACGTGGTAGTGGCCCACTCCGACGAGACGCTGGACCTGTTCCGGGAGGCGGGCTACGAGGTGCAGAAGGCCGCGCCCCACGAGATGGAGACCTACTCGGGGACGCGGATACGTCACCTGATGATAGAGTTCGACCAATGGGAGACGCTGGTGCCGCCCGACGTGGCCGAGTATCTGAAGGGAATCGACGGCCCGGCGAGGGTGAGGCGGTTGGCGCTGGGTTAGTTCTTCTCGATATCTTATTATATCTTTCTGGTACGAACTCCAGTATTATACATTTTTCCAATTTATACTGGAGTTTGCACCAAATTAGAGTTATATACACCACCCCGATAGGTCCGTCGAAGGCCTCCTCGAGGGAGGGGGGTGGTGGTAATGGAAAGGAAGATACTGGTGTTCGTGTGCCTGCTGGTGATCGCCCTGATGGTGGCGTCGACGGTGCCCGTGGGGGCGAAGAAGCCCCCGAAGGACCCGCCTGATGGAGGCAGCGATCCAACGGGGACGATCTACTACACCTATCACGAGGACGGGACCCACAACGTCTACACCATGAACGCTGACGGGTCGAGCAAGACGAAGCAGAACGAGTGGCCGGGGGAGTACTACTCCATGAGCCGGTCGGAGCACGGAGGGAAGTGGTGGTTCATCGGGTTCGATTCCGTCACGGGTTCGTATCCTGACGGACAGCCCAGGTACGAGATCTTCGCCACGAGCGACGACGGTCAGACCTCGGTTCAGCTGACCGACGACGCCGACATGGCGTACACGCGCCTGAGCATCCCACCCACGTGGGGCCTCAGCGATGACACCGTGACCTGGTCGGCTGTGATATGGGGGACGGACGCGAGCGGGAACGACGTCGAGACGGGCGCGGGCATCTACCAGGCGACCGTCAACTGGGTGGACGACGCCGTGACGTCCATCGGCACCATCAACGAGGTCGTCGATTGTAGCGCCCACAACTATGGTTCCACGCAATACCACCCGGCCGCGAGGGAGGGCATGGATTGGTCACCCGACGGTACGAAGTTGACGTATGGAAGGTACGACGACATGGACAAGGTGATCAAGGTCTACATCTACGCCATCTCGAGCGATGTGGAGACCGAGCTCGCGACCGGGTACAACCCGAAGTGGTCCCCCGACGGGGCTCTCATCGCCTACGGGTACGCCAGGGACCTTTACATAATCAAGCCCGACGGGACCGGGGAGACCAAGCTGGTCACCCACGATGAGAAGGTCAAGAGCATGGAGTCAATCCGGCACCACCTCTGGGCACCCGATAACAAATTCCTCGTATACCAGTCACGGAAGATCAGCTACACAAAGATCGGCGTGCAGTACACCAACATCGTCGTGGTCGACCTGGACGGCGACAAGGACGTACTCACCGGCACGCTCACCAGCACCGAGTACAAGACGACCGTCGGATGGAGGTAGGAAGGGGGAAGGGATCCTAACCGGCATGTCGGTCGCCATGATGGTGCCTGATGGTTCCGGAGCGCCGACACCTCGTCCGGACGACGGCAGGATAATTATTCAATTGATTGGATGGAAAACATTATAACGAGAAGTAAGCAAGTACCAGGAGGGAGGGAACCGTGAGGCGAACCGGGGCACTGGTAATAATCTCCCTACTATGCACGAGCACCTTCGTGCAGGGGTTGGTCGTCGGCCCGACCCTGGAGGTAGGTCCGTTACCAGGCGAGCTTGAGATGGATGATGAGTTGACCGATTCTAGCGTTAATCATGACCTCGGGAGCATCCGGGGACACTTCACCGAGAACCGCGGGCAGTTGGATGCGGACGGCATCAGTATATACTGTCTGGGCTCGACCCTCTCGGTGGCATTCGGGACTTCCTCCGTGTCATACGACTTCACGCCTAGCGGTCACGATACCGGGGTCGCCTACAGGATCACCTTCGACGGGGCCAACGAAGTGGAACCTATTGGATTCGACGAGATGGCCCACCGGACCAACTTCTTCATCGGCTCGGACCCGGACGGATGGGTGTCGGGAGCCCGCAACTACAGGCAGGTCGTCTTCCAGGACCTGTACGATGGCATCGACCTGAGATTCAGGTTCTCAGAGGGTATGCTGAAGTATGAGTTCTTGGTCGCACCCGAGGTCGACCCCCAAACGATTACCATGACCTACGCAGGGATAGACCACCTCGAGATCGATGGGTCGACCGGGGACCTCAAGATAGTGACCCCCATCGGTGTCATCAACGACATGGCACCCATAACTGAGACCTTCGAGAGGGAGCCGGTCGAGAGCAGGTATGAACTAAGCAGTCCAAGATCGGCAGGATTCCAGATCGGATTGCACGATACTTCTAGCGGACTTGTCATCGACCCAGGCCTGGAGTTCAGCACTTACCTAGGTGGCTCCGAGTTCGATA
>JABAHP010019228.1_pt1 | contig 13002 bp, 7 predicted proteins | sample 7062081 | NCBI WGS metagenome assembly JABAHP01 (sample SAMN14534357, study PRJNA622989) | marine sediment metagenome | biome: marine biome [ENVO:00000428]; feature: marine pelagic biome [ENVO:01000023]; material: deep marine sediment [ENVO:00002113] | place: India: Gulf of Kutch | collected... | reverse complement strand
GGTCTGGGGGTATGCCCGTTTTGTGGTGTGAAACAGTGGTTACCACGTGACACATGCCCGAACTAGGGCGAGAGGAGGGTCTCGCGCAATAGGGATAGGGAGCAGCAGTTCATCTGGGCTCGCACCCCAGCAGCATTGAGAACATCATCAATACTTCGACGAGGAGAGACAAATGAGAAGACGAGTACGACTATCAGCTTTGGCACTGCTTCTAGTCGTGGCCTTGGTTGTGGGAACCCTGCCCATGGCCCTGGCCGAACCGGCAGAGCGCGTCCTGATTGAGTACATGCCCGGCAAGGGCGCGGCGGTCCGCGGCACTGTGCAGGCGGCGGGCGGGCAGGTCCACCACGAGTTTGGTCGCATCAACGCCATGGCGGTGAGTGTCACGGAGCGCTGGGCCAGGAGAATGGCAAAGGACCCGAACGTGCTCTCGATCGAGCCTGATGCCAAGCGCTACATCGCAGCCGATCCGTCTACCGAGCAGGTTGTGCCTTTTGGCATCGATCGCGTCCAAGCCCCCCAGGTATGGGATGAAGGATTCGAGGGTGAAGGCGTCACGGTCTGCATCATCGACACCGGGCTGTACCCCTTGCACGAAGACATCGATGAGACCTATGTCCTCGGTGGCGTCTCCCAAGACCCAGCTAGCGACTGGGATTCCGATGGCTACGGGCACGGGACGCACGTCGCAGGTACTATCACCGCGGCGGACAACGACGTCGGCGTCATCGGCGTGAGCCCCGGCAAGGTGTCGCTGTACATCGTCAAGGTCTTTGGCGAGGATGGCCTGTGGACGACCGCCTCCGACCTGATGGCCGCTGCCTTTGAGTGCGCTGATAATGGTGCGCAGATTATCAGTATGAGCCTCTCCGGGTCCGCGGGACCCAAGGCGGAGCACAAGGCCTTCAACGCGCTGTATAAGGAGGGGGTGCTGTCAGTGGCTGCGGCCAGCAACGATGGCACTCGCCAGCGTGTGTTCCCTGCCTCGTACGATTCGGTCATCTCGGTGGCTGCCACAGATATCAACAATGACATCGCCGACTTTTCCAACCAGAACCGGTGGGTCGAGTTGGCAGCGCCTGGCGTGGGTGTGCTGAGCACCGTCCCCTACGTGCCCGATAGCTGGCTGTACGTGGGTGACGAGGCGTATTCGGGCAACCCGATGGAGTTCGCTCCCTACGGTGAAGTCACGGGCGAACTGGCGGATGGCGGCTTCTGCCTCCCCGGCGACACCGCTGGTGACTGGGCTGGCAAGGTGGTGCTCTGCAGCCGAGGCGACGCCACCTTTGCTGAGAAGGTCGCGAAGGTGATGGAGGGCGGCGGCGCTGCCGCGGTCATCTATAACAACGCCCCAGGGCTCTTCTCCGGCACGCTGGGCGAGGCGGGTGAGTGGATCGTGGCTATCAGCCTCAGCCAGGAAGATGGGCAGGCAGCGCTCGCGTACCTGGGCCAGCAGGCCACGGTAAAGGCCGCGCTACCTATCCCGGGCAGCAGCTACGAGGCCTGGAACGGCACATCAATGGCTACCCCGCACGTCTCCGGCGTGGCGGCTCTCCTGTGGAGCTCCAACCCGAATCTGACGAACGCGCAGATACGCGAGGCGATGGCCATGACCGCCATGGACCTGGGCGAGCCTGGGCGAGATATCGCTTTTGGCTACGGCTTGGTGCAGGCCTACGATGCCCTGCAGTACCTGGAGAGCATGGGGCCGGGCCAGGGGCCCAAAGGACCAAAGCAGTAAACTCGCGCTTGGCAGGGAGCGATAGCCTGTCAGGAGCGGCGTAGCGAGAGCCTGGCTGGGATGGACCCTGGCCAGGCTCTTCTCGCACTGCGGTGGTGCGCGTAACTTTCCCGCCTGGTCCACGTCTAGTATGTAGCGGGGAGGGGTGTGCCCCAGATCGGTTGGATAGGGTCCCAAGGCGTGCCCGGCAGATGGTGGCGTCAAGGGAAAACGCCGGCCGGCTTGGGATGCGCCCGCGTTTCGTTGTATAGCTGAGGCTGTCCAGCCTCACAGGTCCGCTTGGCGGCGAGAGGAGGGACTCGCGCGATAGAGGAATCCGCTTAACTGGGTTCGCGCCCCAACAGTAGCAACCTTTCCGGCACCATCAACACTCGACGAGGAGAGACAAATGAGAAAACGAGTACGACTACCAGCTCTGGCACTACTGCTAAGTGTGGCCCTGATCGTGGGAACCTTACCCATGGCCCTGGCGGAACCGGCGGAGCGCGTCCTGATCGAATACATGCCCGGCAAGGGCGCCATGGTCCGCAACACCGTGATGGCGGCGGGTGGTCAGGTCCACTTTGAATTCGATGGCATCAACACGATCGCGGCGAGCGTCCCCGGGCGCTGGGCAAGCAGGCTGACCAAGGATCCAAACGTGGTGCGCGTTGAAGCCGATCCTGTGCGGTACTTGGATGCAGATCCGTACGAAGAGCAGGTCATGCCCTACGGCATCGAGTACGTCCAGGCCCCTGCGGTATGGGCCGAGGGCCACACCGGTGATGGTGTGAAAGTCTGCATCATCGACACCGGGTACGGCGCCCATCACGAGGACCTGCAGGGGATCCCGGTCGAGGGCTACTCCCAGGTCGACGACGATTGGGCCTTTGACGGCTACGGGCACGGGACGCACGTCGCCGGCACCATCAATGCTGTGGACAATGAAGTGGGCGTCATCGGCGTCAGCCCCGGAGACGTGGAGTTCTACATCGTCAAGATCTTTGACGATGCCGGGGAGTGGGTGCCACAGACGCGCGCCTCGAACCTGATGGCGGCGGCGCAGATGTGCGCCGACAACGGGGCCCAGATCATCAGCATGAGCCTGGGCGGCAGCAGCAAGGCCCTGCCTGAGGAAAAGACCTTCAATGCCCTGTTCGAACAAGGGGTGCTGTCCGTTGCCGCCGCGGGCAACCAGGCAGACGACAAGGACCACTTCCCCGCCTCCTATCCGTCGGTGGTATCTGTGGGCGCCATCGATGTGAACTATGCCGCGGCCGACTTCACTAACTTCAATGACGGGACCGAGCTGGCAGCGCCTGGTGTGAGTGTGCTGAGCACCGTGCCCTTTGTCTCTGTGGCCGGTGTGAGGACGGCAGATGGCGAGTACTTTAAGGGTCTGGGTATGACCTTTGCTGGCGTAACAGAGGCGCCCATTCCCGGGACGTTGGTGTTCGGTGGCCTCTGCGATAGTTGGTCCGCAGAGTGGGCTGGCCAGATCGTCCTTTGTGAGCGGGGTGACATCAGCTTTGCCGACAAGGTAAGCAATGTCATGCAAGGTGGCGGTCTTGCGGCTGCCATCTACAACAACGTCGAGGGCGACTTTGGTGGGACTCTCGGCGAAGAGGGCGACTGGATCCCGGCAATCAGCCTCAGTCGGGAGAATGGGCTGATCCTGAAGGACTCCTATCTGGGAACAGATGTCGAGTTCGAGAACTTTGCGCCCTCAGTTGGGAGTGGGTATGAGGCTTGGGGCGGCACGTCAATGGCCACGCCCCACGTTTCTGGCGTTGCCGCGTTGCTGTGGAGCGCCAACCCCAAGTGGACCAACGCGCAGATCCGCGAGGCGATGGTCATGACCGCCATGGACCTGGGCGAAGAGGGCTGGGATCCCTACTTTGGTCACGGGCTGGTACAGGCCTACGATGCCTTGAAGTATCTCGAAGACCTGAAGCCGGGCCAAGGACCTAAAGGACCGAAAAAGTAGAACGGCGCTTGGCAGGAAGCGATAGCATGTCAAGGGCGGCGTAGCGAGAGCCTGGCTGGATTACAACCCGGCCAGGCTCCTCTCGCCGGGCAGTGGTCATGTCCCGCCGCTGTCACTGGACTGTAGGCACAAGCCCGCACCAATTACGCTACGCAAACCTGATTCACGGTGAGAGGAGGATTTTGCGCGAGAGGAGTAGCCAGCACCTTGGGCCCGCACCCCAACAGTAGCATATCCCGTATCATCCACACACCACGAGGAGAGACAGATGAAGAAACTGGCGACGATTCTCTTACTGATGGCTGCGCTGGCGATGTCCATATCCGGTGCAGTGCCTATCGCCGCGGAAACCCAGAAGGGCGATGTTCAGCAGAGCTCTAACGGGGTCTACATTGTTCAGATGATGGAACTGCCCGTTGTTGCCTACGAAGGTGGCATCCCGGGTCTGGCTGCGACCGCACCGGGAGCGGGCACGAAAGTCAACCCGAACAGTCCAGCGGTCGCCAACTATGTGCGACACTTGAATGACAAGCATAATGAGGCTCTTGGCAGAGTGGGTGGAGGGGCGAAGCTCTATGACTACACCTATAGCTTCAATGGTTTTGCTGCCCAACTGAGCCCGGAGCAGGCCAAGAAGATGACCACCGTTGACGGTGTCATCGCGGTGACCCCTGATGATCTGCAATATGCGGACACGGCTTCCACGCCGACGTTCCTGGAACTCGATGCCGATGGCGGCTTGTGGGATCAGCTTGGCGGTGTGAGCAATGCCGGTGAAGGCATCATCATAGGCGTTGTTGACTCGGGCATCTGGCCCGAGAACCTGAGCTTCACAGACCGTGTCGACAAGGATGGCGTACCCTCTGAGAAAGGCAAGTTGGTTTACAGGCAGGTCCCCGGCTGGAATGGCCAGTGCACCCCTGGTGAGGAGTTCACGGCTGCAGATTGCAACCAGAAGCTGATCGGCGCCCAGTACTTTAATGCCGCTTGGGGCGGGGATGAAGGGATCGACGCAGCGCGGCCCTGGGAGTTCAACTCCCCGCGCGACTACAACGGCCATGGCTCTCACACTGCCTCTACGGCTGCCGGCAACAATGGTGTCCCGATCACGGGCCCGGCTGCTGTGTTTGGCACCATCAGCGGCATGGCGCCGCGGGCGCGCGTTTCCGTGTACAAGGCCCTGTGGTCCCTGGAAGACGGCTCCCAGGCCAGCGGCTGGACGTCTGATCTGGTGGCGGCCATCGACCAGGCCGTGGCCGACGGTGTGGATGTGATCAACTATTCCATCAGTGGCTCTCGCACCGACTTTCTCTACCCGGCGATGTATTCTTTCTTGCTCGCCGCTCGCGCGGGCATTTTCGTCTCTTGCTCGGCCGGCAACAGTGGGCCCACGGCAAGCACCGTGGCGCACGCTGGCCCCTGGGTCACCACAGTAGCAGCCGGAACCCACAACCGCAGTGGTGAAGGTTCGGTGACCATGGGCGACGGGAACACCTACTATGGCGCTTCCCTGGCAACTGCCGTTGGTCCAGCGCCCCTGATCTCGTCGAAGGATGCCGGCCTTCCTGGGGTGGATCCGGACGATCCAGCGCTCGTGCTGTGCTTCAGCTCCCTCGACGGTGGCAACCTGCTCGATCCGGCCAAGGTTGCAGGCAAGATCGTAGTCTGTGACCGCGGCGAGATCGCGCGTGTGAACAAGAGCTTTGCCGTCTATGAAGCTGGCGGCGTGGGCATGATCATGCTCAATGTGGTTAACGCCTCCCTCAATGCCGACTTCCACTCGGTACCGTCCGTGCACCTTCAGGTGACTGACTATGACGCGGTCCATGCGTATGCGGATGCACCTAACGAGGGAGCGATTGCTACCATCAATGAGGCTGTCATCACCGACGATGTGCCGGCTCCCACGACTGCCTCCTTCTCCTCAGTGGGTCCGCTCCTTGCCGGTGGCGGCGACCTGCTCAAGCCAGATCTGATGGCCCCTGGAGTGGACATCCTGGCGGCGGTGGCGCCTCCTGGCAACGCCGGTCGCGATTTCGACCTGTACAGTGGTACCTCGATGGCGGCCCCGCACGTAGCCGGGGTGGCAGCTCTGATGATGCACGCTTACCCTGATTGGTCGCCGATGATGATCAAGTCGGCCCTGATGACCTCAGGCTACGACATCATCCATGTACCGAACACCGACCCGGCCGTGATCTTCCAGCAGGGCGCTGGCCATATCGCACCCAATGGTGCTGCGAATCCCGGCCTCGTGTTCGATGCAGGCTGGAACGACTGGCTGGCCTTCCTGTGCGGCACTACGGCCGCAGTGAGTCCGTCAACGTGCGAGGCTTTGGCCGGCATGGGCTACTCGCTGGATCCCAGCGACCTGAACGTTGCTTCCATCGCCATCGGCGATCTGGCCGGCATGCAGACCGTCACCCGCAAGGTGACTAACGTCAGCGGTGCGGAACAGACCTTCAAGGCATCCGTGCATGGGATGGCTGGTATCGACGTCGTGGTCAGCCCGGCGGAAATCACGCTGCAAGCAGGCGAAACCGGCGCTTTCCAGGTCACTTTTACCCGGACGACTGCGCCCCTCAATGAATACGTCGGCGGCCAGCTTTCCTGGAGAAGGGGTGGGTACAACGTGCGCATCCCCATGGTGGTCCGCCCGTTTGTCTTGGGAGTCCCGTCCGAGCTCTTTGGCACCGGCGAGCCCATCAGCTACGACGTGACGTTTGGGTATGACGGTGACTTTGTGGCAGCAGCCCGCGGCCTTGTCCCGGCGACTACCTTCGAGGGCAACGTGTTGGATGATCCCAGCGACGGCCCGTGCAACCTGAATACACCCAACGCGGCCTTGCATCCTGTGACCATCCCGGAGGGCACGACCTACGCCCGCTTCTCGCTCTTTGACGACTTTACCGACGGTGATGACGACCTGGACCTCTGTGTGTATCTTGGAAACACCCAGCTTGGGTACAGCGGTTCCGGTACTTCGGCTGAAGAGGTCAACCTGCTCAATCCTGTAGCTGGCGAGTATACCGTGGTGATACAGGGTTGGGGCACCGATGGCCCCGATGCCAACTTTACCCTGTTCCACTGGCTGGTTGGCAGCTCGGCGACTGGCAACATGTCCATCAGCGCTCCGACCGAGGCCACGCTTGGGACCACGGGCACGATCGACCTGACCTTCAGTGGGCTGGCGCCCATCACCAAGTACCTGGGAAGCGTTGCTTACGACGGTACGGCCAACATGCCAGACCCGACGATCGTGCGGGTGGATACACCGTAGCGAAGGAGGGTCTTTTGGCCCGAGGAAGTGAACTCGCGCTTGGCAGGAAGCGATAGCCTGTCAAGAGCGGCATAGCGGGAGCCGGGTTGGGATCTATCCTAGCCCGGCTCTTCTCTATTCCAGACACGTACCGCAGGTGGCAGGCTCCAGGAGAAACCGGAACTGGGACGGGACCCGTAACCTATCGGGCTATTCTACGTCTAGTAGGTAGCGGGAGGGGTAGGTGTGTCCTGGGGAGGGTTCCTAAGGACCACGGAGAAACGAGACGCGCTTGGCAGGAAGCGATAGCCTGTCAAGAGCGGCGTAGCGGGAGCCAGGCTGGTATCTTTGCCAGCCTGGCTCTTTTCTGTGGCAATCGAAACTACCGCTTGATTTTGCCCGGCAGGATATAGGGATAATCGCGCCGCAGGATCTTGGTCCGGAGAAAGCGGTCGATCCGGCGGAATGACAGGTAGAGTGTCCAGATCAGGGCGTCCTCGCGGTAGTAGGACGTTATCTCCTTGTGAGTGATGGGTTCGATACCCAAGTCCGCTGCCTCCTTCTCAAAGAAACCGTTGACCAGATCGAGCACCCGAGGGATCAGATCGCCTCGCTGCTCCTTCTGAAAGTTCGCGACCAGGTCGATAACTACGCGCCGTAGGTCATAGTAGCGGCCGACGACGTCCTCCAGGAACAGCAGGCGCAGTATCCAGGCCAGGAAGGAGGGGGCGCTGCGCAAAAAGATCTCGGCGTCCAACTGGTCATTCCCATCGATGCGGAACAATGGCGTGCTGGTATCGAGGTAGAGGAGCGGGGTAGCGCTGTCGACGAATGGCTTCTCCGGATCGAAACCCTCTATCGACCAGTTGGAGATCTGTCCGTCCAGGCTGAGTTGCACATGGTCCTGCCGCCGGTTGAACTCCCACACCGGGAGCATCTCCCGGAGGACGCACCGGACCAGGTGCAGCACCATTTCATCAGGCAGCAAGTGCAGGGCCTGGTTGCCGATGCTGGCCGATGGGAGGCGGCGCTGGATGATGTACAAGACGGGGCGGCCGGCCTGGCTGGTAAGGGAGGCAAACCCGTGCGCGGGCAGGCGCAGGCCGGCTTCCTGCTGCAGCAGGCGGCAGTACTCCTCGTAGGCAGATTGATATGCCTGGATCTCGCCTTCATCCTTGAAGAGCGGCATTCGCTTGAACGCGAGTCCCTCCAGGGTCTCGGCATTCACGGCGAAAACTGTGCTGATCTCTCCGTAGCCCAGAACAGTGGCAGGGATCTGGCTGTCTTCGGGCGCTTGAGGATCCAGCCCGCGCTCGAATTCGCGCAACTGGTCGAGTTGAACCGGGGAGAGTTGCATTGTGCCTCCTTCCTCGGTGCGGGCAACGGCCGGTTCAGCGCTCAAAGTTGGCTCGCCTGTTCAGAATATCCCAGGCCAGGGAGAACAGGAGCGACGGGCGCTCACGAATCGGTGCTGAGGACACGGTCTTTGTCCAGCGCGAGGTTGCGTCCGCGGCGCGGTCAAAGCAGGAGGTGGTGAAGGCGACAAGGTCCGCGGTGCGCTCTGCCGGAGAAAGGCTGGAGAGCCGGGTGCGCGCCTCGTCTGCCTCGATCACAAAGCTTGCCTCCAGGGCGTCTCGTTGCTCCCGGTACAACTGCATGCGGCCGGGATAGTCGCGGATCACGGTTCTGTGCAGGCGCTCGTGGGTCCACCAGAGTGACTGTGGATCGTAGAGCCCAGTGGGTTCGGGCCCATGCGGCGGCAGGCCAGCCCCACCCAAGAACACAGGCTTGAAGATGCCGGTGCAGGTTGCAGATGTGCCGGTCAGCCAGATGGTGGGAAGCACAGGCAGGAGGTGGGCAACCATGGCTCCCGTGGTCTGGCTGGGGCGGAGGGGGCCCATGCTCGCGTGGACGCACAACTTGTCCATGAACACGCCCTTGCCGGGATTCCAGGCTGGGTTACCGGCTGCCTTCGGACCATGATCGCGAAGGGCATCCATCAGCGTATCGACGGTGATCCGGCCCTGCTGAGCTTCTAGTAGCTCGCTCGAGCGACGCTGCCTGGCCTTGCAGCCATCGAGGTTGGTAAAGAGCCGGTCTGAGTAGCATCGGGCAAAGTGGAAATCCTCGTGTGACTTGCACCAGCCTTTATCAATTGCGTGCTCCACCAATCCCGGGGAAGCCCTGTCCCATTCCGAGCCGATGGTCAGGCCGTTAGAGATGGTGCGCACGCCCCGCACCCTCTCGGTGACCCAGAAGCTGCCTGCCGACTCTAACACCCAGGCTTCGGCCGGGTCGGCAATGATGAAGGCGTTGTGATAATACTCCTTGTGGTGAAAGCCGCAGTTGCCGCCCTGGCCAAAAGTGTCCAGCAGATCTATGATGACGTCCAAGGCCTTGCGGGCGGTGTCGGCTCGCTCCAGGGCGAGCCGTAGCATATCCATCCCGATCAGGCCCGGTTCCTTGTCATAGGGTTCCCTGGTAAAGACCGCCTCGTTCCCAATTGAGACGCCGAACTCGTTGGCCCCCATCTCGCCGCCCCAGATCCAGAATGGCTTGGAGAGCAGCACCTCGTAGGTTTCCGCTACTTGTGGGACCTCTATGTAGGTGCACTTGACGGTGTCGCCGGCCGTGTGGCTGGCCCGGGGAAAGTGGGCCAGGACTTGGGCCTCGTTGGGCTGGCGGTCGCTGTTCTTGGCCAGGATCACCGAGCCATCAGCGGTTGCATCACCTACAGCTACCAGGGTGTCGCACATTCGCTCACTCCTTGTATGGCTGCCACGGCGCCGGTCAGCGGCGATTCACGGAAATCTCGGTTTCAGTTCAGGCGCGGTCCTCACTCTCGAATGGGGACAGTATAGCATAGAATCGGATGCAGCCCAAACAGGCCTGATCCGGGTCAAGGTTGGTCGGGCTGGCGCCCAAGCAGCCAGCCGCGAATGATGGCCTGTGCAGATTGGACCGGGGAGTGAAAAGATCTCAGAGGGGGATGGTCTGCAACAGATCCTGGTTGGTGGGGTGTTTCTCCAACAGTTGCAGCAGGGAGGCCAGAGCTTGCCTCGGCGCGCGCCCCGCCAGGGCGCGGTGCAGTTTGGTCAGGCGCTGGTAGTCGTCTGGGCTGTAGAGCAGGTGATCCTTGCGGGTGCCACTGGCAGTGACGTCAATCGCCGGAAAGAGCCGGGCCTGAGCCAGCGAGCGGTCGAGGATGACTTCCGAGTTGCCTGTGCCCTTGAATTCCTCAAAGACCACCTGGTCCAGGCGCGAGCCCGTGTCTACGAGTATCGTGGCGATGATGGTGACAGAGCCCCCATTCTCTATGTTGCGCGCCTGCCCGAAAAAGCGACGCGGGATCTCGAGCGCGCCAGCGTCGAGCCCGCCGGACAGCGAGCGCCCCTTGCCCCGCCCCCCTTTGAGGTTAAAGGTGCGGGCCATGCGGCTGAGGCTATCGACCAGGACCACGACGTCGTGCCCGCACTCCAGCTCGGTGCGGATGTGCGCCAGCATCAACTCGGTCAGGGCCACATGCTCCCGCTGCGGGCGGTCGGCCGAACTGGCGAATACCTCGGCATCGACGGCGCGCCGGAAGAAGGTGACCTCCTCAGGGCGCTCGTCGATCAGGAGCACGATAATGCGCGTCTCAGGATCGCCGGCGCGTATGGCTCGGGCCATCTGCTCCAGGAGGGTGGTTTTGCCTGCCTTTGGCGGCGAGACGATCAGGCCCCGGGTGCCTTTGCCGATCGGCGCCACCAGGTCCACGGCGCGCATAGCGATCTCGCCCCCTGCGGCTAGGTCAAAGCGTTCGTCAGGATCCACGGCGATCAACTGCTTGAAGGGGGTGCGTTCCTGGAAGGCATCCGGCGAAAGACCGCAGACGGAGGTGACGCCGGCCAGTTGCGGGCCCCGCTTTCCCTCCCGAACAGGGCCGGCCACAGTGGCGCCCTCGACCAGGCGGTGTTGCTGTACAAGCTGGGGGGGTACCCAGACCTCGGCTGCTGGACGGGCCGTGTTGAGCAATGTGCCCGCGCCCCCCCTGGCGCGTCGGAGAATGCCTTGCGTTGGCTTGCCGTCTGCAGACTTGGTCATGTGTTTTCCTCTCTTTGTGCAGCGAAGGACACTTGATCCTGGGGGCGTTCGTTGACCGTCAAGGTAAAGATGTCGGGCCGCGAGTAATGGCCGGCCGTATCAAGGGTTAGATGCCCCTCAGTTACGCGCTCGGGGTCTATTTCGGCGCAGAGGATGGCCTGCTGGTCCAGGACCGGACCCTGGATGTAACTGGCATCAGGGGAGATGATGGCGCTCCCGCCTCTCAGGATGAGGTCTTCCCCCTGTCCAGACATGCTCTCCAGCAAGGCGAGCGCCGCGCCATCGGGCTCGCCCAATGACCGCAAGCCTTCAAGCACATCGGTGTGGCTGAGGACGCTGCCCGCGGCCAACACGAAGCACTGGCCCTCGAACGCGTAGTGACGGCTGGCGATCTGGTGAAGATCCTTGACGGCGGGCCACTGGGCAACGTGCACCGTTTCGTGCCGGGCGTGCATGGCAGCGCGGGCGAGGGGCATCCAGTGCTCCCAGCAGATCAGGCCGCCCAGGTTGCCATACTCGGTGGCCATCACGCCCAGCGTGCTGCCGTCGCCCCGGCCCCAGACGAGTCGCTCCGTGTAGGTGGGCATCAGCTTGCGGTGGATCTGGTACGTTTGCCCGTCCCTGCCCACAAAGATCATGGTGTTGTAGAGCGTGGCGCCCAGCCGCTCGTGAGCGCCCATCACCAAGTAGGCGCCTGTCTCCCGGGCCGCGTCAAGTAGCTCGTCCAGGTGGCGGCCCGGCAGGGAGATGGAGTTGTTGGCCAGGTGGCGGTAGAGCACCTTGGCTGGTGGGCTGTCCCACAATGCAGCCTCTGGCGCAAAGTCCAGCCAGACTGGGTAGCCAGGCAGCCAGGTCTCGGGAAAAGCAACCACGCTGGCTCCGAGGTTGGCTGCTTCTTCGATCAGGGTCCGGGCCTTGCGCAGGCTCGCCTCCAGGTTCAGGAATACCGGGGCGTGCTGGACGATCGCTACCTTGAACGGGTGCGAACTGGCGGATGACCTCAAACTGGCACCTGCATTTCGTCGCCGTCTGCGCGCTCAGGCCACGGCCAGGCTGGGCGCTTTGAACGGATCGTACTCCTGTTCGGCTTGCTGGCGGAACTGCTGGGTGTAGAGCCGGTAATAGTGCCCCCGCATGCGGAGAAGCTCGGCATGAGTGCCCATTTCGGTGATGCGCCCAGCCTCGATGACCAGAATCCGATCGGCGCGCTTGATGGTCGATAGGCGGTGCGCGATCACAAAACTGGTGCGGTCGTCCATGATCGTCTGCATGCCTCGCTGGATCAGATCCTCGGTGAGGGTGTCCACAGAGCTCGTCGCCTCGTCCATGATAAAGATCTCTGGTTTCGCCAGAATGGCCCGCGCCAGGCTGATCAACTGCTTCTGACCCACCGACAGCAGATCGCCGCCCTCTCCAACCTCTTCGTCGTATCCCTTTTCGAGGGTGCGGATAAAGTCATGGGCGCCGGCCAACCTGGCCGCCTGCTCGATCTCTTCCTCGGACGCATCAAGCTTGCCATAACGAATATTCTCGGCTATCGATCCTGAGAATAGGTGGGGATTCTGGAGCACCACACCGATGCGCGACTGGATGGCATGCAGTGTGAGGTCCTGGTAGTCCCGGCCGCCTATGCAGATCGTGCCGGTTTTGGGTTCGTAGAAGCGACAGACCAGGTTCACCAGCGTGGTCTTGCCGCCGCCTGTGGGGCCAACCAACGCGATGGTCTCACCGCGCTTGATCTCCAGGCTAAAGTCGGTGAGTACCGGGTTGTCGGACTCGTACCAGAAATCCACGGCATCGAACACGATGTCGCCACGAATAGTGCCCGGATCTACTGCCCCGGACTTGTCAACCACGTCCGGCACGGCGTCGATGAGGGAAAAGACCCGCTCGGCGGAGGCGATAGCATGCTGCATCTCGGCATAGACGCGCGCCATCTCCTGCACCGGCCAG
>JABAHP010005859.1_pt2 | contig 13002 bp, 18 predicted proteins | sample 7062081 | NCBI WGS metagenome assembly JABAHP01 (sample SAMN14534357, study PRJNA622989) | marine sediment metagenome | biome: marine biome [ENVO:00000428]; feature: marine pelagic biome [ENVO:01000023]; material: deep marine sediment [ENVO:00002113] | place: India: Gulf of Kutch | collected... | reverse complement strand
GAATGGTCAAAGAAGTGCAAAGTGACGCTCCCAGGTCGGATAAGCGAACATGCAAGAGACGCTCTCGGTCTCGGATTGAGTTACTTGAATCTTCTGTAGAGAATTGCAAGCTCTGCGGATTGCATAAGACAAGGCACGAGTACGCCTTCGGTGAAGGAGCTATCCCTGCGGATATAGTCTTCATAGGATTAGGACCGGGACGTTCAGAAGATATGATAGGAAGAGTCTTCATAGGTCGCGCAGGAAAATTGCTACGGAAGACAATAGCTCTTCTCCAGATTGAGACTCGTCCTTTCAGTTACTACTTGACTAATCTCGTTTGTTGTCATCCGACTGATGAAGTCAGCGGAGACAATAGGAATCCAGAACCGGAAGAGATAGGGGCTTGTTTTCCGCGACTCGTTGACCAGTTAGAAATTGTGAATCCGGACATCATAGTTTGTCTCGGTGACTTGACTTATAAAACATTGAAGAAGAAGTTTCCCGGAGTAAGACATGTAGCTCATCCTGCCTATCTGCTTAGGAAAGGAGCGGAGAACATGAAAGGTTCATTCTTCGTGCAATGGTTACGTACTTTGGAAGAAGCAGTCAAGGAGGCGTAATGCCAAAGACCATGAAGAGAAAGAAGAAGAACAAGGCAGAACTTGAGTATGACATGTGGAAACACGGAATCACTCAGAGTCTGCTGGCAAGGTTCTTGACTTGTAGAAGGAAGGCTGAACTTTATCTTCAAAGACTTTCTTCTATCGGAGTGAAGGACACTTTGATATTCGGCAATCTCTTCCATAAACTATTGGAAGTAATGCACCAGCTGAATTACCTTGGAGACTTGAGAGGTCTGAAGCGAAAGGCACGTAAAGAACTTTTAATGTCTGCGACCAAGAAGGTATTCAAAAATATTAGAAAGGAATACGCAGGGACGGCGACAGACCCACAGAGGTTGGAAGACATGCTCGGACAGGCGAAGTTGATGCTTCCATATTATCTTAACGTTCGTGAAGGTAAGAAGCGAGTCATAGACTTAGACTTCAAACTACGGAAGTTCCTGGCCGTCGAGGAAGTCTTCAATGTAGATTTCCATGGCTTCCGTCTGACTGGAAAGTTCGATGGTATCTTCAGGCGTAAAGGTAACTGGCTCATGGAGATTAAAACGAAAGGACAAATAACTGAACAGGAACTCGAGTATGCCTTACTACAGGATTTGCAAATCCAATTCTATCTGTTAGCAGCAGAAGAGTATTATGATGTTCCGTTCCAAGGCGTCATCTACAATATAATTCGGCGTCCGCGACACAAGTCACAAGAGAGCTTCAAAAAAGCGTTAATAGCCGACCCAGACCACTTCTTCACAAGATATGAGGTAACCTTCCCTCGGTCTTCAATGCTTCAGGCAGCGGAAAACCTTAGGGCTATGCTGGATGAATTTGCGGACTGGCAGAACGGAGACCTAACTACTTATAAGAACTTTACGGGATGTCTCGGCAAGAAATGGAATTGCGAATATCTCGAACTATGCGCTACAGGAAGGAGGGATTTATATAGGACGAGGAAAGTATTCTTTGAGGAACTGTCAGACGAAGGTCTTGTAGCATAATTAGAAAGGAGGATATTTTGGCAAGTGTGCTTCCGAGGAAGATGACAGAACCTTCTCATGACCTTATGGACTATTCGATATTTATTATCGGAGACAAGAAGGTAGGGAAGACTCGGCTGGCGTCATTCATTCCCGGAGCTTTGATGTTAGCCTTGGAACCAGCCTCGGTCGGTCGTAGAATGTTTATGAGGAAGCCGAAGGACTGGAGGGAAATCAAAAAGATAGTTCGTGCCTTAGAAAGAGAGGAGGACACAAGTAAGTTCCCAGCAGTCATCTTTGACACTTACGACGTCGCCTATGCGATGTGTTCGGACTATATCTGCGATAAGCTCGGCATTGAATCTCTGGGTCAACACCCGAGTGGGAAGAGCGATTACGGTAAGAGCCACGGAAAGTGCAAAGATGAAATGTTAAGAACGCTCTTGAGAATAGAAAGAGCGGGAAGGACTGTCGTACTGAACAGTCACACGAAGATAAAAGACCTCGTGACTATCAGTGGGATTGAATACCAGAAGATAATGCCTTCGGTCAGTCCTTCCAGTCTGGACATAGTTAAGAAGTTTACTCAGATGAACTTTATGCTGGACTTCGCAAGAGTAGATGGCAAGAACCAGAGAATCATCTTGACGCAAGGTAATGAACATTACTTCGCGGGATGTGGAGACCCAGCAGTATTTCCAGAAATACTTCCGTTCCTTCATTGCAAGAATGAAGAGACGGGAGAAGACGAACCAGAAGAATGGGATGGACGTTTATGGGATAGTCCGTTTGAATTACTGAGAGAAGCGTTCAAAGGAAACGTCAAAGGAATCAATCCGGATGACGTGGAGACTGTACTCAACTCTGCAGCAGTTACGGACGAGAGCTTAGAAGAGCTCACGGAAAAGAAGAAGGAGGTGACTCGGAAGAAAAAGAAAGGTAAGAAGAAGAAGACAGGTAAGAAGGCTAAGAAGAAGTTGAGTAGAAAGAACTAATAAGGAAGGAGATGCCTATAATGGCTAAGTCAAACAAGAAGTCGTCGTCATCGAAGTCTAAGAAGTCCACGAGGAAGAGTGCTCCGAAGAAGAGTACGAAAGGAAAATCGAAGCCGAAGTCCAAGACGAAAGGCAAATCAAAACCTCGCCGTACTTCCAGTCGCGGAGGTCGCGGAGCAACTAACATGAAGACTGCTCTCAAACTTGCGGACAAGTACTGGGGCAAGGCGAAGGAAGCTCCGATAGCCGGAGGCCAGTTCCCTGAAGGAACCTTCGTCGGAAGACTCTCCGCTTGCAAACTGGAAGCAGGAACGAACGGAGCATACATCCAGTTCGGGCATACAGTCGTAGCCGGAGAGATGGAAGGACAGACCTGTTCACATAGACGCTTCCTCCCACGGAAAGGTGATGACGAAGAAGCAGCAATGAGGAGCCTCGGTTACCTCGCCGGAGAACTGGAAGGACATGGAGTCGACCTTAGTGAAGTCGATTCACTGACTGAGGAACTTGCGGATATCTGCAAAGACCTCGAGAAGAAGGCTCCGGTCGTGAAGTTCAAAGTTCGTCACGGAGGCGACGAGAAGCAGTACACGAACGTTCGCATCCTCGGACTCGTAGACGAAGACGAACTCGAAGACTTCAAAGAAGACGAGGACGACGAAGAAGAAGAAAGTTCTGATTCCGATTCCGAAGAGGAAGAGGAAGAGGAAGAAGACGACGACGACGACACTCCGGATTGCTTCGGCGAGTACGAAGACGTGAAGGAGTGTAAGAAATGCGCTGACCGAAAGAAGTGCAAGGCAGCGACAGAGGAAGACGAAGACGAGGACGACGAAGACGAGGACGAGTCTGAAGACGAGGAAGAGGAATCCGAAGAGGAGGAATCTGACGAGGACGAGGACGAGGACGAAGATGAGGAGTCCGAAGAAGACGAGGAGGAAGAAGAGGAAGAAGAAGAAGAGGAGGAAGAAGAGGAAGAAACTTCTCCTCCGGACAAAGAAGAGCTCCTCGCGCTCTGCGACGAATGGGAAGTGGAACTGACTCCGAAGCAGAAGAAATCTGCAAAGAGCATCATGAAGCATATCTCAAAGAATTGCAGATTCCCGAAGAAGGAACTCAGCGAGGATGAACTCAATTTGATAGAAAGGTTCCCGGAGGAACTTCCTGTTGAATTGACATAGCATCGCCTGTTTCCTGGCGAATGGAGGAGGGAAGGTATCTGCCTCGCCTTCCCTACCTCCTTTTCAATGAGAGGGGACGACGATGGCTTTACTTGCGTTCGACACAGAGACAACAGGATTAGAACCGTACCACGGCGACGAGATGTTCATGTTCTCGCTCTGTTCCGTTGACGGTGAGGCTAATGCCTACAGACTCGATAGGAAGGCAAAGAAACTTGAGCGACTGCTCAATAGTAGATTATTAAAAGAGTTCTGGACTAACAAGAAGTCCGTACTCGTTTCGCATAATGCAAAGTTTGATTTGGCATTTGGTGAACAATACCTGAGAACTCCATTCCAAGGTAAGTATCATTGTACGCTTGCTATGGCGTGGCTCCTGATGAACTTGCATCCTCACCACCAGCTGAAGCCTCTATGCTGGGAGCTCGGCAGAATTCCGACAGACGATGAAGCAGCAATCAAAGGTTATGGAGGTTATGACCAAGCTCCGGATGACAAGATGAGGGACTACGCTGCTCGAGATGCCTTCAGGCATATGTTCCTCTATAGGTTATGGTGGCCTGACATCAAGAAGGACTCGGGAACACTCGCAGCGTATAAGGCAGAGATGGACGCCATCCCAGCAATAATGGCAATGGAGCAGAGAGGGCTACGGATAGACCCAATAGCAACGAAGGATTTAATCTTCAAGCTAACACGAGACGTCCACAGACTGGAGAGGGAACTCCACCACAGAGCGGGAAGAACGTTCAATCCAGACAGTCCTCCTCAGTTAAGAGACGTACTATTCAATAAACTGAAATTGCCAGTACTCGGCTATACTGACACGGGATTACCCAGTACGGCTAAGGAATATCTACAGGAACTACATGGTAAGCATAAGATAATAGACGTGCTCATGAAGTTCAGAAGCTACCGGAGAGCTATTCCAATATTGGAAGGTTACCTTGATTACGCGGACGCTGACGACATACTACACTCAGACCTCTCGCCTACAGGAGCTCTGACAGGCAGGATGAGTTCAAGCAGACCTAATCTACAGAACGTTCAGAAGGCTAACGTCCTGCGTAATCCTTATGCAGTTCCCGCGAGAAGATTGTTCATCGCGAGGGAAGGCTATACTAACTATCACTTTGACTACAAAGGACAAGAGCTAAGACTGCTCGTCCACTACCATAAAGATGAAGGATATCTTGAAATACTTGAGAGAGGAGGAGACGCTCATAGAGAAGGAGTAGCAGAAGTTTTCTATGGTAAGGAGAAGTCATTAATCAAGAAGTACAGGAATGCTGGGAAGAACGGAACGTTCACTATAGGTTACGGAGGAGGAGCGGCGAAACTTTCCAAGACGTTATTACTACCTATAGAAGTAACGAAGGAACGACTCAAGAAGTACAGAGAACGGTTCCCGGACGCAGCGACCTTCTCCAGAAAGAAGGCTAACGAAGCGAAGTCGGTCGGCTACGTCAGAACCGAACTCGGTCGCAAGATTTATATCAATCCAGAGGCAATATATACCTCTACTGCTAACGCTCTTATTCAAGGAACCGGAGCAGAGATAATGAAACGAGCAGCAGCAAGAGTATATAAGTTCTTCAAGGAATTGGATTGTGGATGTCACATTCTTTTGCTAATACACGATGAATTGATATTCGAGATGCCCGATATGCTTCCGAAGAGGAAGAAGAAAGAAATCTTATTAGGAGTCAAAGAACGTATGGAAGATTTTCCAATGTTCTATCCACCAATGGAAGTGGACTGCGCTAAGAGTGTTCGTTGGGACACGAAGGAGGAAGTGAAGCTATGATAATACTGACAGAGGCAGATAGGAAAGTGTTTGAAGGCGTGGCAGAGAGTTTCTATAAGCATACTAACATGGCGAACGTTACCGGAACTCCGTGGGAAAAGCTTGATTCATTCAACAGAGATGGAGTCGTTGCCGGACTGAAAGGTCTGTATGACATGTACCGACGAGCTTGCATAAAAGGATTCAATAACGGACTTGAAGAAGATAAGAGAAGAAGAAAGAAGAAGGAAACTACAGTCATTCTGAAAGGAGATGAAGATGTTGAGGAGATACGAACTTGCGAACGAAATCTGTTGGATGATAGGAGTCCGACGGAAAGTTCCCGGTCTCGTCCACTTCACGAAGGAGGAGCTCATTAGGATTTATGAGTTCGTGAAGTCAGCTAAGGAATCTGCTGAAACAGACGAGAGGAAGAACAAGAAACATGGAAGGAAGAAATCTTAAAAGATTCGAAGCTCACGGAGCTTTCTTCCATTCCCGAACGGGACCGGATTCGGATGGTGACTATCATAGCGTAGGTGACTGTCCGTTCTGTGGTCGCAAGAGGAAATTCTATGTTAACGAGTCGTCGCTCTACTGGGATTGTAAGGTCTGCCAGAAGAACGGCGATTACCTTGCCTTTCTCCAGTACGTAGCCGAACGTAATCATGAAGAGTTCCTGCGTTCACCCGAAGTACAGAAGGAACTGGCCGAAGACCGAGGACTGAAGCGTTCCACCTTGCGGAAAGCCAAAGTCGGATTCCATGCAGGAACTTATACTGTTCCTATTGTTCATGGAGACGCCTTTATAGATTTGCAAAGGTATCGTCTTGGAGGTAAACTGCAAAGTTCCCTCGGAGGACGCAAAGGAGTCTTCGGTAGTGGTCAGATTAGAAGAGGAACTGAAATCTGGATTACGGAAGGCGTCTGGGACTGTCTTGCACTTAGAGAGATGCTATATAAAGCTAAGGACGATAGCGTCGACGTAGTATCTGTACCTGGGACGGGAACGTTCCTACCGAAGTGGGCTGGCTTCTTCAATAACAGACATGTAGCAGTTCTGTTTGATGCAGATGGAGAAGAAGAGAAGTATGCTGCTCAGAATGGAATGAAGAAGATAGAATCTGTCTTACGAGGTGTGGCTAAGGAATTGAAGTTCCTTCATTGGAGCGATAAGTATTCCGACGGCTATGACGTTAGGGATTTCTATCATGACAGCAAGAGTAGCAAGTCCGCTCTTAAAAGACTACGACGATGGATGGAGAAGCATCCTCCAGAAGTTCCAGACGGTGAAGGCAAGAAGGAACTCCAGAGACGGAAGAAGAAGAAGAAGAAGAAAGCTCGAATAGAAACAATCTCCAGAAAAGATTTAATAAAGGAGTATAGACGATGGTTACATATTACTGACGATGAAGTGGAAGTCCTCGACGTTATGTTCGGCGTTATGTACGCTAACAGACTTGAAGGTGATCCGCTATGGATGTTCATAGTCGGTCCGCCAGGATGCGGGAAGACGGAATTGCTCATGACTCTTAGCAAGAGTGACTACGTATATTCATCAACGACGCTGACTACTGCTTCGCTGATAAGTGGAGCTCAGCTCAAAGATGGAGCAGACCCAAGTCTTATCCCTCAGCTCGATGGTCTCGTATGGATTATAAAAGACTTCACTACTATACTATCTATGCCTGAATCGAAGATATATGAAATCTTCGGAATCCTCCGGGACGCCTTCGACGGTCGTATAAAGAAAGTGTTCGGTACTGGAGTAGTCCGTGACTATGAAAGTAAGTTTGGAATACTCGCCGGAGTTACTCATCATATAAACGCTTTCCACGCGAACACTACTGTAGGCGAAAGGTTCTTACGCTATAACGTCCGGCACGACAGTCAATCAGCTGGGTCTGCTGCTCTTATTAGTGCAGCGATTGATAATATCAATATCGAAGATAACATGAGAGACACTCTACAAGAAGTAGCAATGAAAGCAGTAGATAAAGAAGCACTCCTCATCCCAGAGATGACTGAGTTCTGGAAAGAGCATATCATCCCTCTCTCACAATGGCTTTCACATATGCGAGGAGCAGTAATGAGGGATAGATATAGTGATGAAGTAATCTACAATCCAGCAGCAGAGATAGGAACTCGTGTAGCTAAGCAGCTAACGAAACTTGCAATGGGGATAGGGATGTTCCATGGACAGGGAGTCATAGGAAAGGAGGTCTATAGAACAATAACCAGAGTCGCGAGGGATACTGCTCCAGACAGGGTTGAAGCAATCTGCCATGTTATGTATCGCTCGAAGAATCCAATGACGGCTACTAAGATTAGTCATGCGACTAAGATAGAAGTCGCGACGATAAGTAAAGTACTGAGAGACATGCGACTACTCAGGATAGTTGACCGAGTAGGAGCGGGAAGTAACTTATGGAAACTTACAGGCAGTATGCGTAAGTTGATTGACTTAGCTGAAGTCTATTTCGACGAGAACCGGAAAGGTAAGAAGGTTCTCAAGAAGAAAGGAAGGAGACGGAAGAATGGTGACTAAGCCATGGATGACTGCAAGATGTAGGTCTTGCGGAAAAGAGTACGGATGGAACGGAGACTATCTCGACATGCCAGCATGTCCGGGATGTGGTTATTTCTTGCCGGAAGACAAGAAGAAAGAACTGCAGGAGAAACACGAAGCCATCTTCGGCAAGAACAAGAAGAAGACTACACCGAAGCCTAAGAAGGAACAGGGAGAACAGAAGAGTAAGAAAGGCAAGAAAGAACTCAAGAGGAGAAACAAGAAAAGGAGGAAGTAAGATGCCTCACGTAACAGACGTGAACGCTTGTAAGGAACTCGACGAAGTCATATTCGCTAAGAGGACGAAGACGGTCTATGAAAGAGTCGGAGACGACCCACTCTCCTATCCTATGATGCTGATTAATATTGGTGAATGGAGGAACGTTGAAGGCATGGCGAAGGCGTCTCTGTTCGTTTATCACATGGCTATAAGAAGTGGTAGGAATAGGAGAACTGACTTCTGGCTGAAGTCGGCAATCTATACTTACAAAGCGATTATGGCGAACACTCAGGCTCTTCGTGATACTTATAAGGAACTCAAGAATGCTACAGGACTGGACGGGCTGCTCAATCGCGTACATCTGAATAACTGATGAAGCAGGGATGTGACTATTCCCTAAGTTAGTTCCTCTGGACGAGGCTAACAGATGGCGAAGATTGACAGGCAGACCACCGATAGGAAAGGAGAATAGTATGAAACTATTTCCGACCATAGGATGGGACGGAATGACCGACTCCGCTCAGTTCCAGCATATACAGAAGCTCGTCTTCAACCGAACGTTCAGTCGAGAAGAGAAAGGTATGAAGCGCCACGGGAAAGGTAGACCACTACCAGAGCAGCCAGCCTTCTTAGTACGTATCAACAATCCTGGCTTCTTCACCGGACAGGCTATGAAGAAGATAATCGAAGCAAACGAATGGGAAGGAGACGAAGCGGACGGAGTATCAGAGAAGCACGTTATGCAGCATCAGATAGAAGAATTCACGGATGCAATCGTCTACCTCCAGTTTGAAATCCTTCATCGTATGAACGAACTGGACAAGCTAATGAAAGCGGAAGCCAGTCTGTTCGGGAAGGAAGTAATGTTCAACGAAGAAGAGGGAGAGGCAGAAGATGAAGGAAGTAAGGAGTGATATCTGGATTCTGCTCGGGACTCATGCTATAGTTATCCCAACTAACATGGGATGGAGGCGTGACGGCAGGAACGTAATGGGAGCCGGACTTGCAAGACAGGCGAGAGAGAAGTGTACCGATGACCTTGCTATGGTCGTAGGACAGTATTATAAAGGTTACAGATATAAATGGACGGATGAACTCGTGAACCTGAAGCCTCCCATCTTCTCCGTACTTGTAGCCTATGACCGGAAGACGCAGAGACTGACGATAATCAAAGACGAAGCATTACTTTCAGTTCTGCACGACTATAGCTGGACTGAATTGATTTTCGTACCGAGCAAGAAGCTCGTCCGTCCTGCTCACATGGCGTGGAAGTTTCCATCGGACATGAGGTTAGTAAGACGTTCTCTAAGGAAACTTAAGAAGTTCCATTCAANNTAAGACGCTCTCTAAGGAAACTTAAGAAGTTTCAATCAAAGAAGCCTAAGATAGCGGTTCCTCTAATTGGTGCTGGGAATGGAGGACTTGACCGGGAGAGTGTCGTTGCTTCGGTGAAACTAATATTGGGTGACGATGATAGATTTACGCTCGTCTATCCAACTAAGATGCTCTATTGTTAGAAAGGAGGTAATATGAAGTTCAGAATAGAAGGTAGGTTCATCGATATCCCTCAGGAAGCAGTAACGGAGATTCTTGACGGCACGAGGATACAGGCAATCAAGATTATCCGTAACGAAATTCCTGGAGCCAACGACTTACACGTGGCTAAGGAGTTAGCAGATAAGATAGCAGAGTTCTTCGAGAAGACTCCGACTCCGGCAAGGACTATGTTCGCTGGCTATGAACAGTTAGCCACATGGATGAGCGACGTGCAGAAGAGGCTCACGAGACTGGAGGCATTACTCAATGTCGGCAAAGAAACTCTTGAAGAGGCGGAAAAAGAAGTCAAAGAAAAGAAGGACTAAGTATCTGGACGAGGCTCCTCTCCAGATTCAGAAGTCCGCAGTCTATATCATAAGGAGGACAGAAGAAGTAAAAGGAGTCGATAGTAATGGTCATGGAGAAGTCCGTTTGTACGTTCTATCGGCCGACCTGAAATTGTCGGACGTAGTATGGACTATCAAGCGGTCGTTAGGAGAAGCAGCAAAGTTCGAAATTGAACATATAGGCTCTGGTAACTTCGTCGGCAAACCAGGATGTCTATATGGATTCTTCAATGCGGACGCACGAATCTTCAATCAGGATTTGGAAATTGTAGGAAGGAGAGATTATCATGGCAGACGGAACAAACGAAATTCAGGTTAGTGCTAACTGGTTTGACCTTGAGGATAGAGTCAAGAGGCTCCGTTCGAAGGCAACTAACGTTCTCAGCAAGACTAAGGAACTGCTTGAGCAGACGGCGAAAGACAGCGGACTGCCGGTCACGTTCAGTCTGACTTGCAAAATCATCTTCCCAGAAGAACAGAACAAGGAAGATGACAGCAAGAAATCCAAGAAGAAGTAGCCTATGACTGAGAAACCAAAGTGTATTGATTGTGAAGTCGTTCTTACTCCGGAGAATGCATATAGAAAGCGAGGTAGCAAGACTGGCTTCCAGACACGATGTAAGAAATGTCAAATAGAATATCAAACCAAGATGAGAGAGAAACGAAAGGAGCAGAAAGGACACTCATCTTTGGAGGCGAAGCTATGTGGAGAAGACCTCTCTATGAAGCTCGTCTATAATCGCACGAGACAGTTAGTTGATATCTATGCTCCGGTAAAAGCTAAGGAGTCTTGTCTGTTCTGGTGCGAGGCTTTCGACAGGAAATGGTCAATCGTGACTGAAGGTACTCATAATATTCATTACAGAGTAATCCATGTTTCTCAATTACTCTGGGACGAAGTGACTGCGGACTTGCAGACGAAAGAATCGGTTGAAGAAGAACAGAATAAGGTCAAACAGATAGAGGAGGAACAAGATGCTTTACAGTCCGGCAAACTTACTCGCCGTCGGCGTCGCAGATAAGAAAGGAGCTTTGAACTGCGTCTTCCTCGCCGAAGACGGAAGTACTTTCGCTACTGACAGGATGTGTCTCGTAGTCGTGGAACCTTGCAAGTCCACAGAAGAGTTTCGCGCTCCCGGAGTAGAGCCGATAGACGTGCGAGAGAATGGAATAGCGGTTCCGGCGAAGCTCGTGGCTGATACTCTTCGTGTACTACCGAAGCAACCTATGAGGCAAGTTCATAAGAACGCTGCGCTAACTCGCTGCGATGCAGTAATAGAATTCAGCACGACGAGTGATGGAGTCGCGGTCAAACGTAATTCCAGTACTCGTGCCAGGACTGGACTGCCTAAGGTAAAATCGTTTCTGCAGCAGACTTCTGGAGAAGAGAAAGCGGAAGTATGCGTAAACCTCAAGCGACTGAAGAAGCTCGTGGACACGCTCGACAAGATGTGTGGAGGCGATGATTCCCAGCCTCTGTTCTTGGAAGTCGGTGGTGAGCACGATCCAGTAGTAGTACGGACACAGAGTTACCTAACCGGACAAAGACTCATAGGAGCTCTGACTGCTCTGGATGTCGAACGTCGACTCAAGCATAACAAATGGGAACGGAAACTTTACGACGAAGGAGTCGTTACCAAGAAGAAGCCGAAGACAGGTAAGAAAGAGTTAGTTCGTAGACGGAACAGATAATGCTTCATCTACGGCCGTAAATAAGAAAGGAAGGTAGAGGTATGTGTGAAGACTATGAAGAAGAAGACTTTATGGACGACGATGAAGACGATGGTAAAATTAACTTACGTCTTCACGAAGACTCGGTCAACAAAGTAATCGAAATGCTCACCAAAGAGCATACCGACAATGCAGAGCTCAAAGATTTACGGAAGCAGAACGCGAGACTGCAGAAGGAACTTGATGAAGTAACCGAGATTAACGAATACGGTCAGAACGAATGGACGAAGGAAAAGATAGAGGTAGAACGTCTTCTCCGGAATGCCTTATGTAAGTTCTCTTCGAGGAAGGATGTTGACGCTCAGCCATTCTTCAACCTCGTGTACAGAGTGGTCACGAAGCTCAACGAATTAGAAGTTCATAGCAGAATCAATTCCAGAACTCAAAGCATAGTGCTGGCATTGACGGCTATAGACCCGGAAGTAATATTCCTTGTGAAGACGAAAGAAGGACTACCAAACTATAGAGGAAAACTTCTCGGTGTAATGAAAGGAGGTGTACTTAGAGTAAAGGCAGGAACCGTCACTATGAAAGTAGATTTGAAAGATGTAACAGAAATTATAGTCGATAACGAAGAGGAGAAGGTTAATGAAAAAGACTGCAAAGAAAAGTAAAAAGCGGAAAAAGAAAGTCAGTAAGAAGAAGAAGTCACTCGTCGCTACGGAGATAGAGATTGAAGAAGTTCCGTTAGACGACATCGACCCAGCGGAGTACAATCCGCGCAAGATGACTCGCCACGTCATCGACGACGTGAAGGCGAGCGTGGCTGAGTTTGGCTTCTCCGACCCAGTTATTGCCAATAGGCGACTGGAGAAGAACGGCTGGGACGCCGAGGAAGATGGCAATCTCGTGATGGTCGGTGGGCATAAACGTCTCATGGCTATCAAGGAGATGTACGACGAAGGCGACTGGAACCGTTCTACGATTCCCTGCGTTATCCGGGAGCTCACGGAGACCCAGGAGAAAGCTCTGAACGTGGCTCTGAATAAAATACAAGACGAGTTCGACCTCAAGCTACTCGGCCAGGTTATGGAAGACATCCAGAAGGATGACGCTTCCCTCGT
>JABAHP010006643.1_pt1 | contig 13003 bp, 4 predicted proteins | sample 7062081 | NCBI WGS metagenome assembly JABAHP01 (sample SAMN14534357, study PRJNA622989) | marine sediment metagenome | biome: marine biome [ENVO:00000428]; feature: marine pelagic biome [ENVO:01000023]; material: deep marine sediment [ENVO:00002113] | place: India: Gulf of Kutch | collected... | reverse complement strand
TATTTATTATTTATGATTGATTATTGTAAACGAGGCCGGGACGACCGGCGTTTTTTATATATGATTAAGATTGTTGATGATTGATTATTTGGAGGAACATTGGGGTCGGAGTGATTAAAGGAAATGCGAACCGCAGGTAGAAATGCGAAGGTTGAATTTAGAATTACGAATTGGTTTAAAAAAGGCGTCTGGATCCCTGCCTAAAGCATGCAGGGATTCGGATCGGGCTGGTGAAGGGGACGGGGGGAGAACCTCCCTTGAAAGGGTTAATGAGGAACGGACAGGGTATATATGCGAACTATAAAGGCCGGACGTATCAAGCGGCCGTATACTCGACCGGTATTATTCGCTTACGTGGAAAGAAATACTTAACGCCCACAGCGGCGGCCATGTCTATAGTAGACAGCAGAACCCGTAACGGCTGGACCTTCTGGATGTATAAAGATGGTAAAGGTAATTTGGTACCACTGAAGAAGTTGAGGAAATAAAACAGCTTGCCGAGCAAATCGATACCCCGCCCGGCTACGGGTTATGGAATAAAGATGACCCCGGCCACAGGTGCCGGGGCTAAACTGGTAGGGACAGTCAATACAAGTGATTAAGGCTTATTGATTATTTGGAGGAACATTGGGGTCGGAGTGAGTAAGGGAAATGCGAACCGAAGGTAGAAATGCGGAAAATTAGTCATTAGTTTTTAGTTCGTGGTTCGTTGTTTTAGTGTGTGGAATAGGATGAGATCCCTCGACAGCGCTCGGGATGACCAACTGCATTGGTCAATTGTGGGATTTTGGTAATTATAGGCCGATAGTTGAAAGCTGTCGGCCTTTTAGTTTTTGCAAGATATGTAAGAATACGGAATCGGTGGGGGAAGCCTCCAACCTGATTTTTAAATTGCTGCCTGTGGTGTTGTATGGGCCATTTACGGTGAAAATCTACTTATGAGGTTGTCTTTGCCGACCGATATGTTTTGAGGATTGAGAAGTGCTTTTAGCCTTTATTACTCAGAGGAGACATGGCAAATGGAAACGAAAAAGAAAAAGACAGTTTCAAATAGAGCAGTACGATACCCGCTTATTGTGCTTGGAGTTGGAATTCTGCTCGCGGTGGTCGGGTCCAAGTTAACAGGTACGAATGACCTATATAGTTTTGGTCGTGCTTTCGGGCGTATCACAGTCTTTGCATTCATAGTGGCACTTGTGGTAGGTTATATGTCTGATCGAAAACGCAGGACAAAAGAACAGAAGATAAGCCAGCCGGGCGATCAATAGTCGTTAATCGATAGTTTTTAGTTGTTAGTTCATAGTTCGTAGTTTTTAGAATCGAATTGGGGATTTTGGATTTTATATTGTCCGGCAGAGATGTAAGGGTGATTTGTTGCTGCTCCGCGAGCGTTGTCACGGAGCAGGACTGATACTCTTCAATTGGCCGAACCGTGCAATTGAAGCTTTTAAACTAAGGCCCGATTGTTTCAATGAGCCATTCGTGTGCGAGGACGTCGAAGTCAAAATCGTTTACCATACCATCGCCGGTCTGGGGGTATATATCTGCGGATGGGAATGTCGGTGACTGCAGGTATTGGCCGCATAATATCTCAAGGTCTTCGTAGTCTACGATGCCATTGCAGTTGAAGTCCGCCGAAGAAGTGCCGTCGGGGCATGTTTTTACCAGATATATATCGAAATCCATCGAGGTAGTGGAATAAGTTGTTCCGGCGAGAATGAATCCATCGTCGGTTGTCTGTTGGATGGCCATTGCATAGTCCTGAGCGGTGTCACCGATTGCCTTATGCCACAGTTTATTTCCATTGGGGTCTGTTCTTACTAGATAAATATCTGCGTTGCCCGAGCCATAGGAGTGAGTCTCTCCTGCAACTATGTATCCTCCATCGGCTGTTTGTTGAGCGAAATAGCCTATATCGTCGCCACTGCAAAGATCTGCACTTCCCGGATATGTTTTTGCCCATTGCAGGTCAGCATTTGCATCGGTCTTTATCAGATACGTATCGTACTGATACTGGCCGAGGTGGTGGCAGTAGTCTGTGGTATATCCTGCAATGATATATCCACCATCCTGTGTCTGCTGTACAAAATATCCGACGTCATCGTCACTTCTACCTATTGTTTTTTGCCAGACTATTTCGGTCGCCGGGTCGGTTTTTATCAGGTATATACTTCGTCCCCCCTCGATGAAGGATTCGGTGTATCCTGTGATTATGTATCCGCCATCCGTGGTTTGGCATACGGACCAGGCATTATCATCTCCAGTTCCTCCAAAAGTTTTTTCGTACTGTTTATGTCCATTTGACTGTGTCTTTATCAGGTAAACATCATACTCACCGGCGCCGAAAGAATAAGTTGAGCCGACAATAATATATCCCTGGTCCGAGGTCTGCCGGACCGAGTAACCTTCATCCCAAAAGTCCCCTCCAAAATATTGGTCCCAATCCTGATTTCCACTTGAATCCACTTTTAGCAAATACACATCGGATTCACCGGTACCATAGGAATAAGTGAAACCGGCAATAATGTATCCACCGTCTGAAGTTTGCTGGACGGAAAATGCACGGTCCCAGTCGTCACCTCCGAAGGTGTTTTGCCACTTTATATTTCCGTTTGGTTCTGATTTTATCAGGTAAATATCATAGTCAAGAGTTGTTCCTGAATAAGTGTGGCCTACGGTTATGTATCCACCGTCCGAGGTCTGTTGGACCGATTCGCCGTAATCCCAATCGCTTCCGCCGATGATTGATTGCCACTTTAGAGGTGGCGGGCCGGAAGGTTTCCTTTTGATATATGTTATGGTAGTGACGGTCGTCTGAGCGTTAAGAATCCTGACGGATTCTTTTGCCGGTGCAATCCATGCGCTTCCGAGAGGTTTGTACTCTACGGTGTGGAAACCTACGTTAAGGTTCGGTTCTATATCCTCACTTCCATGCCATGGCCCGGCGTCGACACGCCATTTGGCTCCTTCATCTATAGCTTCCTGCGGCGATATAATTACCTGTAAAGAACCGGTGTGGAAGATGTAAGTGCCGGTGGTAGTCGTAATCTGGCCGTGATTAATCTGTACAGAGTGGCTGTTGGGCTCATTCCAGTTGGGCAGTGATTTATAGTCAACCGTATGCAGGCCAACCGGAAGGGATCTGGAAATACTGCCGGAGTTTCGCCATTGGCCGCCATCGACACGCCACCGGGCACCGGCATCTACGGCTTGCTGCGGTGAGATTGTGACCTGCACCGTGCCCGAGGGGACATAAGTTTCTGAAACGGCTGTCGTCTGAAGGTAGTCAATCCGGACAGTATGGCTGTCCGGTTTAATCCAGTTCGTGACCGGTTTGTAGTCAACGGTGTATAAGCCTATGGGTATGTTAGGTTCTATTTCGTTGCTGTCCCGCCATGTTCGGCCAGCGACGCGCCACATCGCTCCGGCATCAACAACTTCCTGCGGGGAGATTGTAACCTGTAGTGCTCCTATCTTGCGGATATAATTACCGGTAGTGACGGTCGTTTGAGCGTGCTCTATTTGTACTGTCCGGCTGTTTGGTTCGAACCAGCTATAGACAGGTTTGTACTCGACAGTATGAGAACCAACCGAGAGGTGAGTTTGTATATGGTTGCTGTCGTGCCAGGGGCCGTCATCGACTCGCCACTGTGCGTTGGCGTCTACAACTTCCTGTGGAGAGATAACAACCTGTAACGAACCTGCGGGGATATAAGTGCCCGAAGATTTTGTGGTCTGAGCGAAATTAATCAGTATCGTTTCACTGTTGGGCTCGTTGAAGTTGTCGATTTGCCTATACTCAAGGGTATGCGTACCCACGGCAAGGTTGGTTTCTATATCGTTACTATCGTGCCATGGTCCGCCGTCGATGCGCCACTGTGCCCCATCATCTATAGCTTCGGGCGGAGAGATTGTCACCTGAAGGGAACCTGCCGGTATATATGTACCAGAAGTGGTGGTGGTCGGTCCGTAGTTAACCAGGATTGTTTCGCTGTTAGGTTCAATGTAGTTGGTTACATGCTTATACTCAAGAAGGTGAAAGCCTACGGGAAGATTCGGTTCCGTGTCGTTGCTATCCCTCCATGTTCCGGAATCAACGCGCCATTTTGCTCCTGCGTCGATAGCCGCCTGTGGTGCGATAGTAACGTTTAATGCTCCTATCTGTCTGACATAAATACCAGTAGCAGTTGTGGTTTGCGCGTAATTAATGTTTACGGTCTGGTTGTTTGGTTCGAACCAGCCGAATATCGTCTTAAACTCAACCGTGTGAGAGCCTATCATGATGTCGGCTTGTATGTCGTTACTGTCGTGCCATGGCCCGCCATCGACTCGCCACCGGGCGTTTGCGTCTACAGCTTCCCTGGGTAAGATAGTTACCCGCAGCAAACCAGTTGGGATATACGAACCCGAGGCAAAGGTCGTTTGAGCGTGATAAATCTGGACGGTCTGTGTGTCGGGCGTAGTGAAGTAGTTTCCAATATCCTTGAACTCGATGTTGTGAGGACCTACAAAAAGATTCGGCTCAGTGTGTCCGCTGTCATACCATTGTCCGCCCTCGATCCGCCACTGTGCGCCCACATCGATAGCCTGCTGTGGGTAGATGACAACCTTTAATGAACCTTTCTGCCTGATGTAGGTTCCGGAAGTTGAAGTCGTCAGACCATCATTAATCTGAATAATATCGTCAGGCGGCTGGCTCCATCCGAAGACTGTCTTATACTCAACCCTGTGAGTGCCTACGGTGAGGCCGGTTACTATGTCGTTGCTGTCTTGCCAGGGACCTTCGTCGATGCGCCATTGTGCTCCGGCATCGATGGCTTGCTGTGGCAGGATTGTAACCAGTAATGAACCTGTCTGCTGGATTATTTGGCCATCGTCTGAATTGGCGTCAGCCAGGGCGGTTTTGTATGACGGTAAAACAAGGGACAGAAGAAGTGATAATAAAGTGACAAGTGTTTTCGTATTAGTCAGGGGCTGAGCGGTCGGCTTCTGTGTATAGGGAATGTGCCGAGAAATGGTGCATGGTCTCACGAGTAGTCTTTTCACCTCACCTCCAGAGAATAACCAAGTCCACTGAGAGCGGCACGATAGCCAAAAGGAAATCTCTTAAGTATTATAACAGTACATATTTATATCAAATTTAATCGAGAAAATCAAGTGAATTATTGAATGTTTTTTAAGTTTTTTATTGCAGTTGGACCGGTTTCATTTTCGGTGTGAGAGATGGAATATAGGACTTAGTGTATTATTGACAATGGTTTTCTGCTCCCCGAATATATCGGGGAGCAGAAAAATCAGTCTTCAATTGGCCGAAAGGTAGCGCTAAACAACCGCTCAACTAAGGCACCGGGCTTTCAAGCAGCCAATCGTATGCGAGTATGCAAAAGTCAAAGAAGTCTACGTAACCATCGCCGAACTGTGAGTCAATATCGGCGGATGGGATTGACGGCCACTGCAGCCATTGGTCAGCCATTATCTGAACGTCTTCGAAATGGACGATACCATCGCAGTTTAAGTCTGCAGAAGAAGTACCGTAAGGACATATTTTTGCCAGATACTTATCGTAACCCATAGAGACAGGAGAGTAAGTGGTTCCTGCAACAATGAAACCATCGTCAGAGGTTTGCTGGACCGAAGTTGCATAGTCCCACTCGGTGTCTCCCATTACCTTTTGCCATTCCATCTCTCCATTGGGATCTGTCTTTATCAAATACATGTCGGCGACACCCTGGCCGTAGGAACGAGTCTCACCAGTGATTATGTATCCTCCGTCGGATGTTTGTTTAGCACAATAGCCTACATCATCACCACTACAGAAGTCTTCACTTCCCGGATAGGTTTTTGACCACTGTTCGTTTCCAAACATGTCGGTCTTTATCAGAATAATATCTCTCTGATATGTTGCATCGACGGGGCACCAGTATGATATATAGCCTGTAATGATGAATCCACCATCCGCTGTCTGCTGTGCGGAATAACCGACGTCATCATTTGTACCATCGAATGTTTTTTGCCATTGTAGCTCAGTTCCCGGGTCGAGCTTTAGCAGGTAGATATCCCGCATTCCTACACCGAATGATTCAGTGTAGCCTGCGATTATGTATCCAAAATCTGAAGTTTGCTGTACGGACCATGCATGGTCATCACCTGTTCCTCCAAATGTTTGTTCGAACTCCAAACCTCCATTTGAGCGTGTCTTAATAACATATACATCGTATTCACCGGCGCCAAAGGAGTAGGTCAAGCCGACAACTATAAATCCGCCGTCTATGGTTTCCTGTACCGAGTAACCTTCATCCCAGAAGTCACCTCCGAAGTATTTGTCCCATTCCTGCCTGCCATTTGAACTTACCTTTAACAGATAGACGTCGGATTCACCGTTGCCGTAGGAGTAAGTGTATCCAGTGACTATGTATCCACCGTCCGAGGTCTGCTTAACCGAATATGCCATGTCCCAATCGTCTCCGCCGAAGAATTTTTGCCAGTGAATAGTACCATCCGGGTGTGTTTTTGTCAGGATAATATCGTAATCGAACGTGGCATTTGAGAAGGTGTGGCCGGCAAATATGTAACCACCGTCGGTTGTCTGCTGTACCGACTCACCATATTCCCAATCGCTTCCGCCAATGTTCGTTTGCCAGAGTATGGGCGGGGAGCCGGTAGGTGTCCGTTTGATATAAGTTATTGTATGGATCGTCGTCTGCTCATTGAAAATCAGGACGGATTCTTTTTCAGGAACAAGGAAAGCATTTCCTGCCGGTTTGTACTCGATTGTGTGTAAACCTACAGTAAGGTTAGGTTCTGTTTCGTTACTATCGTGCCACGGGCCGCCGTCGACGCTCCATTGCGCTCCGGCATCGTTTGCCTCCGGAGGCAGGATAATAACCTGCAATGAACCTGACTTGAAGATATAGTTACTTGTCACAGGCGTAACCTGAGCGTGCTCAATCTGTACTGCGTGGCTGTTGGGCTCATTCCAGTTGGGCAGCGGTTTATATTCAATCGTGTGTTGACCAATCGGGAGTTGTCTTGAAACAGCGTCGGAATTGCGCCACGGGCCGCCGTCGATGCGCCACTGGGCACCAGCGACAACGGCTTCCTGTGGCAGGATTGTAACCTGGACGGCACCGGAGCGGATATAAGTTCCTGAAATGGCGGTTGTCTGTAGATAATCAATCTGTACGGTGTGACTGTTGGGTTCAATCCAGTTGGCAATCGGCCTATACGTTACGGTGTGCAGCCCAACGGTAAGATTCGGTTCCGTATCGTTACTATCCCGCCAGGGTCTTGAGTCGACGCGCCACTGTGCTCCTGCATCGTTGGCCTCCGGCGGCAGGATTGTAATGAGAAGCGATCCTCTCTGTCGGATATAGGTACCGGTGGCAGTAGTCAACTGAGCATGTTCGATTTGTACGGTTTTGCTGTTCGGCTCGTTCCAGCCGTAGATTGGCTTGAAGTCGACCGTGTGAGAACCGACGGGTATGCCCGTTTGTATTTCATTACTATCGCGCCATGGGCCGCCGTCGACGCGCCACTGGGCACCTGTATTGTTTGCATCGTTAGGATCGAGAGCCTCGGGCTGTAAGATTATGACCTTCAGCGAACCGATCGGGACATAGGTTCCTGTTATGGTGGTCGTTTGAGACTGATTGATCTGGACTGTTTCGCTGTTTGGCTCGTTCCAGTCGGGCAGCGGTTTATACTCGACGAAATGTGAACCTACTGTAAGGTCAACAATATCGTTGCTATCCCGCCAGGGACCGCCATCGACTCGCCACTGTGCATTTGCATCATTGGCCTCGGGCGGCAGGATTTTAACCTGCAAGGAGCCTATCTGCCGGATATAGGTTCCACTTGTTGTTGTTAACTCGCCCTGATTAATCTGGACGGTCTGGCTATTAGGCTCAGTGAAGCCGAAGATTGCCTTAAACTCAACCGTATGAGAACCTATAACAACGTCGGTTACTAATTCGTTACTATCGTGCCAGGGGCCGTCATCGAGGCGCCACTGAGCATTTGCATCCACAGCTTCCTGCGGTAAGATAGTAACCTGTAACGAACCTGATCGGACATAGGTTCCCGAAGTTTTGGTTGTCTGAGCAAAATTAATCACAATCGTTTCACTGTTTGGCTCGGTCCAGCCGCTGATTTGCTTATACTCAACCGTATGCAAACCTATGGCGACGTTAGTTTCTATGTCGTTACTATCGTGCCATGGACCGCCATCGACGCGCCACTGTGCTCCTGCTATTAGGGCTTCGGGCGGGGAGATTGTCACCTGTACGGAACCGGCCTGGATATATGTTCCCGTAGTATTTGTTGTCAGAGAGTTATTAATCATTACCGTTTCGCTGTTTGGCTCATCCCAGTTGGTTAGAGGCTTATACTCAACGGTATGAAGACCTACAGTGAGATTGGGTTCAATATTGTTACTATCGTGCCATGGGCCGTCGTCTACGCGCCATTGTGCTCCTGCATCTATAGCCGCCTGCGGCAGGATTTTTACCTGTAATGAACCTAACTGATGGACATAAGTGCCGATAGTATTTGTTGTCTGAGCGTAATTAATCTGTACTGTTTTGCTGTTTGGCTCATAGAATCCGAAGACAGGTTTAAACTCGACGGTGTGTGAACCCGCCGCGAGGTCGGTTTCTATATCGTTGCTGTCGTGCCATGGACCGCCGTCTACGCGCCACTGCGCGTTTGCATCTACAGCCGCCTGCGGGGTAATGATAACGCGCAGCGAACCTGTAGGTATGTATGTTCCTGACGTATTAGTCGTTTGGGCGAAATCAATCTGGACGGTCTGGCTATTTGGCTCATTGAAGTCCGGGAGAGGTTTGAACTCAACAGTGTGAGAACCTACGACAAGGTTAGTTTCTATATCGTTACTATCGCGCCATTGACCGCCATCGACCCGCCACTGGGCATTTGCGTCTATAGCTTCCTGTGGCAAGATTGTGACCTGTAGAGAGCCGGCCTGGAGATATGTGCCTGAAATGATAGTCGTCTGGTCATCGTTAATCTGTACAGTCTGGCTGTTCGGCTCTTTCCAGTTGCTGATTGTTTTAAATTCAACCGTATGTGTACCTTCCAAAAGGTCGGTTACTATATCGTTACTATCCTGCCATGGGCCGCCGTCGACTCGCCACTGCGCGTTTGCATCGTTTGCTTCCGGCGGGTATATTGTAACCTGTAATGAGCCTTTCTGGCGGGTATAAGTTCCGTATATGGTTGTCGTCTCATCGTCGAAAATCTGAATATTTTGGTTGTCCGGTCTATTCCAGCCTGCGATATCGTTAAAGTCAACTCTATGGATGCCTAATATAAGATCAGTTTCTATATAGTTACTATCGTGCCATGGGCCTCCGTCGACGCGCCATCTGGCACCGAGATCATTAACCTCGGGTGGCAGGATTATAACCTGTAATGAGCCTGCCTGTTTGTCATAATTACCGATAGTATATGTTGTCTGATTGTGGAAAATAGGGATTGATTGGGAATCGGGTGTATTCCAGTTTGTGAGTGATTTGAATTCAACGTAATGATAACCTTCAGAGAGACCGATTTCTATATCGTTACTGTCGAGCCATGGGCCTCCATCGACACGCCACTGCGCCCCGGCATCAATAGCTTCCTGCGGTTCGATTGTAACGTGCAACGAACCTGTCGGGATATATGTTCCGGTCGTAATTGTAAGATCATTGTAGTCGATCTGTACTACCTGGCTGTTTGGCTCGTTCCAGTTGTTGTTGATTGGCTTGTACTCGACGATATGAGAACCTACCAGCAGGTTGGTTTCTATGTGGTTACTATCGTTCCAATTACCCCCGTCGACTCGCCACTGGGCTCCATCATCTATAGCTTCCTGCGGCAGGATTATGACCTGTAACGAACCCTTCGGTACATACGTACCTATCCTTGTGGCCGTCTGGCTTAACTCAATCTCGACCGTTTCTGTAGGAGGTGTGTTCCAGCCACTGACAGGCTTGTACTCAAGCGTGTGGGGGCCTGCGGGAAGGCCGCTCTTTATATATCCACTATCATACCATGTGCCGCTGTCGACTCGCCACTGTGCGCCGGCCTGGACAGCGACCGACGGCAGGATTATCACCTGTAACGAACCTGTCGGGACGTATGTTCCCGTAATGTTGACAGTCTGGGCGTCACTAATCTGAACTACCTCGGTGGCTGGTGTGTTCCAACTGGAGATAGACTTGTATTCAACCGTATGAACACCTATCAGGAGGTTAGTTTCTATATAGTCACTGTCCCTCCATGTGCCTCCATCGACTCGCCATTGTGCTCCTGCATCAATGGCTGGCTGCGGAGAGATTGTTACCTGTAGAGATCCCCTCTGCCGGATGTAATTACCGGAAGTTGTAGTAATCTGACCCTGGTCAATTTGTACGGTCTGGCTGTTTGGCTCATTCCAAGCGTAGATCGGCTTGAATTCAACCGTGTGGAGGCCTACGAGCAGATTTGATTCTATGTGGCCGCTGTCATTCCATGGACCGCCGTCGACGCGCCACCGGGCTCCGTCGGCGATAGCTTCCAGGGGTGTGATGAGAACATGCAATGAGCCTATAGGGAGATATGTACCGGTAGTAGTAGTTGTCAGACCTTTATCAATCTGAACTGTTTGGCTGTTCGGTTCTCTCCAGTCACTGCCGATGGGCTTGAACTCAACTATATGTATGCCCACCGCAAGGTCGGCTATATCGTTACTATCCCGCCAGATTCCACCATCGACTCGCCACTGGGCATTTGCATCTACAGCGGCCTGTGGCAGGATTAAGACCTTCAATGATCCTATCTGCTGGATATATGTACTGGTGATGCTCGTCGTTTGTCCATCTTCAATCAGGACGGTATGACTGTTCGGTTCATCCCAGCCGTAAATCGGCTTGTAATCCACCGTATGGGAGCCAACAGTGACGTAAAGATCTGTATGGTTACTGTCCCGCCATGGACCGCCATCGACGCGCCACTGCGCTCCGGCGTTTATAGCTTCCTGAGGGGCAATCGTAACGTGTAGTGAACCAAACTGCTGAACGTAAGTACCGAGATAAGTATTCGTCACATCTTTATAAATTATGACATCCAGGTTAGCGGGAGTATCCCAGCCATAGATCGGTTTAAATTCCACAGTATAACGGCCGACGGGGAGATTTGGCTCAACATCGTTACTATCATGCCATGGGCCGCCGTCTACGCGCCACTGTGCGTTTGCATCTATAGCTTCCTGCGGTAATATCAGAATCCGAAGTGAGCCTAACTGCCGGATGTACGTGCCGGTGGTAGTTGTAGTCTGCCCTTCGTTAATCTGGACTGTCTGGCTGTTCGGTTCATCCCAGCCGTAGATGGGTTTAAATTCGACCGTATGAGAGCCTACGGCAAGATTGGGCTCTGTATCGTTACTATCTCTCCATGGTCCTCCATCTACGCGCCACTGGGCATTTACGTCAATAACTTCCTGCGGCAGGATTGTTACCTGTAACGAACCTAACTGCTGGGTATAGGTTCCGGTAGTAGTTGTTGTCTGGCCGTCGTTTATCTGGACTGTTTCGCTGTTGGGCTCGTTGAAGCCGGCGATTACGCTGTATTCGACGGTGTGAGTTCCTACGGCAAGATTTGGCTCAGTGTGGCCGCTGTCCTGCCATGGGCCGCCGTCGACGCGCCACTGTGCATTTGCATCTGCGGCTTCCTGCGGCAGGATTGTGACTTGTAATGAGCCGAACTGTTGGATATAGGTAAGGGTGATAGTAGTAGTCTGATATTGATTAATCGTGGCAGTCAGGATATTTGGCTCATTCCAGCCGGTGATAGGCTTACACTCAACATTATGAGAACCTACTTCAAGGTCAGTTTCTATATAATTACTATCGCGCCATGGGCCGCCATCGACGCGCCACTGTGCATTTGCATCTACAGCGGCCTGAGGAAGTAGCATGACCTGCAACGAACCTGTCGGGATATACGTTCCCGAAATGGTTGTCAATCGGCCATATTCAATCTGCACGATTTGAACATCCGGTTTCTTCCAAGAAGCTATCTGACGAAATTCGACTGCATGAAAGCCTATGGGAAGGTTAGTCTCAACGTAGTTACTATCCCGCCATGTGCCGCCGTCGACGCGCCATTGCGCTCCGTCGTCTATAGCAGCCTGCGGCAGGATCGTAACCTGCAATGAACCACCCTGTGTGGTATAAGTTCCGCTTGTAGTTGTTGTCTGACCAAAATTAATCTGTACGATCTGGTTGTTTGGCTCATTCCAGCCTATGATAGGTTTATACTCAACGGTATGAGATCCTATGGTGAGGTTAGTCTCTATATTGTCACTATCCCTCCATAGACCGCCATCGACTCGCCACTGCGCGCCAGCGTCTATAGCTTCCTGTGGCAGTATCGTAACTTTTAACGAGCCTGTCTGTGTATAGGTACCCGAAGTTGTGGTAGTTTGGCCAAAATTGATCTGGACGATCTGGCTATTAGGTTCATTCCAGTTTATGATGGGCTTATACTCGACGGTATGAAAACCTATAGCAAGATTAGGCTCTGTGTCGTTACTATCGCGCCATGGGCCGCCGTCTACGCGCCACTGCGCGCCTGCATCGATAGCAGCCTGCGGTGAGATTGTTACCTGTAATGAGCCTAACTGCTGGATGTACGTGCCGGTGGTAGTTGTAGTCTGGCCGTCGTTTATCTGTACTGTTTGGCTGTTTGGCTCGTTCCAGCCGGCGATTACACTGTATTCGACGGTGTGAGTTCCGACGGCAAGATTTGGCTCTGTGTGGCCGCTGTCCTGCCATGGGCCGCCGTCGACACGCCACTGTGCTCCTGCGGCGACGGCTTCGGGCGGGGAGATTGTTACCTGTAACGAACCTAACTGCTGGGTATAGGTTCCGGTAGTAGTTGTTGTCTGGCCGTCGTTTATCTGTACTGTTTGGCTGTTTGGTTCGTTCCATCCTGCGATTACGCTGTATTCGACGGTGTGAGTTCC
>JABAHP010010408.1_pt1 | contig 13007 bp, 12 predicted proteins | sample 7062081 | NCBI WGS metagenome assembly JABAHP01 (sample SAMN14534357, study PRJNA622989) | marine sediment metagenome | biome: marine biome [ENVO:00000428]; feature: marine pelagic biome [ENVO:01000023]; material: deep marine sediment [ENVO:00002113] | place: India: Gulf of Kutch | collected... | reverse complement strand
GATTTATCGGGGAAACACAGCCATTGAGTGTTAGATACATTTTTGAGACAGGCTTTAATTTTCATATCTAATTTTGAACTTCGCATTAATTTTCATTCAAAAGGGAGAATGATTATGGCTTCAATGGATGAACAGGTTTTACGGGCGACCAAAGAAATAGTCGTCAAATTCATAGAAAGCGGTCGGATATCGCCGGCCGGTTTTACAGATTCTTTTAAAAATATCTACGATACCGTCCACGATACGGTCAAAGGCCGCGCAAACCCTTTGCCTTCAGATGATCCTGAAGCCTAATCGCTGCAGGGAAACCATCTCAGTGGGCTTCAGCCCAGTTGTCGCCCACAGCCAGGTTCACTTTGAGCGGCACTTTTAGTTCCCAGACACCTTCCATTATTTCTTTGACCAGTGTCTGTAGGGTATCCAGCTCATGCGGTGGGACCTCGAAAACAAGCTCATCGTGAACGCTGAGCAGCATGGCAGATTCCAGTTTCTTTTCTCTGATAGCACCAGCCACATTGATCATGGCCAGTTTAATCAGATCGGCCGCGGATCCCTGAATCGGCGTATTTATTGCCGTCCGCTCGGCTGCCTGCCGCACGACCCGGTTGCGACTGTCAATATCCGGCAAAAGACGGATACGGCCCAATAGGGTGCTGGTTCGTTTGAACTGATTGGCTGCTGTGAGCGTCTCATCGATAAATGCTTTCACACCTTTGTAACGGGCAAAATAATGATCAATATAGGTTTGGGCCATCTTTTGCCCAATATTGAGCTGTTTGGAAAGTCCAAAGGCACTCATGCCATATATGATGCCGAAATTGATCGCCTTGGCCTGCCGTCGGAGCTCATCGGTAATGTCTGATGGCAATACCTGAAAAACCTCGCTGGCGGTGCGCGCATGGACGTCTTCATCGTCCAAAAAGGCCTTGATCAGAATCCGGTCATTTGAATAGTGGGCTAAAATTCGCAATTCCACCTGGGAATAATCCGCAGAAACCAGCTTCCAGCCTTTGCGAGGTACAAACGCCCTGCGGATCTCCATGCCTTCAGCGCTACGGATGGGAATATTCTGCAAATTCGGGTCAGAGCTGCTCAAGCGTCCGGTGGCCGTTACCGTTTGGTTAAAGGACGTATGAATGCGACCGGTCTCAGGGTTCACCAGATCAACCAGGGCGTCGGCGTAAGTGGATTTTAATTTTGACAGGGTGCGATGTTTTAATACCAGCGCCGGCATTTCATGTTCTTCCGCCAGGCGGGTCAAAACGTCCACATCGGTTGAATAGCCGGTTTTCTTTTTGGTTTTTTTCAATACGGGTAACTGCAGCTTGTTGAACAGAATATTACCCAGCTGCTTGGAGGAGTTAATATTAAATTCTTCTCCGGCAAGACCGTAAATACTGCCTTCCAACGCTTCAAGCTGATGTGCAAAGGATTTGGACAGTTCATGCAGGCGGTCGATATCGACACAGGTACCCGTCATTTCCATGTTCATGAGTACAGGCACCAGGGGCATCTCGACGTTTTCCATCAGATGCTGCAGATCAATTTCCTGCAATTGTGGCATCAGGACATCTCGGGCCATCAGCGTGATGTCAGCATCCTCGCAGGCATAAGGCACTGCTTTGTCCAACAGAACCTGATTAAATGCTAAAGCGTTCTTACCTTTGCCGGCAACCTCCTGATAAGGGATTGTTTTATGTCCCAAAAAATCCAGGGCGATCTGATCCAGATTGTGGGCTCTTTTGGAAGGATTCAGCAGGTAGGAGGCAATCATGGTGTCAAAGATGACACCGTCCAGCTTAACGCCATGACGGGTCAGGACGATCCAGTCATATTTTATGTTCTGGCCGACCTTTTTAATTGCCGGATTCTCCAGTATGGGTTTGAGCTTGTTTAGCACTTCGGTCAAGGGGAGCTGTTGCGGCACACCGATGTAATCATGGCCACAGGGAATGTAAAAGGCTTCGTTGGCCTGCAGGGCAAATGACAGCCCCACCAGGCGAGCTTTCATCGGTATTTGGGATGTGGTTTCGGTATCCAGGGAAAAAATCCGAGCGGACCTCAAACGCTCAGTCAGCCGGTTAAGCGCCTCTTTTGATAATACGGGCTGATAATCCTTGTCGCTCAGATCGGCTTTTTGAGAAAGGGCATGCTGCAGTTGCCGAAACTCAAGTGTCTGAAACAACGTTGAAAGCACTTCGGTATCCGCCGGACCGATTACAAAGTCAGCCAGATCAGCAGAAACGGGCGCGTCTACGTCAATTTTTACCAGATCCCGACTTAAAAATGCCTGGTCACGATAACGAATCAAATTTTCACGTTGCTTTTTTGCGGTAATGGACGCAACGCTTTCATATAACCGGGCCATGCTATGATGATTTTGAATCAAGTTCAACGCCGTTTTCTGGCCAACCCCCGGAACCCCGGGGACGTTATCGGATGTATCACCGGCGAGCCCCATGACATCAATCATCTGGTGCGGCTCGATACCGTAGGACTTCTTGACAAATTCGGCATCAATGGTCGCATCCTTCATGGGATCCCAGATCGTCGCCTGATCGGTCACCAGCTGAATAAAATCCTTGTCGCCGGTGACCATAACCACAGTAAAGCCTCTCTTTTCGGCAATCCGGGCATATGTTCCAATGAGGTCATCGGCCTCAAAACCCTGCATTTCAACAATCGGAAACTGTAGTGCTGCTGTTATCTCTTTGATATAGGGGATTTGAATGGCCATATCGTCCGGCATGGGAGGTCGATTGGCCTTGTAATCGCGATACATGTCGTGGCGGAATGTCGGCCCCTTGCTATCGAAAAACATGCCGGCATATTGCGGTTGACGATCCTCAATGAGCTTTAACAACATCCGGGTAAATCCGAATGTGGCATTGGTCGGAAGCCCCTTTGAATTGGATAATCCCCGAATCGCATGGTAGGCTCGATGAATATAGGCGGTGCCATCGATCAGATAAATGGTTTTTTCTTCCTTCATGGTCGCTCAGGCGTCAGGATTGGATTGATCAATCGACTGTAAAACAAATTGCCGGGTATGACGCTGATGTCAAACCTATACGAATTTGACATATTATCCGGATTGAATTATTTTTTTGAGCACTCCTGGTTAGCAGGTAAACCGAAAGCGATTCACCCGAAACATGGCTGCCAGGAACGATTTTAGGATCCTATAACATTAAAGATTTAAAACAACAATCATGAAAGTGCCGGCCACAAAATCCGTCTCCCGCCGGCGACGCCGTCGCCTCAGGTCCTACGACTGTGTTTGCTGCCGGATGGCATTTACATTTTGCTGGACGTGTCGATGCGGCTTCAGTATTTGCCAGGAATGCATGCAAGAAAACATGTGGGGAATGTCCTGCAATGCAATTACCTGGACCTGTCCGGACTGCGGCGGGCAAAATGGTTTTGGCAACCAGTGAGCAGGTTCCAGGGTATCCATACTGGAATGTGGATACGGTAACTTTTAAAGAGACTTATTTCATCGAGGGGATCTGGAATAATGGAATTCTGGAATGATGGAATATTGGTATTAGAGTGGATGTTGCAACCTAATTTTTGTATAAAAAATGTACTATTAAAGCAATGGCTCCTGATTTGATAACCCAGCATTCAATTGTTCCAACATTCCATTGTTCCGGTTTGATATCCGGGCAGAAGTTTATTTTAACCATTTCGACCAAATTTGCACCCATTGGAGGCTAAAGCAGCAATGTCGGACAAAATCATTTCAATTGAGGAACAAAGCGGCGCTTTCCAAATGACATTTCAGCGGATCATGCGAATGGTGCCGGATCGGGATAGACAGGACAAAAAGTTGCAAAGACTCATTGCCTTTCGTCTGCGAATTGATGGTGAAGCGGCCATCAGCGAATATTTAATCAAAAAAATAAAAGAGGCCATAAAGTGTTCTTTTCGCGGCAGCCTTTATGACTATCTTAAAGATGATCTACTGGAAAAAACCTGTGTCGAAGATGAAATAGACGATCCAACGCCGGGTGCCGCCTGAAGAAAAGAGTTGATATGGCCGCAGGAAATGATTTAAAAAAACAAGATCGGGCTGATCTTCGAATCAGTCCGCTTAAATATCAGACGGGATGTACACCCCATGCACTATGAAGGCAATATCATTCGCCCCCCCAGCGAAGCCAACAGCATACTGCTGCAGGTAACGGTTGGGTGCTCGCGCAATAAATGTACATTTTGCGGAACTTACAAAGGTGAACGCTTCCGGATCAAACCCGATGGCATCATTTTGGAAGACATCGCTTTTGCGGCCCAACACTGCCAGCGGCAGCGCCGGGTTTTCTTGTGCGATGGTGATGCGCTTATTATTCCCCAAAAAAGACTTCTTAAAATCCTTAATGAAATCGAAAAACAGCTGCCCTGGGTAACTCGGGTTGGATTGTACGCCAATGCCAAAGCCATAAAGATGAAAAGCATCGATGAGCTCAAGGAGCTCAAAGCCCATGGCGTCGGTATCGTTTATATGGGGCTTGAAACCGGCGATGAGGTGACCTTAAAGAGGATAAACAAAGGGGCCAATGCCGCCCAGATGATTGAAATGGGCCGCAAAGCCAAAAAGGCCGGCTTCAAACTATCCGTTACGGTGCTACTGGGTATTGCCGGGCCGGAGCGCTCCCAGATTCATGCCCGGGAAACCGGACGCGTCCTTTCCAAAATTGATCCCGATTATGTGGGTGCACTGAGCCTGATGCTCATACCTGAAACTCCCCTTCATCAGGATTATTTGTCCGGACAATTTCGCCTAATCGAGCCGCAGGAAATGTTGGCGGAGCTCAGAACCATGGTTGCCAGCACAAATTTGACGCGGGGGCTTTTCCACGCCAATCACGCTTCAAATTACCTGCCGATTCGAGCCAGGTTCCCAAAAGATAAACAGGCCACCCTCCAGCTGATTGACGAGGCTCTGGAAGGCAAGGTCCCGTTGAAGCCTGAATATCTGAGGGCGCTGTAACCAGTTATAATTGGTAATTAGCGCAAATTAAAAGCAGGCTACTGGCTTCTGGCCACTCGTTTCTGGCCAGAAAGCAAGGAGCGAGAAGCCAGCGGCCAAAACGCTGAAACCCAGACGCTGAGACGTGAAATCATAAGCATTCTACTGGAACCATGATATTCTAATAGAACAAGAGGAACCCTATGGATTTAAAAATATTACTGACCACATTCGGTTTAATTTTTCTGGCTGAGCTGGGTGACAAGACCCAACTGGCAACCTTTTGTTTTTCAGCTGATTGCGACTCGCGCATTTCTGTATTTTTAGGATCCGCCGGAGCCCTGGTGCTCAGCTCGCTAATTGCCGTCGTATTCGGCGCCGGGATCAGCCGCGTGATCCCTGCGAATTATATTCGAATCGGTGCCGGAATTTTCTTCGTCATTGTGGGAATATTGACCTTATATTCTTCGGTGCGCACCGCAAATGCCCTTTGAAGAAGGGCATAAACCGATCACGGCATAGAACCTTGAGATGGTAAGCCAAAAACAACAGCCATATGCCCGCTAACCCCGATAAACTGATAGGCGGTTTTTTTCATTTTTTTCGCTCCTATCGATCGGCAGGCACACTGTTGATGCTGGCTTCCGCTTTTTTATTTTCCGTCCTGGACGGCCTTATTAAGCTTTTGGGACCGGGATTTCGAATCTGGGACATTGCCTTTTATCGATTCGGGTTTGGTCTGGTCATTCTGATCGGCATTTTGGGATGGAAGCATAATCCTTTCAAGGCTCATAATCTTAAACTCATGATCATTCGGGGGATTTCCGGAACCACTGCCTTTTTATTGCTGGTTGTCGCCATCCGGATGATACCCATATCAACAGCCATGGTTCTGTTTTTTACCTTTCCGGCGTTTGCCGCACTTTTCTCATTCTTATTGTTCGGAGAGCACATATCAATCAGCCAAATCGGCTGCGTTTTGGGTGCGCTGCTCGGTGCCGCTATTTTATTTGACTATCAACTATCAGAAAGCCTCTGGGGCCAGGCGGCCGGGTTGACCTCCGGCATCTTTGCCGGAATGACGGTTTGTTTTATTAAAAAATTAAAAGAAACTAACGGAGCGGCGGTCATTTATTTGTATTTTTGTCTGTTGGGCGCCCTGATTACCTTTCCGGCGTTTATCAGTGATCCGAAACTGCCGGGCTCCGGAATCGAATGGCTGATGACCGCCGGCATTGTTTTTGCCGCTCTTGCCGCCCAACTTTTAATGAATCAGGGTTTTCAATATTGCAAAAGCTGGGAAGGCGGCCTTATTTTGACCAGTGAGGTGGTATTTACAGCCCTGCTGGGCATCCTGTTTCTGGGAGAAATCTTCAACTGGCGGTTTGGGTACGGTAGCCTCCTAATTGTCGGCAGTGCAATTTTAAGCAATTTTGCAGGAGGCCGCAAACTTTCTGTTTATCCAGAAAATCGATCCCAACAACGATCTATTCGATAAATCAAAGTGGCAGTTGTCATTTGGTTGATAATCGTTTAAATGATTGAAGACCATTTGTGATAATTGATCGGCAAAGGAATCATCGCACCGGGCTGAGGTCCATTGCAGACAAAAGGATATGATAGGCATTCTAATTTGAGCGCGCTACAAAGGATTGCGTCACATATGAAACTTATCTCATTTATACTGGTAATGATCATACTGGCCGGATCGGGTATCTCAGGCGCCCAGGAGTCACCCATTCAGCAACCTTCCGATTGGCCTTCGCTGATGACCAACATCAAAATTAACGAATCACTGGACTTTTGCGGTGAGCCCGTTGCGCTGGATATTCAGGAGGTGCGAGAACGACTGGAAAAAGAATTGCTGCTTACGATCTGGGATCGGCCGCAGGTGGCCCTGTGGATAAAACGCTCCACCCGGTATCTACCTATCATTGAAAGGATGCTGCGCGAAAACGACATGCCTGATGACCTGAAATATGTGGCCATTATCGAAAGTGCGCTGCGACCGCATGCCGGCTCGCGCAAGGGGGCCATCGGCTTCTGGCAGTTTCTAAAATCAACCGGCCGAAAATATGGACTAAAAATCAATGCCGAAATTGATGAACGCAGAAATATCTTTGCCTCCACCCGGGCCGCTATCGATTACTTTAGAGCGCTTTATGAAATGCTGGGTTCATGGACGCTCTCGGCTGCAGCTTACAATATGGGGGAGCTGGGTTTGCAAACTGAAATGGCATCTCAAAAATCGCAGGATTACTACCAGCTGTATCTACCACTTGAAACCCAGCGGTATGTTTTCAGGATTATTGTGGCTAAAATGATTTTAACAGACCCGGAGCGATTCGGTTTTCAATTTACGGATCAGGATTTATATCCACCGCTGGCGTTTGATCGTATTCAAATCGAATGCTTTCAGGATACACCCATTCAAATTGTCGCCCAGGCCGCCAACACGTATTTCAAGGCCATCAAAGATCTCAACCCGGAAATCCGCGGCCACTTCCTGGCCGCCGGCACGCATTCGCTTTTAATTCCCCCGGGCAGCGCCCAAGGGTTTGACGCGCGCTTTAAACAGCTGGTTCAGCAATGGCAGGCAGCAAATTTGGAGCGGGTATATGTCGTTCAAAAAGGCGATAACCTGTCTGGCATTGCCGAACGATTCAAAGTGCCACTGCCGGCGTTGCTCATCTGGAACCGCCTGGATGGTCGCAAACCGATTCATCCAGGTGACCGACTGGTGATTTATCCCAATGAAACCCCGGCTACCCAGGAAAATCCAGATGACCGGGATCAGTAAAGCCGACCGCTGCCTGTCGCGTAAGTGTTGAGTCCCAGAAATAATCTACAATATTAGCGCTGCGGCAGCTGAATGTTGCACTTTTCCGGATCGGTCTGCTGACGATATAAAATGGCGATGTGCCCGATCATGCCCACCAGCTGACAATTTGCTTCCGCCGCAAGCGTTTCAGCCATTCTGACTTTCTGTTGCCTGTCCTTAAATTCTACAAATTTGACCTTTATCAACTCATGGGTTTCGAGGGCGTCTTGAATGGCGTCGACCAGGTTGGCCGTCAAACCTTTCTGACCGATGAAAACCACCGGCTTTAATCCGTGGGCCAGTCCTTTGAGGAACTTTTTCTGGTAACCCTTCAATGCTTGCATAGATGCTCCTGACTATGGCAGATTATTCTTGAATACATAGCGTAAAGGCCTTTATAGTCATACAGTTTGCCAATGTCTGTTCGGATTTGACCTCCTCAAGGAATGATGGAATATTGGAATACTGGAACATTGGGTTTTATTCGCAATAGATTGAAAAATGGTATGTTTCATGAGATAAATGCGTCGTAGATTGAAACAACAAGGCTCTCATAGATGGCCTTGATGTTATTTATACTTTGTCGTTGACTCAAAATTAAATCTTTATGATTAGATTCACGCAATTTGCGATAAGTAATATTAAATGCAGAAGTCATGCTTTTAACCAATATTCCACAATTCCTGCATTCCAATATTCCAACCTAAAGGAGATCCCCATATGCCGGACACCAGACATCCCCAAGAAGCCATAAAATTTGAAATTCAAGCCTATCGGCGTCCAAAGGATCGAAAAGCCTTGCGCCGGACGCATGTTGCTTTTTCCGGATCACCCCAACGGCATCCCTATGACGGGGAAAAAATCATTTTAATTGCAGATCCGTACAGTTCCCATAACGTGTTTTACGAATTTTATAAAGACGATATTGCATATGTGGAGGAGCTGCCGAGTATCGTCAACCTGGAGGGAGAAACCATCACGATGGTGCGGGCTTGGATCAAAAAAATGAGTATCGGCATAAGATGCTCACCGTTTATCGTCGAAGATATTTCCGCAGCAGCGAGCAATCGGCAGGCATAAATTGATAAAACAAATTGGGCCTCAAAAAGCAAGGACCGGGGCCGGCCTGATGGTAAATATTTAGGTTTTCATCTAAGGTTTATATTACCGCACTTTAATGACAACCAGGGTGGCGTCATCATCGTTTTTTAGCGGGCTACAAAATCGATCCAGAGATTTAAATACACGATTCAGGATTTTAGCGGACGGTTGATCAGCCGTGTCTTTAATCACCTGAAGCAACCGTTGGGTGCCGAACATTTCACCACTCTCATTGACCGCCTCTTTGATACCATCGGTCCCAATCAAAATAATCTGGCCGGAACTGATTTGTTTTTGGTATTCTTTATAGACAGCGTCTTCCATTACCCCCAGGGGCAGGCCATTCCCGGCGAGAAATTCGGGTGCATCGACCGCGGCCGGTGTCCAGAGGATAGCCGGTTCATGGCCGGCCTTTACCCAGCGGATACACATTTCTTGAGCGTCAAGCTCACAGTAAAACATGGTCATAAAAAGATTCAGCTTTTCAACATCCTGCACCAGACGTTTGTTCACGTCCGAAATAATGGCGGCACACGCTGAGGGCGATGTCTGAATGCGTTCTCTGAGAAAGGCCCGCGCTGTTGTCATCAGCAGCGCAGATGGGATGCCGTGGTCGGTGACATCGCCAACAACAATGCCGATCCTTTTTTTGCCGTTTGTCGGGGGATATAAAAAGTCATAATAGTCTCCGCCGGTTTCATCGCACCAGACGCTGCGGCCGGCAATGTCAAAACCGTCAAAATCAGGGTCTGACTTAGGCAACAGTTCGTGTTGTACCATACTGGCCTTCTCCAGAGATATTTTAAAATTGTTTAGCTGCTCTTGATGGGAAACAGCTTTGTGGTATTTTTGGATAGCGCTTTGAATGGCCTGGCTGAGTGTATCAGCCGGACATGGTTTGGGGTGAAACTGAAAGATATTGCCTTCGTTTACCGCTCGAATAGCAGTCGGCATATCGGCTGTGCCGGTCAACATCATGCGCACTGTATCCGGACTGGTTTTTTTAACATACGCTAAAAATTCGATACCGTTCATGCCCGGCATCATAAAATCAGAAACAATTACAGCATAAGGACCTTTTTCCTGCACCTGTTTCAAGGCCTCTTCGCCACTGAGCGCGGTGTCGATTCTAAACTGGCTCCGCAACTGGCGCTTGAGTCCGGCCAGCACCATGGCATCGTCATCGACCAGCAACACTTTATCTTTCATTACACTTTCCTCTCTGCGAGTTTCTGACAAACCAGTTGCCATTCTTGTACCCGGTGGCCAACCCCCAGATTGTCAAGATACCCGCGATCCAGTTGTTTTATTTCGCCGGAATTATCCTCAGCTATTTTTTGACGCTCATATGCATCTCCAAAGTGCACGGCGGTCAGAAGCCCGGTTGAGGCCGCCAGACTCTTCCCGGGACAATGATGATACGCTATCGCTTCAATGACCGGATAATCCAATCCCCATAACCCCATTAAATAAGCGCCAATTTCTGCATGGCTGGTTCCAAACCGATCATTTTCAAGTTCCCACAATTTTTTCCCATTGCGCCGGGCTTCAATTAAGATCTCTTGATACGGTTCTTGAAAATTGGTGACCAGGATCAATTTCCCCAAATCGTGAAACATGCCGGCCATCAACGCATGATTGACCAGATATTGATCCAGCCGCTCCTCTATGGAAATGGTCTGGGCAAACATACTGACGGACATACTGTGATTAAACAGTTCGTCGAAGTTAAACCAGGTGTATTTTTTCTGATTGAATTCTGAAAAAATTTTCACCGAAAGCACCAGGGCTTTGATGGTTTCGGTCCCCAGCAGCATGACCGCCTCTTTGGGATTGTTGATCTTACGAACGAGCCCAAAAAATGCCGAGTTGACCACCTGTAAAATTTTGGCTGTCATCGCCAGATCGGTGGCGATAATATCGCTGATTTTTTTCACCGAGGGATCCGGCGAATGCAGTTCATTGATGACTTGGGTATATATGGCCGGCAGGCTCGGAAGCGTTTCAGTTTGTGAAACAATGCGCTTGATGGATTCATCTTCCAGCAAATTTCGTAAACCAAAGAGCTCGTTTAAGGTTTGTTTTAAAATATCGACGTCACAGGGTTTGGAAAGGCTTTGATGCGCCAATTGGACCGACTTAAAGGTCGTTTCCTGTTCTACCTGCCCGGAAAGAATAATCCGCACCACCTGCGGATGCAGGCGCCTGACTTCAGAGAGCAGCTGAGCGCCATCCATCTGCGGCATTCTTAAGTCAGACACGATGACATCAATGGGTTCAGCGCTCAAGATCTCCAGGGCCTCTTTGCTGCTCGTCGAAAAGCGCATCTCCCACTCTGAACGCATTTTTCTGAGGGACCGCTGGAGGCCTTTTAAGACCATGGGCTCATCATCAACAAATAAAATGCGTCTTTTGGATTGATCATTCATTTGCAGATAAATTCGGGTGTATCGGCAGCCGGATGACAAAGGTGGTGCCGTTATTTTCTTCGGTTTCAATGTCAATCGAGCCGTCATGTTTATCAACGATCACAGAATGGGCGATGGCCAGCCCCTGTCCGGTTCCGCGGCCCGGTTCCTTGGTGGTAAAAAACAGATCGAATATACGATGCCGGATATGCTCCGGGATACCCGCGCCCGTATCACTGATTCGAATTTCAGCCCAGTTTTCGGATTGCCGGGTGCTAATGGTAATAATGCCTTTTTCAAATGAATTTTCCGCATTGGCATCGGCGATGGCATGTGCGGCATTCACAATTAAATTCAATATGACCTGGTTAAATTCCGCGCGGTGGCAGGGCACGGTCGGCAAAGCGGTATCGAAATCGGTTTTCAAATCGGCCACATATTTCCACTCATTGCGTGTAATGGTGATGGTTTTATCAATTTCTTTATTGATATCAACGGGTTCTTTTTCATCTCCACCTGGATGGGCAAATATTTTCATGGCCTGTACGATATGGGTGATCCGATCGACGCCTTTCAGCGTCTGTTCGATGGCCAGCGGGACTTCTTCCTCGAGATAGGCAATGTCCAACTCCTCTAATTGCGCTTCAACTTCTTGAATGCGTTCTGCGTTTAATGTGCCGGCTACAGCAGCATGGATGGATTCTTTGTACAGGTTGCAGGCGGCAACTAAATCACTGAAGGCATCCTGTAAAAAACGGGTGTTATCGCCGACAAATTGGGTCGGGGTGTTGATCTCATGGGCAATCCCGGCGGCCAATTGCCCGATGGCTTCCATTTTTTGAGACTGATGCAGCTGGGCTTCAAATTTTATGCGGTCGGTGATATCCGCACCGATAATCGTTAGGCCTGAAATGCGCTCGTTTTCGCCCTTAAAAGGAGTGATGGAAAGACCCAGATACCGATCCTCGCCATCAGCATTGCGGTAATGGATGTTATCCACCCGGACGTTGCGCCCTTCGCTCTGACTCCTTACCAGGCCGTCCGATAACTTATCCCAATCCCAATCAATTTCACATCGGTCCAGCTTCAAACCCATCGCCGCACTTGCGGAAATGTTAAATACCTTGGCGGCCATTTGGTTCCAATGAATGATCTCATTATGGTGGCTTAAGCCGATCAGAATGGTGGGCAATGATGAAATCAAATGCTCAATTTCACGGTGCGCCTGCTTAGCCGTTCGTTTGGCCCTTTTGCGTTTCTTTATTTGGCGTTCGAGTTCCTGGTTGGATTTCACCAGCTCGGAGGTTCGATCTTTGAGCAGTCTCTCGGCACGATTCTGGTCGGTTAAGTCCAGCATCACGCTGATGATACCGGCAATCACCCCATTATGATCGGTAAACGTTGAGCGGCTGAGCATAAAATAACGCTTGACGCCGTCGGCACATGCGATGGCGGCTTCATATGTCTGTATTCCGGGGTGGTCGAGCAGTTTTTTATCGTTTTCCAGGCAAAAATCCGTCAGCGCCTGAGGAATGATGTCAGGCAGCTCAAAAACCGATTGCCCCACAATCTTTTCGCACTGGGTTCCCAGAATTTTTTCCGCAAAGGCCGTGTTACAGTCGACGAATACCCCGTCTTTATTTCTAAAAAATGCCGGATTGGGGATGGCATTGATTAAGGTGGACAGAATCTGTTGAGAATTTTT
>JABAHP010010032.1_pt1 | contig 13011 bp, 10 predicted proteins | sample 7062081 | NCBI WGS metagenome assembly JABAHP01 (sample SAMN14534357, study PRJNA622989) | marine sediment metagenome | biome: marine biome [ENVO:00000428]; feature: marine pelagic biome [ENVO:01000023]; material: deep marine sediment [ENVO:00002113] | place: India: Gulf of Kutch | collected... | reverse complement strand
ATCCTGGCCGATGACCTGGGATGGGCCGAGTTGGGATGCTATGGCAATAGCTTTAATGAAACACCCAACCTCGACAAACTGGCCGCCCAAGGCACAAGGTTTTCAGATGCTTACGCATCGGCCCCCGTCTGTTCGCCTTATCGCGCGGCCCTGATGGCGGGCCAATATCCTGCAAGGGTGGGGATAACCGATTACCTTCGCCCAAACGATGGAAACCACCTTTCGACCGACCATGTTACTGTCACCGAGATGCTCAAGCGTAACGGCTACACTACAGGCATAATAGGCAAGTGGCATCTGACCGGTTATGCCAACCACGGAGCTAAGGAATTTCCACCGGACAAACACGGCTTTGACGAAGTGATTGTCTCGGAAAACCGAGGTATTGGTGGCGGCAGCTACTTTCATCCCTATCACTTTAATGAAGAGATCGAAAAACGCCTGCCCGGTGAAGAATATCTCGTCGACCGGTGCAACCTTGAAGCAGTCGAATTCATCGACCGGCACAGGGATGGTCCCTTCTTTCTCTACCTCAGTCATTACGCTGTCCATACTCGGCTGGTGGGAAAGCCCGAACTCGTTGCAAAGTACGAGAAAAAGCCCGGCGCAGGCATAGGCAATAGAGCAAGAAAGAATAATCCACACCTCGCTGCCCAGCTCGAAAGCATTGATGAGGGTGTCGGCATGATTATGAAAAAACTTGACGCATTGGGTCTGGCCGAAAACACCATTCTGATCTTTACAAGCGACAACGGTGGTGAAGACCGTGTCACTTCCAACGCTCCGTTACGGGCCGGCAAGTCCACTCTATACGAGGGCGGAATCCGTGAGCCGTTAATCATCCGTTGGCCGCCGGTAGTCAAATCCGGCAGCACCTGCAATACTCCCGTCAGCAATATTGATTTCTACCCTACATTTCTCCAGATCACAGGTTTCAAAGCGGATCCGCATCAGCACATTGATGGTGTTTCAATCTTACCATTGCTTAAAAATCCAAAGGCAAAACTTAGCCGCAACACGCTTTATTGGCATTATCCACTCAAAAAGCCGCATTTCCTTGGCGGCCGCTCATCCGGCGCAATCAGGCAGGGCAGTTTCAAGCTTATCGAGTTTTTCGATAAAGGCACTGTCGAACTCTACAACCTTAAAGACGACATTGCAGAGCAACACAACCTGGCTGAGAAGCTGCCCCAGAAGGCCGCCGAATTACAAAAGCGCTTAAAATCATGGCGGAGGGACGTTGGGACGAAGATTCCAGACTGAATGAGGAAAGTAAACTAAAAAACAGGAGAGATAGTTATGAAAGAAGTTGGTTACACGCGTCGTGACTTTCTAAGAACCGCCGGTCTTTGTACAGCATCTCTGGTTGTGCCGGGATGCGCAGGCCGGGCTCAACAAAATCCGCCCAAAGCATCAAAAGGAAAACCGAATTTTATAATCATCTTCACCGATGACCAGGGCTATCAGGATGTTGGCTGTTTCGGTTCGCCAAATATAAATACGCCGAACCTTGACCGTATGGCCGATGAGGGCGCAAAGTTCACGGACTTTTATTCGGCAGCTTCGGTTTGTTCACCTTCCCGAGCCGCATTACTAACCGGCTGCTATCCACCACGCGTCAGTATCACAAAAGTTTTATTTCCCAGGGATAAGATTGGATTAAATCCCGATGAAGTCACAATCGCTGACGTTTTAAAAGCTCAGGGTTACGCCACCGCCTGCGTCGGCAAATGGCACCTCGGCCACCTGCCACAATTCCTGCCAACAAGTAACGGTTTCGATTCATATTTCGGCATTCCTTACTCCAACGATATGGACGGTGTGAAGGGAAAGAATCGAAATCTCGACCGAGCGTGGAAGGAGAAAGACTACTCTCCTTGGAACGTTCCATTGATGCGTGATGAAAAAATTATCGAAAGACCGGCGGACCAAACTACCCTGATTGAGCGCTATACACAGGAGGCCGTCAGGTTCATCAACGAAAACAAAGACCGTCCCTTCTTCCTTTACCTGCCTCACACTATGCCCCATATCCCACTTTTTGTTTCCGATGAATTTTTCGTCCCCGACGCCCATAAGGCATACAAGGCGACTATCGAGCAAATAGATTCATCTGTGGGCAGGATTCTTGAGACCCTTAAAAAGGCCGGTGTGGATAAAAATACACTCGTGGTCTTTACAAGTGACAATGGCCCCTGGCTTGGCAAGAAGCATCATGGCGGCTCTGCACTGCCTCTGCGTGACGGAAAATTTACCACCTACGAAGGCGGTATGCGCGAGCCGACAATAATGCGCTGGCCGGGTAAAATCCCTGCGGACCACGTCTGCGGTGAAATCTGCGGCACAATCGATCTACTGCCTACATTAGCTCGATTAGCCGGTGCCGAAGTGCCCGCCGACCGTGTGATAGACGGAAAAGATATATGGCCGTTGATGTTGGGAAAGCCGGGAGCAAAGTCGCCGCATAAAGCGTATTTTTACTATAAAGGTAAAAATCTTGAAGCAGTTCGAGGTGGCAAATGGAAACTCCGCCAAACGAAGAAGACCGAGTTGTATGATCTTCAAGATGATATCAGCGAAAAAAATAACGTGGCAGCCGATTATCCTGGAATCGTCGAGCGTCTCAACTTTATAATGAAGGAATTTGACACGGAGCTGAAAGCAAACGTACGACCGCCGGGAAAGGCTGTCTGAACAAATGATTTATAATAAATGGAGGAAAACATGAGGGCAATGGGTAACACGCGACGTGATTTCTTGAAGGCAATGGGTGTCGGTGCGGTGTCACTGGCTGTTCCGGCATATTCAAGCTTCGCGCAGCAGCCGAGGGGCCCGGAGGTTAAGAACCGACCGAATATTCTTTTTTGTATTGCCGATGACTGGTCCTGGCCCCATGCCGGTGTCGGCGGCGACAAGGTCGTAAAGACCCCGAACTTCGACCGGGTGGCACGTGAAGGTGTACTCTTTAAAAATGCGTTTGTCTCTTCTCCATCCTGTACCCCGTCGCGCGGTGCGATTGTGACCGGCCAGTGGCACTGGCGGTTGGAAGAGGGCGGCAATCTCTGGAGCACGCTGCCGGCAAAGTTCGACGTGTACCCGGACATGCTGGAAAAGTCCGGTTACCATATAGGCTTTACCCGCAAGGGCTGGGCCCCTGGTCGTGACCAGCCGGGTGGTCGGAAACGCAATCCAGCTGGGCCGAGATTTAAAGACTTCAAGCAGTTCATGGAATCCAGACCTGAGGACAGGCCGTTTTGCTTCTGGTTCGGAAGTAGTGATCCGCACCGCGGATACAAGTGGCAGTCCGGTATCAAAAGCGGCATGAAACTTGAGGATGTGGAAGTGCCCGCCTGCATGCCGGACAGTGAAGAGGTCCGTACCGATATCTGTGATTATTACTGGGAGGTCCAGCGGTTCGACACCGAAGTCGGAGGACTGCTGACAATTCTGGAAAAGAATGGCGAACTGGACAACACGCTGGTCGTAATCACCGGCGACAACGGCATGCCATTCCCGCGCTGCAAGAGCAACCTTTACGATCTTGGCACAAATGCCCCGCTTGCTGTCCGCTGGCCTGCAAGAGTAAAAGGCGGCCGCGTTGTAGAGGATTTTATCAGCCTCGCGGATTTGGCGCCGACGTTCCTTGAAGCAGCAGGACTAAAGCCTACCCCACAGATGACCGCTAAAAGTTTCCTGAACGTGCTGACCTCCGGCAAATCCGGCCGAGTTGATCCCAAGCGCGACGACGTCCTTACAGGCAAGGAACGTCATGTCCCCTGTCAGGAAACCGGTTTAGCCGGTTATCCGATGCGGGCGATACGAACTCACGATTTCCTGTATATCCGCAACTTCAAGCCCGACCGCTGGCCAGCGGGTGCCCCCAAGGGTTATGCCCGGCCTACAGATATTGTCGTGTCCCGTCCACGCGGCACAATGTATGGTTATGCCGATGTTGATGCGTCACCTGCGAAGTCCTACATGTTGAAGTACCGCGACGACCCGAAGGTTAAGAAATTATTCGAGCTGGCCTTTGGAAAGCGCCCCGCTGAGGAATTGTATGACCTGCGAAAGGATCCGGACCAGCTAAATAATGTCGCAGGAAAATCCGAGTACGCGAATGCAAAAATAAAGCTCGCTGCCGCTTTGATGGCTGAGTTGAAGTTAACTAAAGACCCGCGAGTTCTGGGCAAAGGTGATGTGTTCGACACGTATCCCTATTACGGTGGAAAGTGATGATAATCTTGAGAGCTATGCTATTTCTATGCTGTCTGGTATCCATGCTGGACCCCGGTTATGTAAAAAATCGAACTATTATTCCGGCAAAGCCGCCGGGACGAAAGGTCAACAAGGATACAATGCGGCGAATCTATGAGCAGGTTAAAACACCGCACAAGTTCGGCGTAATCCTTAAAGCTGGGCAGGGCAGGAAAGTGGATTGTCCCAGCGTGTTTTGCTACGGTGACAAGTGGTACATGATGTATATCATCTTCGACGGCAATGGCTACGAAACCGCTATCGCCGACAGCAATGATTTGTTGCATTGGAAGCCGCTGGGCAAGATACTTAGCTTTCGCAAGGGGACGTGGGATGCCATGCAGGCCGCCGGCTATATCGCACTGCAGGACCACACCTGGGCCGGCTCGTACGAGTTGGAAAAGTTCGACGGCAAATACTGGCTCTCCTATATCGGCGGAGCGCTGAAGGGCTACGAGACAGACCCGCTTGCCATCGGCATTGCCTGGACCACCGACCCCAGCAAGTCCGTACAGTGGAATAGATTAGCCCGGCCGGTACTTTCCAGAGACCAGGCTGACGTGCGAGAATTTGAGGATCTGACCCAGTACAAAAGTAACATTATTTACGACCGACAAAAAAGCCTCGGATATCCCTTTGTTATGTTTTACAACGGCAAACACGCCAGTGGATACGAGCGCATCGGAATGGCGGTCTCAAGGGATATGAAGAACTGGCTCCGCTATGGCAACGAGCCGGTTATAGATAACGGCAAGGGTATATCCGGTGATCCTCAAATCACCCGCATTGACGATGTATGGGTCATGTTCTACTTCGGTGCATTCTGGAAGCCAAAGGCATTCGATACGTTTGCATGTTCCTACGACCTTGTTCACTGGACCAAATGGCAGGGGCCGGACCTTGTTGCCCCTTCAAAGCCATACGACCGAACTTATGCACACAAGCCCTGGATCATCAAACATAAAGGTATCGTTTATCATTTTTACTGTGCCGTCGGTGACCAGGGACGGGTCATCGCACTGGCCACATCCAGAGACGTCAAATCAAAGTCCTCGCAATAGTGTGGTGGCCTCAAGGCGCATAGGAAAGGCCGAGCGATAATGCCCGGCCTATTTTATGCCCTTCGTTGAAGAAGGACTATCATGTTGGATTTTCAAAGTACGTAGAAAACTGTTATTCCAACAGTCGGCAACAGAATTTCCAGTTTCTCAGGTTGTTATAAACTTTAATTACCAGTTGATTTGGTCCTTCTCTTAAAGTTACCTTCACACGGTCATGATCCGGAAATGCACCGCGATCGGTCCAGCTGTCAAGAATAAGCTCCCCGTTAAGCCACGCCCTGGCTGCATCATCCGTGCCGAATCCCAGCAGGGCCTCGGTTTCTTCGGGCATTTCGATTTGAGCCCATGCATAACCGGATACCTTTTCTGTCGAAGGTTCATCACGCCAGAAGCGACGCAGATCGATAATCCCCGTATAGGCTCGATGCGTGACCCATTCGTAATCTTTGCCGTCTATACTCACGACAGGCTCGAATGTTTCAAGGGAGGGCAGATAATCCCGTTCAAAAGCAGCTTTGGCTTCTATTTCGTTTGGCGATCCATCAGCGGCGGGGATGGGTTCGAGCAATAACCACTCCTTCATAAACTCGCCCTGGACAAGGCCCGGATATGTTACAGAATCGGGAATTGCCTCTTTCACATTCGCCGCAGGATCGTAGTCGGCCTCGAATATCCTGAACGAAAACTCCCATTCGAAAATGCCGTTTTGAACCTTCAACATCAAATCGTTGAGACCCTTACGCAATGTCACCGGCACAAGCGCCTTGTCCACTTCCATGTTCCCGCCCTGCCGGTCCTCGTGAACAAGCTCGCCGTTGAGCCACACTTTGATCCTGTCGTCGTCCCCGATAGCAAGCAGCACCGGCGTATCTTCTTCCATCTCGATCTGTGCACGGGCATAAGCATCGGCAAAGCCGTGATAACCATACAGCCATGCAAACTCAATAATCTCCGCGCCCGAACTATACTTTTCCCAGTAATACTGCCTGCCGTCAATTGATACGACCGGTTCGAATATATGACTATCGAACTTTTCCTGATCGAAAGCATCCATTTGTGCCTGTCCGTTTTTGAATTTTTCGCCATCACTTACATCGTCGCCGAACACAGGAATCGGCCCCAGTACAAGCCAGTCTTTCAAAAACACACCCGGTTCGAATCCCTGATAAACCACACTGCCCGGATCGATTTTCGCATACCAGTCCTTCGCTTCGTCGGGCGATTGATATAACCCTGCGGGGATAAGATTCTCTACCAGTTCCCGCACTTCTATATCGGTAAACTTTCCGTTCAGTGAGATACTAAAATAGGTATCCGTCGGCGAATGCATCATATAGATCTGGTTATACGGCAATGGCTCGAAACCGGCCTGTTTGAACATCACATCCGGCGACAAAAGCTTAGTACCGTCCGTGAAGTCCGAAAGGGCGGTCAGGATAGCAACACCCACCAGTCTTCCGAGTGTAAAGGCATCGTGAACTTTGAACCTGTTTTTGCTCATATAGTTGGGAAACCAGCGCAAGCCGGCCTGGTTGGACATGTTCAAAATCCCCCAAATATATTGATGCACCGTCCGGCCCTGAGATATAGCGGCACATCGCCCGTCGTTCGTACTGCAGAACACCACATACGCAGCTCCATAAGGACTCGCCTTATCCGAGAAGACTACAAACTTCTGTTCTTTAATCCAGTCGGGCGTGCTGCCTAACACGTATGTCTCGACCTGTGCCGAATCGGCCATCTGTTGCGGCGTGACAGGAGTAATACCCTCGGTGATAACGACTTCGGGGTCTAACGGTGGGCTTTGTCCGGCCAGTTCTGCCAGGTTCCAGGAAAATCCGGGGGCGTCTACAGTATTCGAGGAAATACGCCGAATCTGCTGGATCGTCCATCCGTATGCAACGGATTCGATTTGTTCGATCGTATCGTCATGCTCGTCAACTTTAAAGATATGATAAGCATCCGTCCCCGGCCAGCGGAGTTTGTACACTCTAAGCCAGCTCCCGTCTGCCAGTTGTTCACGGCTTTGTTCCTCGACCGGCGGTAGATTCATCATGTCCATCGAGCCCTGAAAACTCGCGGAAATGCCCAGGAATTCCGCAGGATTTTCAGGAAGGCTGAATTGTTCGGTGATCGGTTCACGCCGAATCTCAAACTTTCCGTTACCCCAGGCCTCAGTCATATAAACCGCCGCTCCGTCATAGCCGATGGCAAAGATAAGCTGAGCCTCCTGCATAAATGCTCGAACAAAATACCCCGACTCGGGATCATACCAAATATGCTCCTGTATCACGGACGCCTTATCCGCAATTCCGGTCAATTCCAGCGTATACCACTGGTACTCACCGTTCGGTTTAAGTGAATACACCGGCAGCGAAGCATGACTGGAAAACCAGCCTCGCATAAACGCCAGATTCTTGCTTAGTACAAAATTGGACTCTATCAGTTCATCGAGTCTTTTTGCCAGATCCGGAGCACCAGTATTCGGATACAAGGTAATTTCATGGGTAATGTGGATTATGTGTTCACCTGTAAAGAAGGCCTGTTCAGCGGCACAGGCCGTATTGATGAAAGTTAAGGGTGACATGTGTTTGGGTTTGTCGGAGATCTGCCATTTCACAACAGAAATCCCAACAATTAAAAATAAAACCGCGGCAATGCGCGTAACAGGACTTTTCATAATAATTCTCCATATATTCGGCTGTGGGCCAGCCGATTTTTGTTGTTCGGAAATTTCCAGTGCCTGTAAAACATTGCCAAGAATCCTCTCGTGCGTATCGGCCGTGGCCTCGAAGCGCAGTTTCTTGATGAGCTTCTTCATATTATCTGTGTCTCTCATTTCAATACCTCGCCGTTAAGCATTGACCGTAGTTTATCCATTCCGTATCGGTATCGGCTTAAGGCTGTCTTAATGGACACATCCTGCAATTTGGCTATTTGTCGAAATCTCATCCCGCCGTGCACGCGAAGTACGACAACCTCGCGCTGCTCGTAAGGAAGATGAGTTATCGCTTGCTTCAATTTTTGCAGCTCTTCTGTGCTTATCACTAACTGAATTGGGCTTTTCGCATCTGATGTCATTTGTGCAGCTTCGTTGACTGCGACACTTGGCCTGCGTTTTTTCCGGCGGATGTAATCACGAGCCCTGTTAGCGACACAGGTTGACAAATAAGCTTTTAGACTTCCACGCAGACTAAACTTGTCCACGGATTTTACAAACGAGATGAAAACGTCCTGTACAATGTCTTCCGCGGCACTGCTGTCGTACAGAAGGTTTGCTGCTAACGTTAGCAAATCAGCGGCATATTTTTCATAGATAGCTCGGAATGCATCTCGGCTGCCGCACTTAAATCTCCATAGAAGCAATTTATCTTCGAGCATCTGCAATTCACTTAACTGATATCAGTACAATCGATTGTCAATAATATAACGATGACCGAATATATTTTACTCTAAATAAAGTCACTTTTTTGCCGGATTCCGATTTTCAGCCTCGAATTCCCGATTATTCCCGCAGGATTACATAAAAAAGGCCGAGCCAAACCAGCCCGGCCTGTGTAATAAACATTATTTTCGCCTGGCAAATCTACTTCGGCAGATTTTCCTTCGACACCTCTTTAACACTCAAATCACCGTAAATAACCCGGTACTTATCCGCTCCTTTCGGGCGATACCAGAATATCGCCTTGTCGGCATCGCCGAGTTTTACACCTTTGCCGGCATAGTGATATTTGCCGTCAATTTCTAATAATTGCAGGAAGAACATTCCTCGCGGAAATATCATCCCAACTTTTCCTGCTTCTTCCACCGAGAGGCCCGATTGAACAAGCTTTTCTCCAAGCACAGGCACTGTTTTCATATACTGTTCCGTGCCTACCGCCTCCGGGAACTCACCGTCCAGCAGCAGCTTGGCCCAGATACGAAGGCTCTCAATAAAGTCTTCCACGGTTCCTTTTGTGAAGTCGATTTCGGCCTCTTCTAACTTATATCCCTCCGGCACTTCCATACTAAGCTGAGACTCATCTACGTCCGCATCAAACTGGAAATTTTTGAAAACCGCATGGAACCCTAATCGAAGTTCTACACGTATCGGAACAGCCGTCTTGGGATCGGCCCATATCTTCAATTCCTGATTGTTATTGCCCCGGCCCACAAATCCGATAGCTTTTCGTCCGTCGATTTCCTGTTCTCCGAGCTTTACAACTTTTTGACTGTCTTTTAACTCCATAAGGACCTGCCGGACAAACTCTATATAGCTTTTCGTTCTTTCCTGGAGCATCCCTTTTATATCAACGTATGCCGCTGTTTTGTCGACGTCATTGAGCGCCAACATTTTTCCGGTCTCCATGTCAATGATTTGGGTCATGCCGGGTAAATTTGATATGTTTCTTCTAATTCGTGTACCAACAACTATCTCGTGCATGACCGGGCTGTCTTCTTCTTTACCTATTTGAACGTCGAAAATCACAGTCCTTGCCTTGAGAAACTGCTCGGCAACTTGGGCAAAGGTTATTGTACCCCCAAATGGATCGAGTCCAATCAGCACCGCGAAGATTATCACTGCCGCGGCGGCAACTTTTACTATCTTACTTTTCATAATGATTCTCCTTATATTAAGGCCTTCGCCGGCTTTGCCTGCGGTTTTAAGCCTTGTGTTCTGTTCTTGAATAATTCTATTCATAACATCATCTTCAAGGTCACTTTGGGCCACTGTAGCACCGTTCTTAACCAGACGGCTTTGAAGGTTTGTTATCTGTTCTAATTCCTCCCGGCAGTTCCGGCATTCCTCGAGGTGTTTCGTGACTTCCTGTTTCGAAGATTCCTCCAACAGTCCTTCAAGATAAACGACCAAAAGCTCTTTACATTTTGTGCAATTCATTTTACACCTCATATACTTCTTCTTTTTTCTGCTGCTGTAGCGATTCACGCAGCATCACATAGGCACGTGACAGTGTTTTTGTTACTGTGCCCAGCGGCATTTCGAACAGCTCGGCGATCTGGCTGCATGAGTGATTCCCGTAATATCGCAGCAGAACGACTCTTCTGTATGTCTCAGGCAGTTCGGCGATTGCCGCCTCAAGGGCATAATCCTGTGACAGTTCCGGTTTGCCGGCTTCTTCCGAGTACGAACGAACAACCTCTCGCTGCCGGCGGATTTGTTCCTTTCTTTGATGTTCCTTTGCCACGCGGTCGCCGATACCGAGCAGCCAGGGAAAAAACGATCCTGCCCTTTTGAGCTTTTTCATATTGAAGTATGCCCGCACAAGGGTCTCCTGGGCGACTTCTTCGGCGCTGTCCTTATTACCTAATTTCCCGGCCAGGTGTGCCAGGAGGACCGACTGATAACGCCGTACGAGGTAACGAAAATCATCAGGATGGCCATCCAAACAACGTTCAATGTAATATTTATCAGTCTCAGTCATAATAACACCTGAAATAATCCTTAAGGATTCGTGTTCTCTCTATATAGTGCAGGTTTGCCCATTTTTGCGACAAAAAAACTTAAAAATGTCTTCACCAAAATAAGAATCCCCATTTTTTCTCCAAAAGCGCATAAAAAAGGCCGAGCAAGCCAGCCCGGCCTATTTAAGCCCTCCGTTAAGGAGGTACCCATTATGTCACTTTTTCATAGCACATCAGAGGTTATTTCACCCCTTCTTCGACTACTTCCGGGACCTGAACAAGTTCGGCATTTGGAGTAACTTTGATTTCGCCCGAATTTTCATGCCATTCTTCCCACGCTGCTATTGCCGCCTCGTTCTCTTCGGTGCTTCCATCAGGGGCATAGCCGAAGTTTTGACCGGTGATGATACGCAGCCGGTTAATCATATTAGCCACGATCTGCTGTTCGGTTGGCTTGTACTTGCCATACCTCAGAAGAGGATAGTCCGCATATTCAAAAAATGTCGCCGCTGATGGCTCACGTAACGCACTAACCATCGCGGGTAGACAGGGTTTCAAGTCTTTTGCAGCAGCGTCGTCCATCCCAATTTGGGCATAAGCCAGACCACGGGCGTAATTGCAGTAGATCGGCGGTTGATCACCGCCGCCGCACGCCTTGAAGATTTCGAGCACCTTGGTGAATTTCTCAATGGCCAACTCGTACCGGCCCTGTCCGTAATAGGCGCTGCCAAGCCAGAACCAGGCCCAGTTACGCTCTTGATGCTCCAAAACATACTCAAATAGCTCGGCGGCTTTAACGTAGTCGCCGCGCGCAAGGGCATGAGTTGCCTGATTGAAGCGGTCGTCTGCATTTGCCTTGTCCTGCAGCCAATCAGGTATCGGTCCGGTTTCGGCGCCAGGACGCAGGTCGACCATTGCATAGTCTTCAGGTATCACGATCTCGAAAGTCCCAGCAGGAGGCTGCTCGTAGCTCATATCCGTATCTCCTATGGCGATTGGCAATTTATTTTCGGGATCAACGTAGCATTCAGCGCCCGCCATCGGCCACCATACCTTGTGAGCGGGCCGGCCGTAATAGTCGTCGTTTTCCTTTATGATTTTGCCTTTTTGAAGAAGGTTTTCCAGAAATTCACCCAGATTGCCAATCCACTGGTACTGCTTGTCCTTTCGATCATATATTACCACTGTTTTCTTATCGTGGTGATATACGGCCGTCGATTCGCCGTCTTCTACAACCAGAAAACGATATGGGGGTGTGTCTTGCCGATATCTAACTTGTCTGCCATCCATTCCCAGTTCAATCCATCTTTCATCTTTGACCTGGTTCGCCTCGTCACGACGCACGAGATGAATGAAACGTTCATTCTTAAACGCCTTCACAGTTTGATCAAGGGCATAAGCTTCCGATGTCAGCTTGTCTATAACTATTATCGAAAGTGCCACTGTCACTATTATCACCGCCGCAGCGGCCAGTTTTGTGATTTTACCTTTCATAATTATTCTCCTTATATTAGGCTCGACTAAAGCCGGCTCTAACTTCAACGCCTTTTCTTGTGCTGTCAGCACCTTCTCAAATACCATTTCATCCGTTTTGGGATTGGTACTGATAGCTGCATTCTTAAATAATTTTTTCATATCATCTGTCGGCTTCATTTGTTGCCTCGCCATTCAATATTGACCGCAGTTTTTTCAGGCCGTATCGGTATCGGCCCTGAATTGTGCTCACTGATGTTTCCTGCACTTTTGCTATTTGTCTGAAAGTCATATCGCCCTGCATATAAAGGGCCAGCACTTCTCGCTGCTCGTATGGTATTTGGCCCATCGCGTTGCTCAATAGACCCAGTTCTTCACTCAATATGGCCCATTGTTCTGGTCTTCTTGAATCGCTGACTATGCCGTCCGGATCGTTGATGCTGCTTGATTCGTGTCTTTGCTGGTCGCGTTTGAGGTTTCGAATCCTGTTGACAACGCAGGTCGCCAAATACTTCTTCAGGTTACCTCGAACCCGAATTCTCGCTGCCGACTGTGCAAAGCTCACAAATACATCCTGCACCACATCTTCGGCCGTACTGACATCATTTACCAGGGCAACAGCCAGCTTCAGCAAATCATTCTTGTACTTGTCATAGATTTGCCTTAAGGCATCTTTATTGCCGAATTTGAATTTCCAAATGACTAATCTGTCTTCTACCATTTAAAGCAACAATTCAAAGAAGGGCCTTTCTTCATTTATAACACACCAAAACCATTGATTTTAGTATAAAAATGTTTCCCGTCAGCAGAAGTGGCACAG
>JABAHP010004022.1_pt2 | contig 13022 bp, 16 predicted proteins | sample 7062081 | NCBI WGS metagenome assembly JABAHP01 (sample SAMN14534357, study PRJNA622989) | marine sediment metagenome | biome: marine biome [ENVO:00000428]; feature: marine pelagic biome [ENVO:01000023]; material: deep marine sediment [ENVO:00002113] | place: India: Gulf of Kutch | collected... | reverse complement strand
GATCAGGATCGGGTTCTCGTAGCGAAACCCGATCTCCTCTTCGGGGCAGGCGTACTGCATGGCGCAGATCACCATCTCCCCGGCCTGGTAGACGTGGTCGGGGTTGGTCCAGTAGGGGAACGGACCGTCGTTCAGGCCGATGCGCCACTCGTCGCCCATCATGCCGATGCCGTGCTCGAATCCGGGCACCATATACTCGGCAAAGCCGCGGTCCTCGCAGAAATCGAGCAGCTCGTCGGCCAGGCTGGAGGGGCTGATCCCGGCGCGGTAGGTCTCGAGACAGAGGGACACCAGGTCCACGAAATTCCGGGCGTGCCACTGCTGCCGTGGGCTGGCTGGTCCGAGCAAATAGTTGTGAGCGTGATCGCCCAGTCCCAGCTTGAACATGGCGTGGAGGTCGACCATCAACGGCTCGCCAGCCCGCAACTCGCGCCGGGATGCCGGCGTGCAGGCGCCCGCCGCCAGCCCGGTGCGGTAGCCGGAGGCGATCTCGTTGCCGCCGGTGAAGGACCATTCCCACTCGCTGCCCGCCTTTCTCATGGCATAGGCCGCCAGCCCCCCGATCTCGGTCTCGGTCATGCCCCGGTATCCGCCGTCCTCAATCGCCTCGCGGACGGCCTGGTGTCCCACGTCCACGATGCGCGAGGCCTCGCGAAAGCGGTTGATGGTGCCCTCGTCTTTGATGAGTGATAGGCGGTCCACGATCTCGTGGGCGTTGACCAGGTCGGCGCCGGGCAGCGCTGCCTGCAGGCACTCGTATTCGTACAGGCTCAGATTCCCTTCGGGGAGGTAGGTGGCCATCCCGCTTTCGATACCCACCCTACCCTTGCCGCCCGGCAAGTGGGGCAGGATCAGGTCAGTGATCAGCGATACCTGATCCTGGCCTCCCATCGGTCCGTATCCCCAGACGTGGTCCTCGTCCAGCCAGGAGTCATCCTCCACGCGGGCCGCGTCGATGACAAAGGTGATAGCCGTGGGTTGTCCCTGGGGTGGGATCACCACGTAGGATCGCCAGGGACAGAATGCATCCAGCGTCCAGGAGAGGGTGCGCAGCCTGGAGCCCAGGTAGGCGTTTAGCCCCTGCTGGGCCATGGCCGCCTGGATATCGCGGACGCGCTGCGGAAAATCGACGAAATAGGGATCGACCTGCGTGGCGGTCGCCTGTGACATGGTTCAGACCTCCTTACTCTGCTATGGGCTCACATAGCGCTAGAACTCGGTGGGGATGGTTGCTAGCACTTCGTTGAGCCGGTCCACGACCGGCGCTAACCGCAGCGCCTTGACCAGGTTGCCCTTTAGCGTCAGCTTGCCGCCCATGAGTGCTGCCCGGGCCTTGAGTTCCGCGCGCGAGATCTGGGCAAAGGTCTCATAGTCCCCCTTGATGGTGAACTCTGCCTTGGGAGCATCTTCCTCGTGGAGCGAGACCTCCTGTACCACCCCATCTTCCAGGCGGTAGTAGACGGTGCGCTCCAGGCCGTCGGGGCAGTTGGTATAGGTGGTGGTCATGGACGAGGTGAGGTGCTTCATCTTTTCCGGTGTGAGGTCCTCTTGGAGGCGCCTTGTGGCCTCCTGGGCCCACTCTGGGCTTAGGTATGTGAATTTTTCCATTGTTTCTTCTCCTGTCTATGGGTGAAAGCGAGATCTGGCCTGTCCCTGGGGCAAGGCCGGGCCTCGCCGGTATGATCTACGCTGCGATATACAGGCCGATGGCCATCAGAATCGGCGTGGCGATGTTGAGGATGACGTTAAAGCCCAGGTAGGGCGCCAGCTTTTCCAGATCGTCTGCGTACCGGTACGCGCCGATCGCGGTAACTACCCCCAGCGGTAGGGTGCCCAGCCCCAGCAATGCCCATGCAGGCAGCAGGTCCAGCGCCCAGCCGAGGATCTGGACCAGATAGATGCACGCGAGAACGACCGCAAATATGTAGGCGGCGTTCTTGCGGCCGATGGTCATCGGGTAGTTGCGCCGTCCGACGGTCCGGTCGGCCTCTACGTCGGGATACTGGTTGAGAAGAAGCAGGTTCACTAGCAAGAAACCGGGTACCAGCGAGGCGATGAAGGCGGTCCAGGTGTAGGAGCCGGTCAGGACAAAGTCGGTGCCCATGGTCATCATCGGCCCAAAGCCCAGGCCCGGCGCAATCATGCACAGGAAAGGAAAGCGCGTCATCCAGGGGGTATAGATGACGATCAGGATCATTCCCAGGATACCTAGCGGCAGGAGCGCGGCTCCCCAGACCGTGACAAAGTAGATGCCGACCAGGCCCGCCAGGGCCAATGCCACACACGCGGTAATCAGCGCGGTGCGCGCCGCCTCGGGGTGTTCCGCCAGCGTGCCGCTCCCGCCACTGAAGGGTGTTGGCCGGGTCTGGAGGTCCAGCCCGCTTCTGAAGTCAAACCACTCGTTAAAGGCGTTGACGCTGATGTGGGCCGCAATCGCGCCGATGAGGGCCAGGATGACGTGCAGGACGCTGACCTTGCCGCTGGTCCACACCGCGGTGCCCAGCCCCAGCGCCACGCAGGCGGGCGGGAGGACCAGGAACGGTACGCGCATGGGCCCCATGATATGCTGTGCCTTGGTCATCTTTGCTCCTTTCCCGTAGCGGCTCTCCACCCAGAGCCCGGTGCCCTTGCTCAAAGGGGATCGCCAACACCGAATGCTCAAAGGGGATCGCCAACTCCCCGTTCTATCTCCGGGTAACACTCGTAGCTGCACCCTATCCAGGAGAAAAAAACTCCCCCTGCCGAGTATACCACAGACGACAAAGGATCGGGAAATCCGGAGGACAACGGACAGGGTGGGCCCAATTTGGGAGGCGTAGCATCGCAGGCCTTTTGCCTGCCGGCGGCTTTTCGGCTACAATGGATGGCGCACTCTGACGAGGAGAAAGGATAATGAAACACTTGTGGTCGCCCTGGCGGCTGGAGTACTTGACTGCACCAAAGGCGGAGGGCTGCATCTTTTGCCATGCGGCGGCAAGCGAGGGTGACCGGGACAACCTGGTCCTGCTGCGGGGCGAGCGGGCCTTTCTGATCCTGAACCGCTATCCCTACAACAACGGCCACTTTATGTCGGTACCCTACGATCACGTCCCCAGCTTGGAGGACTTGGACCCAGCCACGCTCACGGAGTTGATGCTATTGGTCAACCGGGGCATAACGGCCTTGCGGGCGTGCATGCGCCCGGATGGATTCAACATTGGCGTGAACCTGGGGTTGGTTGGGGGGGCGGGCATCGAGGACCATGTTCACGTCCACGTTGTGCCCCGTTGGGCGGGCGACACCAACTTTATGCCGGTCGTGGGTGACATGCGCGTCATCCCCCAGACCTGGCTGCAAACCTATACCGATCTACAGTCTGCCCTGGAGGAAGGTGCCTAGAACACATCCTACCCTGCAGGGTTGAGTGGAGGGGAATCCGGCCGGCGTCATTCCCGCGCAGGCATGTCCTCGCGAAAGCGGGGGCGGGAATCCAGTAGGCGGCGGTTCGGCTCAGGCTGGACCGTCGCCTTGGCATTCAGGGCACAACCCGTAGAGATCGAGGCGGTGGCCCGTGATCTGATATCCGGAATCGGCGGCCACACTCTCCACCAGGCTCGCCGCCAGGGCGGTGTCTGTGTCGACGATCTTGTGGCATTGGACGCAGATCAGGTGGGGGTGGGGGTAGGGGCGGGCGCCGTCGTAGCGGTTGTCGTCGTCGCCAAAGCCCATCTCCACTACCTCGCCCATCTCTTTCAGTAGGTTCAGCGTCTTGTAGACGGTGGCCAGGCTCGTGGTCGGAAACTGGGTCTTTAGCTGCTCGTAGAGGTGGGATGCGCTCGAATGTCCCTCATCGGCAGCCAGCAGGCGCAGCAGGGCCACCCGCTGCGGCGTGATCCGGCAGTCGCGCTCGCGGAGCCGGTCTAGCATTTGCTCCAATCTAGCTTCGCTATTAACCATTCATCGTTCCTTCTCTACTCCGGATAGCAGCAGCCCGGTTACATCTTCAGACCGGGTTCTTGCCATAGGACAGAACCAGCGGAGGGCCAGACCCTCCGCTGGTTGACATTGTCTCTCCTACTCAGGAGCGGAGCGGCTGCTATTCGTCCAGAGCTTTGTGGCAGAGCCACCAATCGTAGCACTCGTATTCCTCCAGGCGCTTGGCCGCGGCCTTGACATCTGTGGCCGGCGGCACGATGACTCGATCGCCGAGTAGTTCGTTGTTGGGCCAGTTGGCCGGCATGGCGACCTTTTGCGCGTCGGCGACCTGAAAAGCCTTGATCATGCGCAGGATCTCGTCGAAATTCCGTCCCAGCTCGGCCGGGTAGTACAGGATGGCGCGAATGGTACCCTTGGGATCTACGATAAAGACCGCGCGTACCGTGTGCGAGCCAGCGCCGGGGTGGATCAGGCCCAACAGCTTCGATACTTTGCCGGTGTCGGCAATGACCGGGAACTCGATCTCGGTGTCCATGTTGTCCCGGATCCAGTCGATCCACTTGATGTGGGAGAATACCTGGTCCACGCTCAGGCCAATCAGCTCGGTGTTCAGTTCGCGGAACTCGGGGTAGCGCTGCTGGAACGCGTAGAACTCGGTGGTGCAGACCGGCGTAAAGTCGGCCGGATGGCTAAAGAGAATGAACCATTTGCCTTTAAAAGCCTCAGGCAGCTTGAGCCAACCGTGGGTCGTCTGAACTTCGATATGAGGGAACTCGTCTCCAATCAACGGCATCTTTCCTTCCATCCTGCGTTCTCCTTTCGCATTCATAAGTTGATTTCTGCTGTCTCTTCTCCGTGTAGAGAATTGTTCTCTAGGGAGAATCATTTTCTATAAGGAATATACCATATCCGGTTGGCGTTGTCAAGGGATCCGGCATTAAGGCTGCATTAAGATCGTTCCCGCTGGCTCAAAGAAAAAGACCTGCTGGTCCCTCGGGACCAGCAGGCCAGGTTTTCCCAACGAAGACGTTATGAGAAAGCCAGGTCGGTGTTCCAGACCTCGTAGACCTTGCCCACCAGGTGCGGTCCCACCTTGAGGGTGGGCTTGCCCGGCTGCCAGCCAGAGGGCGTCGCCTCCGCGCCCCCGGTCTCCCTCACGAGCTGGAAGGCCTGTACCTGGCGGAACAGCTCCTGCACGTTGCGGCCCACCGGCGGTGTCAGCACCTCCATGGCCTGGATCACGCCGTCGGGATCGATGATAAAGCGCCCGCGGATATCCACGCCCGCCGCCTTGTCGTACACGCCATACATCTCGCCGATCTTGCCGCCCGCATCGGACAGCATGGGGTAGGGCACGCCGCCCTCGACCATCTTGGACAGCTCTTCTTCCTGCCAGATCTTGTGGGTGAAGCGGCTGTCGGTGCTCATCGCCAGGACCTGGACGCCGATCTTTTTCAGCTCGGGAACCTTGACGGCCACGGCCGCCAACTCGGTCGGTCAGACGAAGGTAAAGTCACCTGGATAGAAGCACACCACCACCCACTGGCCTCGATAATCGGACAGCTTGATGTTCTTGAACCCGCCATCCACGTACGCGGCAGCCTCGAAATCAGGCGCCTCGTGTCCCACGCGCGCTAACGACATTTCGACCTCCTTGTTTTTGGTCTGCACTTCTGATGCTGCTTCGGAAGGGGGTGGTTGGGACAGCAGCGGCCCCGCGGCCGGTTGGACGCACGATATGGCCTCTTCGCTCATATACTCCCTCCTCGCGAAACTGCCACGGCACGACGCCGTGGTCATAGCCTGCGGGCATGGTGCAGTATAGCACCGGCAGGCCCGGTTGTCAACGTGCGCACAATATAGGACAGAATTCCGTCAAGGTTGAGAGCTCTTCAGTACCCGAGGCTCTCCAACTCGTCGAGGTAGGGCTTGACCTCCACCGGCCCGGCTGGCGTCAACTCCCGGTAGGTCTCGAGGGCAGCCCGGGCTTTGGCGTAGCGCCCCAGATCGAAATAGGTCATTGCCAGGTTCCAGAGCGAGGCGGTGTGGGCCGGATCGATCTCCAGCGCTCCTTCGTATGCGGCGATGGCCTGCTCGGGCTGCTCCAGGTAGTTCCGCGCCAACCCCAGGTGAAAATAGACGGCGGGATCGGCCAGCGAGGGATCCAGGGTTATGGCTTGCTCCAACTCGGCGGCGGCCTCATCCCACGCCTCGCGCTCGACGGCCAGTTGGCCGCGGTACAGGTGGCTGCGAGGGCTGTTTCGCTGGTACTCTGTGACCAGGGCCGTACCGCCCAACAACAACAGGATCGCCAGTCCCAGGGCTGGCCAATAGCGTCGCAGGTTGTTCTTGTCGACGACCTGCATGCGCACCGGATCGACTTCGTAGCGAGGGGCCAGCGCCCATCCCAGCGCGAATCCCGCGAGCAGGCCGCCAACGTGGGCAAAATTGTCGATCCTGCCCGGCTGCGAAAAGCCCCAGATCAAGTTAAAGACGATCACGATACCGATGTTCGCCAGGCGCCGGCTCGCCCAGGCGCCCAGTTTTTCCCGGTGGATCAGGAAAAAGGCCGCGAGCGCGCCGATAATGCCAAAGATGGCGCCCGACGCGCCGGCTGCCAGGCTGTCGCTCAGGGCATAGCTGGCCAGGCTGCCAAACAGTCCGGAGAGCAAATAGATGGCCAGAAACCGGCCGGGGCCCACGAGACGCTCCAGTTCAGTGCCGATGACGAACAGGGCATACCCGTTGAACGCCAGGTGCATCACGCCGATGTGCAGGAACATCGACGTGAACAGCCGCCAGTACTCCCCCGCGGCGATGAGGGGCGTGAATTTCGCGCCCATCCGGATCAGGACCTCGATCTCTGTAGAGCCGCCCAGCAGTGTCTCGATGATGAACACGACGACGATGATGGCCAGCAGGACCCAGGTGATGACGGGACGGGATAGGGGTAGCCTGAAAGCCACGCGCTGGGGCTCTGTGTTCATAGCCCCGTCCATCGGCTGCGGGGCGCCGGGGGGCAGGTCAGGCCGCGGCTGCAGTTCCTCTGGCTGGTTCAAAGCGGGATCCTCCGGGGCACGGAACGGCAGTGTTCGGCGCGCATGATGGCGATGACGTCGTCAACGGCGTCATCCAGGGTGCCGTGGCGGTTGACCACTACATAGTCAAAGTCAGGGATGCAGGCCATCTCCTTGTGCGCGGTGTGCAGCCGCTTCTGCAAGGCCTCTTCCGATTCGGTGCGGCGCGCCCGCAGCCGGGCGACCAGCTCCTTCTCCGACTCGCAGATCAAAAAGATGGTGATGGCATCAGGCAATATGCCCTTGACCGTCTCGGCGCCCTGCACGTCGACGCGCATCACCACGTCATGACCGGAGGCCAGCGCCTCGCGCACGTGGGCCTTGGGGATGCCTTTGTGCTGCCCATAGACCCAGGCATGCTCCAGCAGCTCGTCCTCGTCTATCATCCGCTCGAACTCGGCGGTCGTGTAGAAATAGTAGTCTTGCCCGTGGACTTCGTTGGGCCGTGGGGCCCGATCTGTGGCGGTTACCACAAAGTGGAAGGGGTAACCCCGCTCCTTCATTCGCTGGACGACCGAGTCCTTGCCGGCCCCTGATGGACCAGAAATGACGATGAGCAGCGGGGGATGCTCGCGATCGAAAGGATCTGCTGCGGTGGAGCTATTCTGCATCGTTTGTGCCTTTCAGAATTGCAATCTTTGGCGATTCCAGTATAATCACTGGCGCGGGATTATGATGGAACAAGGGTATTAAGCTATGCCGATCTACGAATATCGCTGTCATGACTGCCGTCGCCGGGTGAATCTATTCTTCCGATCGTTTTCCGATATTGAGGATGAACCTGCCTGCCCTCGCTGTGGGGGAACCCGGCTCACTCGTTTGATCTCCCGGGTGGCCGTCATCCGCTCTGAGGAAAGCAGACTGGACGATNNTCGATGCTGGGCGACCTGGACGAGAACGATCCCAAAAGCATGGCTCGCTGGATGCGCAAGATGAGTACCGAAGCCGGCGAAGACATGCCCCCCGAATTCGATGAGGTCATCGACCGGCTAGAGTCGGGCCAGAGTCCGGAGCAGATCGAGGAATCGATGCCCGATCTGGGTGACGGCCTGGGCGGCGGCATAGACGATTTTGCCTGACCCCCACACCCAGCCGCTGGCTAGAACCTCTCGAACTGGACAATGTCCATCACGAATACGGTCGCTCCGCCCATCTGGACGTCCACCGGGGTCGGGACGTACATCTCGCCCGGCTCCATCACCGGCGGGAGGGGGCTGACATACTCGGAGCGCGTACAGCAACTCTCCTTGACAAGTCGTAGCACGTCCTCTACGTTTTCGTCTTCCGTGCCGACGAAAATGGTGGCGTTTCCCTGTCGCAAAAAGCCGCCCGTCGTGCTGATGGTGGTGGCCCGGTAGCCAGCTTGGGTCAAGGAGCTAATCAGCTCCTCGGCGTCGTCGCTGTTGACGATGCTCATCACCAGTTTCATGCTCTGTCCCCTATCCTCCTGGTTTCCGTTTCTCCGTCACTATGCCCCAACTGTGTCCTGCGCCACGAGGCCCCGTCGCACAAGCTCGCGCATGATCGGCTCGCGGATGGCGTCCTGCACCGTTCGAATATCGCCGGTGGCATCTATTGTCACCCAGCGATCTGGCTCGGCCGCGGCCATGTCCAGGTATCCAGCGCGCACCCGTTCGTGGTAGGCGATCTGTTTCTGCTCCATGCGGTTCCACGCGTCGCCCCTGCCTCCCGCCTTGCGGCGCAGCCCGGCCTCCACCGGCAGGTCGAGGAATAAGGTCAGATCGGGCACCAGACCGCCGGTAGCGAAATGGGTGATGGCGCGCCGCGCCTCCAGGTCGAGGCCATAGCCGTATCCCTGGTAGGCCAGGCTCGAATCGGCAAATCGGTCGCACAGCACCACGCCTCCTCGCTCCAGGTGCGGGCGGATCACCTCGGCGACGTGTTGCGCCCTCGCCGCCGAAAAGAGCAAGAACTCGGTCGTGGGCTCCATGTCGGGATGGGCCGGGTCCAGCACGATGGCCCGCACCCGTTCGCTGATGGGCGTGCCGCCCGGCTCGCGGGTAGTCAGGACGTCGCAGCCCTGGTCCCGGAGATAGGCAGCCAGCAGGCGCATTTGACTCGTCTTGCCGCAACCTTCCGGACCCTCGAATGTGACAAAGAGACCCAATACGCGCTCCTGTGAGATTGCTTTCCCCGATGGTGCTGCCAGTGGCGGTTTTTGTCGATATGGGGGGATTATACTCCAAAAGCCAGGCCACCGCAAACGGGCTCGGCCGGTGCGGGGTACTTGAGAGAATTCTGTTTTCTCCCCGTGTGCCACGGCCCCAGTCCCATCGTCGCGCCTTCTGGTGCCGCCGCCAACTTTGTGATAGAATGACCTCAACTCGGAAGAACCTTGACGGGCCGTACCTTTCGGTCCAACGCCATACCTGACCCAAGATAGAGAGGAGGCCACGATGATCGTCACGACCAAAGAGCTGTTCAAGATTGCCTACGGCAAGTTTGCTGTCGGTGCCTACAATATCAACAACATGGAGCAGTGCATCGGCCTGTTCCAGGGGAATCTCGATTCCCAGGCGCCCTTTATCATCCAGATTTCGCGCAGCGGCCGCAAGTACGCGCGCATCAAGATGCTCGAGGGACTTATCCGCTCCGCCGAGGAGGTCTTTCCCGAGGCGGTCTTTGCCGTGCACCTGGATCACGGCGATGAGGAGACCTGCTACGCCTGCATCGACTCGGGCTTCTACAGCTCGGTCATGATCGATGCCTCCCACTTTCCGCTTGAGGAGAACATCGCCATCACCCGCCGCGTCGTGGACCGCGCCCACGCCAAAGGCATCAGCGTCGAGGCCGAGCTGGGCATGCTTGGAGGCGTGGAGGAGGACATTCAGGTAGACGAAAAGCACGCCCAGCTCACCGACCCCGACGAGGCTGCCGAGTTCGTGGAGCGGAGCGGTTGCGACAGCCTCGCCGTAGCCATTGGCACCAGCCATGGCGCCTACAAGTTCACCGGGACCCAGGGCCTGCACTTTGAGCGCCTCGCCGAGATCCAGTCCAGGCTCCCGGGCTTTCCCCTGGTCATGCACGGTTCTTCGTCCGTGCCCCGGGCAGAGGTGGAGCGCATCAACGCCGCCGGCGGCGCCATGGATCCCTCGGCCAAGGGTGTGGACGAGGACGAGTTCGCCAAGGCGGTCCCCCTGGGCGTGACCAAGGTCAATATCGACACCGACGGCCGCCTGGTTTGGACCCGGGTGCATCGCGAGTATTTCCGCGACGAGCCCGACAACATCGACTTCCGCGGGCCGGGCAAGATCTATATGGCCGAGTACGGCAATTTCATCGCCCACAAGAACGCCAAGCTGGGGAGCGCCGGGCACTTGCCAGAGGTCCGCGCCGCGTTGACCTAGGCCTGCCCGGATCTACGCTGCCATGAACCGGTAGCGGACTTGACACACTGCCTCCCGGCGGGCGACCAGCCCGCTGGGAGTTTTCAGATCGTTCTGCTTTCCTGGGAGTATCCCAATTGCATCCCACTCTGAGGTAGATGATGAACCTGAAAGAGCTATCTGCCCGCCATGCCCTCGCCTACGTTCGCAGTGGAATGGTATTGGGCCTGGGCACCGGTTCCACGCACGCCTGCTTCCTCGAGTTGTTGGGCGAGCAGGTGCGAACCGGCGCCCTCACCGGCATCGTCGGCGTACCCACTTCGGAGGCGACGGCCGAGCGGGCCCGCGCCCTGGGCATCCCCCTGGCGACGCTGGCCGACCACGCGCGCCTGGACCTGGTGGTCGATGGGGCCGACGAGGTGGACGGCGATCTGAACCTCATCAAGGGACTGGGCCGCGCCATGCTCCGGGAAAAGATCGTCGAGATCCACGCCGACCGCTTTGTGGTCGTCGTCGATGAGTCCAAGCTGGTCCGGCGTCTGGGCCGCGGCCCTTTCCCTGTGGACGTTGTGCCCTTTGGCCTGGAGGCGCAACTGCGCTGGCTCAACACCCTGGGCTGTCGCGCCGAGCTGTGGCTGGAAGAGGACGGCTCGCCGGTCATCACCGACGACGGGAACTATATGGTGCTCTGCCACTTCTCAGAGGGCATCGCCGATCCCTATGCCCTGGCGCGCGAGTTGGCAGGCCGTCCCGGCATCGCCGAGCATGGCCTGTTCCTCGATATGGCCACCGACGTGATCGTAGCCGGGCGCGACGGGATCCGTGTGCTCCGGTGCGAGGGGTAAGGCCCATGCAATACGAATTCCCCAGCTTTCAACCCCAAAGCCCCGACCCTGATCTGCCCTTGCCCGGGCACGGCATCTGGACTGTGAGTGAGCTGACCCTCTATATCAAGGACACGCTGGAACTCGATCCGGAACTGGGAGACGTGCGCCTGAGGGGCGAGATTTCTAATTTCACCCGGGCTGCGTCGGGGCATCTCTACTTCACCCTGAAGGATGCCGAGGCGGCCATCAGTTGCGTGATGTGGCGCTCTGCTGCCGGCCGGCTGGACTGGCAGCCGGAGCATGGCGTGGCGGCCCTGGCCCGGGGCCGCATCTCGGTGTACATGCCCCGCGGCAATTACCAGCTCGTCGTGGATGACCTGCAGCCCGCGGGCGTGGGTGATCTGCATGCCCGATTTGAGCAACTCCGCGACCGGCTGAGGGCCGATGGCCTCTTTGATCCGGAGCGCAAACGGCCCCTGCCCGAGTTTCCCCGCGTGTTGGGCGTCGTCACCTCGCCCCAGGCGGCGGCCCTGCGCGACGTGCTCAATGTGCTGCGCCGCCGCTATCCCTTGGTCCGGGTGCTCTTGTCGCCCTCGCTGGTCCAGGGCGACCAGGCCCCGCCCCAGATCGTGGCTGCGCTCCAGGCCCTGGATGCCCGCGACGACGTAGACCTGATCCTGTTGGTGCGGGGTGGTGGCTCGCTCGAGGAGCTTTGGGCCTTCAATGATGAGAGCGTGGCGCGGGCGATTGCCGCCTGCCGCCGCCCCGTGATTAGCGGCGTCGGTCACGAAACCGATTTCACCATCGCCGACTTTGTGGCCGATCTTCGCGCCCCCACGCCTTCTGCCGCGGCCGAGTTGGCTGTCCCAGATCTGGCCGACCTGCAGCAGCGCCTTGTGACCTCCAGGGAGAGATTGGTGCAGGGTATAGATCACCTCCTGGGCCAGATGCGACAGGCTCTGCAGGGGCAGGCCAGATCGCTGGAGCGCTTGTCGCCCCGCGCCCGCCTGGATACACACCGCCAGCAGGTAGATGACTTGCAGCGGCGGGCGTCTCACACCCTGACCTACAGGCTGGGCCTGCATCGCTCGCGACTGGCTGGCCTGGAGGCCAGGCTGGCTGCCCTGAGCCCCATGGCGACCCTCGAGCGGGGGTATGCCATCGTCCGGCAAGCTGCCTCGGGTGACGTGGTGCGTAGCACCGGGCAGGTGCGTGCCGGGGATGCATTGGCCATCCGCGTGCACGATGGGGAATTTGACGCCGTGGCAGCGGGCGGATCAGAAGATGGAACAGGGAGGGTATCCCAATGACCGACGACTTGAGCAGTCTCTCATTCGAGCAGGCTATTGGCGAGCTGGAAAGCACCGTCCAGCGCCTGGAGGAAGGTGACTTGTCCCTGACGGAGGCGATCGCCCTCTACGAGCGCGGGATGGGCTTGGTGCAGCACTGCAACGACGCCCTGGACGCCGCCGAACTCCAGGTGCAAGAGCTGGCCCAATCAGGCGGCGACCCGGACGCGTAGGCCCCGCAGTTTTGGACCGCTGGCTACTGGCGGGCAATCAGCCTATCAGCCGGCTGCTGATGGGCAACCAGCAGCCGTTGTCCTACACCCCGCAGCGAGGAACCGCCGGCTTTTCGCGGTCCGTAGTCAGGCCGGGCGCCAGGAAGAAATACCGATTATAGTCGGGCTCGTAGCCCCTCGGCCAGTATTCCCCCGAAATCGGGTCCTGCTCGTATTCCCCCTCGAGTTCCCCTGCCGCGATGCGCGCCAGCATATCCACGGCGTGATCCACTTCTTCGATCGTGTTGTAACAGCCAAAGCTGATGCGCACCAGGCCGGGCAGGCCCACGCGCGA
>JABAHP010007817.1_pt1 | contig 13036 bp, 9 predicted proteins | sample 7062081 | NCBI WGS metagenome assembly JABAHP01 (sample SAMN14534357, study PRJNA622989) | marine sediment metagenome | biome: marine biome [ENVO:00000428]; feature: marine pelagic biome [ENVO:01000023]; material: deep marine sediment [ENVO:00002113] | place: India: Gulf of Kutch | collected... | reverse complement strand
TGGTTTATATTGACATTATTGATTTTTGCAGTGCTTTATTGTATATGGCGTCAAATATTTAAGACAAATTGTGAAAAAGAAGCTGTGAAAAAACCACCAAGTATTATGATATTAGTAATTATCATCATTATTATGGCAGTATTCACATTTTTAATGCGAATAATATTCCCTGTGAATGCAGGGGATGCTTTTCTAAATATCCAGCTCGCTCATGTGGTTCAGTATATTATAATGTTAATTTTAGGTGTAATTGCATATCAGCGAGATTGGTTCCATAATATTTCTGATAAACAAGGAAAAATGTGGTTAATAATTGCCCTCTTATCAATTATCTATTTTTTTATTTTGGGAATTGCAGCAGGAGCAACGGAGGGAGGTAATATCACCCTATTATTGGGCGGGCTTCACTGGGAAGCTTTTGCTTTTGCATTGTGGGAATCAATCTATTGTATGGGAATGTGTATAGGATTAATAACATTGTTTCGGAAAAAATGGAACACTCAAGGAAAGGTATCTAAAACGATATTTGCCAACTCATACACTATGTATCTTATCCACGCTCCAGTACTGGTTGGGATTTCAATAATTTTGGTGGGGGTTCAAATTTTTGTGTTATTAAAATTCGTAATTGTTCTTGTTATAGTCTTTTTCCTTTGCTTTTTAATTAGTAATTTCATTTTGAGGCGAATTCCTGGGATAAAAAAGATCCTCGGATGATATCTCTCAAAGTTGAAGAAAGTCAAGAAAAAGTGAAATAATCTAAAATTTAGTATAAAACACTTATATAAGAAATATTTTCAGAATATTATCAGTTGTTTAAGTTATAATTGTCAAGCGAGCGTTTTCTAATAGTTTCTTAAGAATTATAAAGTCAATTTCATCCGTATTCTAACATATATAATTCCAAATTATGCTTTGGTCACTTAATTTTAATTATTATTACCAAAAAAAAAATTTATAATATCTATTACTAATTTGTCTAAAATCTACTGTTTTCTTGAGGTATAAAGGAACACAAATTTGCAAAGAAAGGCAAAAAAAATGCAAAAAAAAATTTAATATTTTATTTTTGAAGCTTCTCCTTCATGTCCATGTAGAAGTCCAGCGATTCTGGGTTTCAAAAATAAGGCATTAAATCACTCTAGATCTAATGATATTTTTTAAACAAAATTCTTCTTAAATGTTAAATCTCAAATTGTATTATTCTGTTTAATACTTTTATAAGAACCTCTTTCTCATTATCAGATAATGTTTCTAATAATTTATTTTCCACTAGGTTTCGATGTTCCTGATAGCTTGAGTAAATTTTTTGACCAGANNTCCATTTAAATATACATTTCTGAGAAGCAATTTCTTGCCTTATTTAAAAAAGCGATTTCCCCAAAGATTTAGGTGTATTGAAGATTATTCATAATTTTTTATGTTTATAGAATAGAAAAGAGCCTTAAAAAGAAAATTAAAAAATATAATTTTTAGTATTTTTGAAGTTCTTCTTTTATCTTCTCATAGAAATCTAATGATTCTGGATTTCTCAGCGCACCTCGGTTTGCAACTGAAAGTCCATGGATTATCTTAGTGACCGCTATCTCAACCTTTTTATTACTAAATGTATAGGGAATACCATCTGGAGGTGCTTGTAAAATAACTTTAGGTACATGCCTTGGAGAAGTTTTTGTTCGGAGTTCTTTCTTAATTTTTTCTTTCAATTCATCGGTTAATTCATATCCTTCATTTAACAATACGAACATTACTATTCGGATATCACCACTGATCTTTTGTCCTATTACCAGCGAGTCTGCTATTTCAGGAAGTTGTTCTATAACATTGTAAATTTCCGCCGTTCCGATTCTAACGCCACTTGGTTTAAGTACAGCATCTGATCGGCCCCAGAATGTAATTCCACCAGTATCACTATGAATAACAATATAATCTCCATGACGCCAAACATTCTTACCTTTATCCTTGAAATAATCAAAATAAGCAGCCTTATATTTTGTCATATTGTCATCATCGCCCCAGAAATAAACAGGCATTGAAGGTGCGGGAGCTTCACATACCAGTTCAGCTTGTTCGTCTTCTATAGGTTCTCCTTCGCTAGTATAAGATTCAACTTTCATTGCTAATGCTCGCCCTTGAAGCTCACCAGAATATACAGGAAGGATTGGAATTGCTCCAGCAAAACATCCATTGATATCTGTTCCACCACTTATTGAATTGAAATAAATATCTTTCTTAATTTCACTATAGACATATTCGAATCCTTCAGGAGAGAGGGTGGATGCAGTTTGCGAGATTTCCCTTAACGAGGTTAAATTAAATTTTTCAGCAGGTTTGGCTTCAAGTCCCATCAAGTAATGAATATAGGCTGCACTAGTTCCAAAAATTGATATTTTATGTTTTTCTATTAGTTCAAAAAACCTAAGAGGATCTGGATAAAGAGGATTGCCGTCATAAAGGAAGATGGTTGCGCCAACAGCTAACGCACTTATTAACCAGTTCCACATCATCCAAGAAGGTGCTGTAATATAGTTAATTACATCACTCTTTTTACAATCAGTAGAAAGAATTAGTTCTTTTAAGTGATTTATTAGAACTCCCCCTCCGCTTTGAACCATACATTTTGGTTTACCTGTTGTTCCCGAAGAGAACATTACATATATAGGATGATCAAATGGTAATTGTTCAAATTCTAATTTAACAGCCTCATCTTTTGTTATAAAATCCTCCCAATTTATCGCTTTAGGAATACCACTAATATCAGCTTTACCGTCTGAGACATAAGAAACAACAATCACTTTTTCAATAGAAGGGATTGCATTTACCACAGCTTTGATATTTTCTGAAATATCAAAAATCTTATCTCTATAAAAATAACCATCAACTGTGAAAAGTACCTTAGGTTCAATTTGACCAAATCTATCTATAACTGCGCTTGATTGAAGTTCGGCACCACAAGAAGCCCAAATCGCTCCTAATGCGGTGGTTGCTAACATTGCGATTGGTGTTTCAATTAAGTTAGGTATGTATGATACAACTCGATCGCCAACTTTTATACCTGATTCTTTGAGAGATTTTGCTAAACGAGCTACTGTTTTATTTAATTCTTTGTAAGTCATCTGTTTTGAAACTTTAGTTTCACCTTGAAATATAAAAGCTAGTTGTTCATCTTTATACTTAAGAAGATTTTCAGCAAAATTTAGCTTAGCACCAGGGAACCATTTTGTACCAGGAAATACGCTCAAATCTTCAACAACTTTCTCATATGGCTGAGTAGATATAATTCCAGAAAATTTCCACATTGCGTCCCAAAAATCTGGAATCTTCTCCACAGACCATTTATAAAGATCTTTTCCACCCATTATTTTTTGATTATAATTTTTATTAACAAATTCGATAAAACGAGTAGCCTCTGCGTTTTTAATCCAATTTTTAGAAGGTTCCCATAACTTCTTTCTTTCATCGCTCATTTTTTTCACGATTTATATCAGTAAAATGAAATTTTATAATTGATTTAAATCAATTTTTTATGTTATTACATAATAATCATTAAAATAAGAATTAAACGTCAGAAGATAAAATGATAACTTAAATTATGTTAATTTTTGTTTAAACTCTACATATTCGCATACTTTTGCTAAAGCATTTACTGGACGATCCCATAATCTATATAAAATAGCTCCGTTTTTTCTAAGTTTCTTCGACCAAGGCGAATTAAAACTCATTGGATTAATATGCAATATGGGTATAGAGTATTTTTGCGAATTTTGTATTGTTGGCTGGAGTAATTTCTGAGCTAACTTCTCTACAATTTCATCAGGTTGATGTTGAAATTCGGCATGTTTAGATATTTGATCATATTCGAGATATTTGTCCAAAACTTCTTGGAATCCAACTACGCCATATTGAATTATAGCATCAATTTCTCCTGATTTCATTAATATTTCTGGGAGTTTGACATAAAAATAGGGTAGATCCATATCAAATGTACAATCTACAGGATTTTTAAAGCTTGCAGTTGGAGGTAATAGACTCCTTAATTCTTTTTGTAGTGCATCTGAAAATTCTGGCACAATTAAGCCATGATTCTCAGCATTATCAGCCACCATTGCTCCAGGTCCCCCAGAATTGGTTATGATGCCAAGGCGTTTACCTTTTGGTATTATTCCTTTAGAAAAGATATGAGCAATGTCCAAAAATTCTTGAACATAGTTAGTTTTAATGATACCCGTTTCTTTAAAAACTGCTTCATAGATTTTTGAATTTCCTGCTAAAGAACCAGTGTGACTTTGTAAAGCACGATTACCTGCTTTTGATCCACCAACATAAATTGCGATAATGGGCTTTTTTGGAGTAATTTGTTTTACTAATTCCAAGAATTTTTGACCTCTTTTTATCTCTTCAATGTACAAACCAATAATTTCCGTGTATTTATCATTTTTATAATATTCTAAACAATCTACAATATCTATATTTGCTTCATTTCCTACAGATAAAGATCTACCTAGACCTAAATCTAAATTTTCTGGGTCATACCAAATATGGCATGAAAGAGTACCTGATTGAGAAGCAATTGAAAATTTGCTCTTCCTGAGATTTTCCCAAATGAAAATATTAAAGGATTTGTTTTTTTCTTCAGGTCCATACCAATTATTATAAACTCCCAAACAATTCGGACCTATAAATCTTATTCCATATTCTATAGCTATATTTTCAATCTCTTCTGTAAGTGAATTTTTCCTTTCTCCTGTTAATTCACGGAAACCTCCAGAAATTAAAATTATCTGTTTTACTCCCTTTTCTCCACATTCTCTAAATATTTGAGGAACAACCTTCGCGGGAAGAACAATCACAACAAGATCTGGAATCTCAGGAATATCAGCGATCGATTTGAAAGCTTTATATCCCATTACAGAATCTAACTTTAAATGTATTGGAAATACTTTATCTTCATAACCAGACATAATTAAATTCATAATTTGGAGACTGGCTAAGGAATTCCCCTTATTATTAGCTCCATAAATGGCGATGCTTCTTGGATTTAAAAAACCTTGGAGAAAATGGATATCATTCATATATTTTCACTTATATCAGAAAATAAAACATGATTTTAAAACCTTCGAATAGTTTTATTTAAAAAAATATAGATTTGTCTGCAATTAACCTTTAATGAAAGAAAATCTCTTTTACAACATTCCCTAGTAAAGGTAGATTATCTATACTTAGTTCCTGGGAAGATTGCGCGGCTTTGTTTAATTTCTGCCAGATCTCTGATTTAACTTTGATGGAATCTGAGAATTTCTTCAGTTTCTTAATAGCTGGATATGACTGTCCCTTACTGACATAACAAACTAGGAATGGATCAACTGGTTTTATAAAAATAATATTCTTCCCAATTTTTATCCGATCAATTGTTTTTGCAAAGATCTCAGAACTAAAAGTATTAAATGCTGATATAAAAGAGCTAAAGAGGTCGCTATAATCCCAATCTTTTATAAAATTATGTTTAAAATAGGTGTCCCCAGCATCGCTCATAATTAAAAGTAATATTGGGTTTTCTTCAATCAAATCTGGGGGTTCCATCATCTGCTTTCCCATCATATGATTTAAAGTGTCATTTATTTCAACGTATTTTAATCGCTCAGAAACTGGAGCGTTTATTTCCCTTAAATTATCCCATTTCTCTAATTGTGCTAATAATTTATCGTGTTCATTTGAAATTGTTCGAGCTAATAAATGAAGTCCGTGCTCATCAGCTATGCGCTCTGCTTTTGTGAATAACTGTCTTGCTTGTCCCATATTCATTTGAATCAAGGAAAGTTTGCCTAATAACAGATTAGTTTCTGCTAATAAACGATAAGATTTTTGAAACTTAGCAAAATTTAGTAATTTATTAGTTAGAGAATTAATTTCACTCAACACTTCTTGATTATCGTAGGTTTTAAGTTCGAGTAAATATATATCACACAAGTGAAGGAGTGCGCGTTCAGTAAATTCCCAATGTATAACTTTTTCTTTGATAATTTGTTGAAGCATTCTCTTAGCTTCTTCTTGATCGAGTGAATTTGAACTCATTTTTAATATTAATGCTTTGTTTACTCGGAATGCCACATCTGACCTCTTATCTTGAATTTGTTTATTGATTAGTTTCATACGCAATAAATACTTCTGTGCTTGTTTAAGAGAATTAGCAGCTAAAGAAACAATAAATAAAGAATCTAAACCAGCTAAAATATTCACTTTGTTACCAATTTCCTCCCAAATCATAAGATTTCGCTCTAAAACTTCCATAGCACGTTTTGAATTTCCCTTTTGTTGAAATATTAAAGATAAATTGTTAAGACATTGAGCAATGAAAGTTTTATTACCTATTTCTTCGGCAAGTATTAAACTCTGTTTAGTATATTTTAAAGCAAGATCTAATTCACCTCTCATGCCACTCAATGCACCGAGATTATTTAAAGTTAACCAATCATCAAATTTACGGAAAGTTCTTTGAACTCTTATACATCGTTCCAAATTATCTAAAGCATAATCAAAATTACCAACTGATAAATAACACATACTATTAAGTTTTAATGCTTTTGTGATTTCCAATTTGTTCTCATTTTCCTCTGATATCTTTAGAGCTTGTTCCCCATATTCTAAAGCTTTAATTATATTACCGTGCTTATAAATATAGAATTGACTTTTGATTAATTTCAAAAGAGCTTGCCTTTTTGCAAACTCAGATTGTGGTTTTATTATAAGCTTTTTGAGCATTTCTTCACATATGGAAATTAAGGGTAAAACAGAATCATAATCTCTTAACGCTAATAATGCCGAAGCTTTAGAAAGATAACTATCAAATAATAAAGATTTGTTTTTTAGTTCTTTACTTGCATTACACGCCTTTTCAGATAATTCGAGAGCATTAGTAAATTTTCCAAGCTCACAATATAAATTACTTCTAAGAAGATAACAAGAAACTCGGTTTTCAATAGTTAAGTCTTTTCTTTTCTTAAAATTTTCTATAGAATCAAGAGCTTTAAAATATAAACCTTCAATAAGAAGCCGGTTTATATTGTCCAAATCATTATTATAAAAATTTTGCATTGGAGAAAATCTTTAGATAATTTAAAGTCACATTACTAGATATTTTATCTTATTCTTATATATCACTCAAAAACTATTTTAAAAAATTTTAATTCTAAAACTTCATGGTTAAAATATTTGAAGGTTTAAGGATTTTGGATTGCTCACAATTTATTTCAGGCCCCTGGTCTAATACTTTTTTCGCTGACCAAGGAGCAGAAGTAATAAAAATTGAACCTCCTCCTTTTGGAGAAGCATTCCGTTTATTTGTTCTTTACGATAAAACAATATTTCCGTTATTCTCCATTTTAAATAGAGGCAAGAAATCAATTTCACTTGATTTAAGAAAAGAAGAAGCGAAAGAGATTTTTCAAAGACTTGTAGAGAAGTCAGATGTTCTTGTTGAAAATTTCGTAAAAGGAACAATGGAGAAATGGGGATTAGGGTATGAGGTGTTGAGAGAGATTAATCCTCGATTAATATACGCAAAAATCTCAGGTTATGGAAACGAAGGATTACCGCAATATACTCAAAAAACTGCATTTGATATAATTATTCAAGCCCAATCAGGTATTCTTGACGCTTTAGGCTTTAAGGAAGGACCACCTAGATTACCTATTGCTGATTATACAGCAGGTCATATTGCAGCAATTGGAATAAGCCAAGCGTTATATCATCGAGAAAGAACAGGGAAAGGACAGTTTATTGATATTTCGATGCATGATATCATGTTCGCTATAAATGTTAGAGCTCAAGCAAAAGAATTTATTCCAAGAGCTCAACATATTGATGTAGCTTCAAAATTTTTACCTATTTATAATCAATACCACTGTAAAGATGGATTAATAGTCTTAACTACTCTAACTGAAAAGCAATGGATTCGTCTTTGCGAGAATGTGTTAGAAAAGCCTGAATTAGTTAAGGATCCTCGATTTGATAACATTATAAAAAGATTCGATTACATTGAGATTTTAGATGAACTCATTGAAAAATGGAGTAAAAATTTGACTAGAGATGAAGCTATCAAACAATTAGAAGAAGTAAGAATTCCATGCGGCAAAACTTTAAGAATAGATGAAGTCCACATGCATCCAAACCTAAGAGAAAGGGGAATGCTAATTGATGATTTTGACTTTTCTAAATGGGGCGTTGAAAAAGCAACTATCCCTAATCGATTGATAAACTTCTCAGATACTGTAGGGACTGTTGAGGGATCTGGACCTGAATTCGGCGAACATAATGAAGAAATTTATTGTAGATTGTTAGGGCATAATATTGACGATTTAAAACAGTGGAAAAGAAAAAAATTAATTTGAAACGTACACTAGTGAATAATTATGACTAAAGTTTTAATCCTATATGGAACACGATATGGAACAACAAAAGAAATCTCGGATGAAATTGAAAAAAAAATTCAAGAAGAGGGAATAAGTACAGAGAGTTATAATCTAAAAGAACATAGTATCAAAGAAATTCCACCCTTAGAAAACTATGATGGTTTAATAATAGGGACAGGAATTAAAATGGGTATGTGGACAAAAGTAATTAAAAATTTTCTTCAAAAAAGAAAATCAGAACTAAAGAATAGGCAAAGTAAATTAGGATTTTATGTTTGTTGTGGAGAAGCTACGAAAAAGAGTGGTGGAATAAATGAAGCTATAAGCAAGTATATTACTTTAAAATTTGAGAAATTTGGTATTCAACCTGAATTAATTGATGCATTCGGCGGAGTTTATGATCTAAGGGAAGGGTCTTCCTTAAGTGGTATGACAAGAAAGATTATTATTGCTGCATTGAAAGAAGAGGAAGGAATCGAAGAACCTGAAGGTAAAATGCACGATTATCGAGATTGGGAGCAAATTAAAGATTTTGCTACTAAATTCTGTGAGCTTCTGAATAAATAAAGTATCTATTAATAAACTTCTGTATTTAACAAAAAGAAGTATGGATTTTAATATTTTAAAAGATTTATATAATAAACATTAAAATTTAGTGAAATAAAATGAGTGATGAAGGAGAAGAAAAAGAAAACTTCATAGAAAAACTAAACAAATCTTTTACAGATTTCTTTGGAAACATTTTCGGTGAAAGTGGGCGAGATTTTATGGAAGAAGCTTCAGAAAAAATCAAAGATTTCTCTTCGGAAGCTATTAAGAAAGTTATGGAATTCAGTGATGATGCAATTGAAAGACTCAATTTAAATGAAAATGAACAAGTAATAAAAGCTCGTGATAGCATTAGAAGATGTTCTAAAACAAGCAGGATTGCTAAAAGAAGACGAGGAAGAAGAAGAATTCTAATTTTTGTTTAGAAGTAGAGATATATATTTAAACAATTTCTTTATTTATTTTAATTTTAAGTAAAATTTTTTTAAAATTAAAAGACTTTAGCATTTTCTAAGAAGGACTTAATTTCCTCTTGAGTGGCATTAAACAGTTCTGAGATAACCATTAAGGATGTAGCCTCATCCATTCCTAAACCTCGGTAATCTTGCCATAATTTTATCCATGTTTCTTTCTGAGTATATTTATCTGGATGTTCTGCTTGAATATGAGCCCAATATGGGTGTTCCAACTCCACTCCACAGTACGGGCAATACCTGCTTTCAGATTCATCAGTCATTTTGAAAATTACTCCCTAACCTTAATAGTCAATATTTTTTTTGAATAATGTAATAAATCAATATTAGTATTAAAAACTTATAATTTCAAAAAATTAAAAAATTTGTATTTAGAGATTATTTCAGAATATATTTTTAGTTATTCATTTTAGTAGAAGTTACGTGTTTAGTCTAAAAATAAATATGAAAATAAATATTAATTTTTTAACAACCTTTATTAGTAAATTAATTACTAATTGAAATAAATGATTCTAAATTGAAGGAACTTTACGAGTTAGGCTTTGTATTTCGAGGATTTGTCCTTGTGAACCATATAATTAAGGAAATCCCTATTCAAAAAGAATCTGGTATAAATAAGGATCTTAGAGGTGCTTTTATTTCAGCGATTAATACATTTGTAGATACTGCTTTTAAAAACAATTCTATAGAATATTTAGAATCAGGAAATATCTTATTTATCTTTAAAATAGCTGAAATTCAATCAGGAGATAATCGTGTGAAAGAACCAATAATTTTATACGGATTAGTTGATAAATCAAAAAAAAAATCAGATAAACTCGTTAGAAAATTTTTTGAAAGGGTAGAACCAGTATTACAATTATTTATTCAAAGATATAACGAGGTAGATTTCACAGAATTAAATCAATTTGAACCTTTTCAAGAAACAATAGAAGAGTTTTTTATAAAAAAACCTCAAGAATAGCTACTCGATCAAACTCCATCCTTTTGGTTTTGCTCGAGAATATTGAATTTTGCCTTTTTCCTTCAAATTATTTATTTCTTTATCAATTTCACTTTTTGAAAAACCTTTTTCTTTAATATCAGTAACAAATTGAGCTTTAGTCGGGACTAATTTCTTTTCTTTTAAGTATTCAATAATTTTATCTTCCAATGATCCCCCACCACTTGCTTTTGCTTTAGGTTCACTATCTAAAACTGCTCGTAATTTTTCCTTTTTTGGTTTGACTGGTTCTTCAATGACTAATGGTTGTACTTTAGGCTTCGGTTGCTCCTCAACAATGACTTCAGCTTCAACTTCTCTTGGCATTTCCTTCTCAACTTCTTCACTAGGTAGACTCCATACAGGATATGTAACTTTCTCATAAACAACTGATTTCTGTGTTTTTAGAAGTGCGAATTCATCTAAGATTTCATCCTCTGAATAGCCTAATTTTGATAAATCTTCCAATAAATCTTTTAAATGTCCATTTTCTTGTAAATAATTGAATATATGCTCTCGTATACTTGTTGGAACTTCTTTTAGTTTTGCAATTTCACTAGCTAAATCTGTCTTCTTAGTGTCCTTAATTTCATCAACTTTAATTTTCTGAGGAATTTCTAATGATTGTTTCTGACCCCATTCGAAATCAGTAACATTTCTAATTTTGCGATCATAACCTCCAAAGACGATATGCTTTACACTCTTATCATCTCCCGTAAGATAGCATACATTTTTAATAGACGTTGCTACTTTAGTCTTCCATTTTAACTCAAATTCTTGTGAGTCTAAAGAAGTATTATGAAATACTTTCAAAGAGCCATCTGCACATCCAGCGACTATTTCTTTTGCGTTATCACCATCAATATCTTCTATTAATAGTGAAATTGGACGCCCTTCTTCAGTGTTAATCTCATTAATTGGTTCTCCTTCACTATTTAATATGTTAATATATGGATCATCTGTACTTATTAAAATTTCGTTTAATCCATCATTGGTTACATCTCCAATCTTAATATCATTGATTTGAGCTGCAAAATTTTTCTGCCAGATTATTTCCATCAAGTTATTTTCGAAATGGATTAATTGAACCAGACCATTTTTGGTACCAACAGCTAATCCATAAATAGGGTCATCCTCATCGGGTAACTTTATAAATCCCAATGTGCAAGCTGTTACCCATGAATCATAATACAAAATGTACTTTGGCTCTTTTTCCTTAACATCAGTAAAAATTCTAAGAGTCTTATCATCACTTCCGAAAATTAATTCAATATTCCCATCTCGCGTAAAATCTCCTGCGATACAGCAATTGATTCTTTTAGAAGCCTTATACCGCATTAGTCCTGTGAGCTTTTTTTTCTCAACATTTAATTTTAAAACCATGAAATTTCCATCACCAGCCCCCACCAATACTTCGTCATATCCATCTCCATCAAGATCTATGGAATAACTGCATCTACACCATCCATCAAATGCTCTATCATCAACAATATTCATTTCTTCGTCCATTAAATAAAGAGTTTTATCATGTCCTCCAAAAACTAGAAAATTCTTATTTTTACATTTTAAAACTGAACAAGTTAACACTGCATCAGGACATTCAAACATCCAATTCAGTTGATAACGTTTTCTTAACATGGTTTCTCAAGACTTATTTAAAGTAGTAATTAAATTAAACTTCGTTGTTTATTCATTTAATAATTATCTCTAAAGTTATTAAAATATAAATATAAATATAAAAAATAAAAAAAATAAAAAATGCTTTATTATGATTAAAGCGCTAATTGGGCATCTGAAGGTGAGTATTTACCTTTACCTGTTATTTCGTATGTGATTTCTAGTTTTTCTCCTATATCCAAAAGTTCAATATCCCATTTTAATGTATCCTGACCTACTTCATCAGTGATTTCCGGAGTCATAGAATATGTACCATATTCGAATAAATCAGGGACCTTATCGAGTAATATTAAATTATTTAGTTTAGATTCCCCGATGTTTTCAAGTGTCAAAATAATTCTATAATTCCCAAGATCTCCAATTGGAATAACTTCCTTTCCAATTCTAAATTTACGTCTAATGTGCATTGCCTCAATTACAGGAACTTCTGGTTTAAACTCCAATTCTTGACTTACTGGATATGTATTTGCTAGATAGATGATTTCAGATTCAAAAGTGGATTCACGTGCAGGATTTACACAATGAATAGGATATTCAAACTCTAAAGATGAGTCGGGTTGAAACATTCCAGTGCTACTGTCTTTCAAATCGCGTAGATCAATTTTGAAAGCTTTATCTTCAAAACTTACCGCTCCTGCAGAGACTTCAACTTCTTCTCCATCCCACAATAATTTGATTTCATCTGCTTTTGGAGGTTCATATTCATCAGTAAAGTATTGTTGAATTACGGTAACTTCATCAAGTGGTGCTGAACCATTATTAACCATTTTAAGAGTAGCAATAACATCTTTTGTTCGATAGGTTGGCACTTCAGTTAAATTATAAGACATTACACCAGTTATACTTCCAATCTCTAAAATCACATCTGAGAGAGCCATCGTTCCATTGACAATTGTTTGGAAATCTGGCATTACTCTAAATTCTAACTTCTTTCTAAAAGTTGGATA
>JABAHP010000682.1_pt2 | contig 13047 bp, 13 predicted proteins | sample 7062081 | NCBI WGS metagenome assembly JABAHP01 (sample SAMN14534357, study PRJNA622989) | marine sediment metagenome | biome: marine biome [ENVO:00000428]; feature: marine pelagic biome [ENVO:01000023]; material: deep marine sediment [ENVO:00002113] | place: India: Gulf of Kutch | collected... | reverse complement strand
ACTTGAGAGCACATTGGGATACCTGCTGTAGCCCAGTTCTTTTCTTAGATCTGGGTCGAACTGCTCGAAGCCGGGAGACAGGACCACGGCACCGACATCTACTTCTTCGATTTCATCTTCCTGCTCATAATCAATGGCGCCGGCCTCGCAGAAGTTTTCGCACGACTTGCACACACCTTTGAGATAGTGCATACAAGTATTTCGGTCAATCACCGCTACTTTCGGTATGGCCTGAGGAAACGGTATATAGATGGAAGAACGCTTGGCCAAACCCATATCGTAGTCGGACGTGATGGGCCTGGGCTTATTCAGCGTAACCTCACTCAAATCCACTGCATCCGTCGGGCAGACAACCTTGCAGGCGCCGCAGGTAATACAAATCGGCGAATGCCTATCGTAGGGAACGGCAATCTTGCGGTCCGCACCGCGGTTGACGAAGCCTACGGCTCCGACTCCCATACGCTCTTCACAAATCCTCGAGCAAAGGCCGCAAAGGATGCAGTCGTCGTTCTTCTTGGGAAAGCGAGTTTCCTCAACCCCATACTCCCTGGCCATTTCCTGTATCTGAGGCACGTCGGGACAACGGGCCAGCAGCAGTTCAAGCATAATCCGGCGGGTCTTTTGAACCCTCTCTGAGTTAGTCTGGACTACCAATCCCTCCTGGGCCGGGTAGACACATGATGCTTGTATTATAGAACCGCGAGGTCCCGTGAGTTCGACTATACAGACACGGCAGGAGCCGTAGGGCTTCAAAGACCTGTGATGGCAAAGAGTGGGAATCTTGATGCCAAGCTTTTCTGCCGCCTGAAGAACTGTTGTACCTTCTTCAACCTCAATCTCTTTGTTGTCAATTGTCAGGGTAATCATTTTATATCTGTCTCTCTTGTGTCAAAACGATAAATCGAGTTATTCTTCCTGTGTTCATAAAGAAAGTCAATCCCGGGGTGACCTACGACAAGAGTTTTTAAAGTCTCATCAATGTCACCCATGGGTTTACGGTCCAGATGGCTGTAACGAAAGGAGGCCTTGATTGTCGTTCCCTCACCGGGCCTGGAATCCAATTCAATTGTCCCATCGCTTTCGCGTGTCGCCTGGGCCAGTAAAGACAGGCCCAGCCCGACTCTGCGGGTCGTCCTTGTGGTAAAGAAAGGATCAAGCACTTTCTGCAGCGTCTCCTCATCCATACCATCGCCATCGTCCTTTATTTCGATGGTCAACAGGTCCTTGCCTTCGTCTTCATCAATCCTGATTTCTATCCTCTTGGCTGAGGCGGAAATCGAATTTTCAGCAATATCCAGAATGTGCAGTGACAAATCTTCCATTCAGTTAAAAACTACTCTCCTTCCCATTTCATTTCGCAACGCTTTCCTGATTTCATCAATCGACGCCTCCTCTATCATAAAACAGGTGGAACTGTTACCGATGTCATCCAGATAGTGGGCGTCAGAAAAAGTGACTATCGGATAATCAAATTCCTGTTCGATTGAGGACAAGCTCGAAACCTCAAGGGCATCCAGTTCTAATCCTTCAGGAATAAAGCCCAACTGACCTATCAATCCGAATCGCTCGCGGTCAATATGAGAGGCTATCGCCACTCCCGACCTTTCATGAATCGCATCCACCACACCTTCAACCGTCAGGGCAGTGGCCCCCAACAACAGTCTGGAATTCTCTCCCACAACATTATCCCACTCGTCAATAACCGTCTGAGGACCATAAGCCTGCCCATAATCACCATCGGGCAGGTTGTGGTAAATAACATCCTGCATATTCATCAGGTCCTGCTCGGTGTCGAACAATCCCAGGATATGGACTTCCTCCGAAGAGGTTATCTCCATCCCTGCGATAACCGGCAGCCCTTCTCTGGCCCCGGCCTTCACTACCGCAGCTACATTCTCTGCCGAATTGTGGTCACTTATTCCTATCATATCCAGGCCTGCTTTTATGGCCTCTATTACTATAGCCGTCGCCTGCATCTGCGCGTCTGCACAGGGAGAAAGGCAAGTATGCAAATGCAGGTCGGCCCTAACCTTTCTCATAATTAACTTCCGGTAACACCCAGGCCGTACAACCTTCCAACAAGCTCGAACGTCGGCATTTCCGTTACCATAATCACTAAGTTTTCTTTTTCGGCTTTGTCGATTGTTTCCTGTTCCGGCTCTCTGCCGCTCACCAGGATGATACCGGCAAGGTCCTTCATACTGGCCACGGCCACGATATTATGATGAACCTGTAACGTTACCCAGATGTTCCCCTCATTGCTGTTGGCGAGGACATCGCTGAGAAGGTCGCTGGCATAACCGCCGGTTACCTCACGATCCAGGTTCGCCTTTGCTGACCTGACGTCCAGATTCAGTTTCTCAATTAATTCAGTTAGCTTCACTTTTTACTCCATCTTCCACAAAGATGTGAATACTCAAGCGCGTTCCCTTGCCTGCGGTAGATTTCAGGTTCATTCTGTCGGCACATTTGCTGATGTTGTTCAGGCCCATACCGGCCCCAAAGCCCAGTTCTCTGACCCAATCAGGGGCGGTCGAATAACCCGGCTGCAGGGCCTTCTCCACATCAGGGATTCCCGGGCCCGTATCTTCCACCTTCACCAGTATTTCATGCGGCTCAACACGCACGCGAATCTTGCCGCCGTCTGCATAAATTATCAGGTTCATCTCCGCCTCATAGGTAGCGATCGCGACGCGGCGAATAACCTGAGGATGCAGGCCGAGACGCCCCAACGTGGCCTTCAGCCGGCTGGAGCTTTCTCCGGCACGCTTGAAATCCTTACCCGCTACTTCGTATTGGAAAAACAGCGCTATCCTGTCTGCATAAATATCCTCGAAAAAACGCTGTATTCTCTCGCCCTGCGTTTCCTCCTTGTGATAATCAATCTCCAGTTTTTTAAGCAGTCCCTCAATAATATCTCCCTTGGTAATAATGCCACGGAGTCTTTTGTCCTGCCGATCGATAACTACAAACCGCCCAAAACCATGCTTTTCAAATTTATTCACCGCGTGAATCAACGGTTCATCGGCATAAAGTGTCTTAACGTCACTGGTCATCTTCTCGCTGATGGGGCAATCATCCTCCCGCTCGGCCAGCCACCTGATAAAGTCATCAATACTGATAATTCCCGCCAGCTTGTCCTTGTCTATGACCGGTGCCCCGGAGATACGTTTTTCTCGAAGGATATCCTGTAACTTACTCATCGGTGTCTCGGGGCTGACTGTAAAAACGTTGTCTTTCATTACGTCACGGACACGTATCTCGTAAACCAACTCCTGAACCTTGCTGATTCTAGTATCTGAATTCACGCACAATAATCCTGTTAAATACTATTTCTTGTATTCGGAACAACCGGGAAGTCCCTGCTTGTACAGCCGGCCGCAGGATTCGAACATCGGCATGGGCGTTACCAACAGGGGAATATCCTTGGCTTTGGCCATTTCAATAGTCTCCTCTTCCGGTTTTTTGCCGCGAACAAAGCATATGGCCTGAAGGTCGGCCATCTCGGCGGTGCGAACCACCTGAGGATTTGTCAAACCAGTCAGAAGAAGAGATTCGGACTTGGTGTATGATAAAACGTCGCTCATCAAATCAGATCCACAGGCCATACTAATTTCTCTCTCAAGAAGGTCACCACCTACAACAACCTCTGCCTCAAGAATCCTTTCTATATCCTTCAATTTCATGAGCTCACTTCTACTTTCTGTTTTTCCTCTTTCTGTTCTACTACTTCTTGTTCCACTGCTTTCTCCTCTCCTACTTCCAGATCACACCGCAGACAGCGTTTTGCCTCTATGATTGCCATTTCCTCGGTAAATCCCAATTCCACTTCCCTGAAATTACCGGTCCGCTCTCCCACTTCCAGCATAGGTACCTCAGGTTTCTTCATCTCTTCTATCTCTTTGTCGCTCAATTCTACTGCTTCGACGCGCACGGCCGGCCGCGTCACTTTATATTCACGCTCCACGGGCTCACCCTGGATATATTTATGTATCATTTGGGCGGCAATCTTGCCCTGGGCCATCGCCGCCGTAACTGAATTCGGACCGCTGACTAAATCACCTCCCGCAAAGACCCCCTCTATCTCGGACGAAAGCGTTTCCGAACTAACTTCTAACGTATTATACTTGGAGAACGTCAGACCCTCGGTACTCAACAGCGCGCTCACTTCCGGCTGCTGGCCGATTGCAGGCATCAACGTATCTATCTCCAAGGTAAATTCTGAGCCTTCAATCGGAATGGGCCTTCTTCTGCCACTCCTGTCGACTTCTCCAAGTTCCATCCTGATGCACTCGATCCCCTTCAATTGACCGTTATCAGATAAGACTTTGATTGGAGTAACGAGGAACTGAATCTCGATACCCTCATTGATTGCCTCTTCAATCTCCCCTTTGGCCGCGGGCATCTCACGTCTTGTTCGCCTGTATAGTATCGTAACATCTTTTCCTAAGCGTTTGGCAACTCTGGCCGCATCAATGGCGGCATCCCCTCCACCAACCACCACCACCCTTTGACCAATTTCAACATCATTACCGAGATTAAGCTCCCGAAGGAAATCCACCGCATCGATTACCTGCGGCGAATCTTCACCTTCGATCCTCATCTTCAGTCCCTTGTGAGCTCCCGTTGCGATGAATATCGCTTTATATTGCTTCTTGAGATAAGAAAGCTGTATATCCTCGCCCACGGTCGTGTTTGTCTTGAACTCAACACCCAATTTCTTGATGTTCTCAATGTCCCAGTTCAAAGCTTCCCTGGGTAACCGGTAATCCGGAATACACACAGCGAGCATCCCGCCTATAACCGGCAGCGACTCGATAACAGTGACCTGGTATCCTTCAAGAGCAAGATAATAGGCACAGGTCAGACCCGCAGGCCCCGATCCCACAATAGCCACTTTTTCCGTTCTTTTCTGTTTCGGCTTAGGTATAACATCAAGGCCCTTTTCGCGTTCATAATCGGCCAGGAACCTCTTCAGAACGCGGATTGCAATGGCTTCTCCCTCCCCTTCACCGGCCCGGCATTTGACCTCACAACCGGCCGTGCAGACCCTGCCGCAAATTGATGGTAGAGGATTTTCCCTCCGTACAATCTCTATCGCCTGCTCAAACTTTCCCTGGGCAATAAGACCAATATAACAGGGAACATCCTGCTCCAGCGGACAGGTATGTTGGCACGCAGAGGAGATAATACCCTTGCAAACACCCGCAGGACAACTCTTATACTTGATATGTGCTTCGTATTCGTCCCGGAAATAGCGTATAGTGCTCAGAACAGGATTCGGCGCCGTTCCTCCCAGAGCACACAGAGACGCATCCTTGACAGCCTCGGCCAGTTCTTCGAGAATTTCAATATCTTCTTCCTTACCATTTCCCTGACAGATCCGAACCAGTATATCGTGCATAACGTTAATACCTTCACGGCAGGCTGTGCATTTGCCGCAGGATTCATCCTTTAGAAACTCGAGGAAATACCTGGCCACATCCACCATGCACGTATCCTCGTCCATCACAATCAATCCGCCGGAACCCATGATGGAACCCACCTCCGCCAGTTTCTCATAATCTATCGGCAAATCAAGAAGCGACGTGGGGATGCATCCTCCGGAAGGGCCGCCGGTTTGGACCGCCTTAAATTTCTTGTCGTTTTCTATCCCGCCGCCTATATCGTACACGATTTCCCGCAGCTTAATACCCATCGGCACCTCTACAAGACCTGTATTCTTGACCTTACCAACTACGGAGAAGACTTTCGTTCCCTTGCTCGTCTCTGTCCCGATACCTGCGAACCATTCTCCCCCTCTATTGATTATCTCGGGTACGTTCGCCCATGTCTCTACATTATTGATATTGGTGGGCTCATCCCATACTCCAGATTCCGCCGGGAATGGAGGTCTTATTCTCGGCTCGGGGGCCTTGCCTTCCAGAGAGGCGATAAGCGATGTCTCTTCGCCACATACAAACGCTCCCGCTCCCCTGTGTATGGAAATATCGAAATCAAAGCCGGAGCCAAAAATATCTTTACCCAGCAGACCATATTCTTCGGCCTGTGCTATCGCCTTAATCAGCCTTTCGCGTGCCAGTGGATATTCGTTCCTGATATAAACGTGCCCATGAGATGCCCCGATGGCCTTTGCGCCAATCACCATCCCCTCCAAAACGGCATGTGGATCCGACTCAATTATGCTTCGATCCATAAACGCACCCGGATCACCCTCATCGGCATTGCACACTATGTGCTTACTGTCACCTTTCGCCGCCCGGCACAATTCCCACTTCTTGCCCGTAGGGAAGCCGGCCCCGCCTCTGCCTCGCAGCCCCGAAGTCTTGATTTCTTCAATTATTTGTTCGGGTGTCATCTCAGTGAGTGCCTTGGCCAGTGCCGTGTATCCATCTCTGGCAATGTACTCATCGATCTGTTCAGGATCAATCATCCCCCTGTTGCGCAACGCAATCAGTCTCTGCTTGCTGAAGAAGCCGATATCGCTCATCTTGGGAACCGGTAATTCCTCGGCAGGTGGAGTATATTGAAGCCGTTCTACGGGTCTTCCCTTGAGGAAATGCTCTTCAACCAGGTGAGGAATATCTTCTTCAGTCAACAGTTGATAAAAGATATCGTCCGGCTTGACCACCATCACCGGCCCCTGAGCACAAAATCCGTTACAACCGGTCAATACGACACTGACCTCTTCCTGGAGATTATGCTTCTTGAGCTCTGCATTAAGAGCCTCTTGTATCTTGAAAGATTTATTCGAGACACAGCCGGTCCCAGCACAAAGCATGATGTGCATACGAGACTGTTTCATGCTGGTTTCTCCTTCTTAATTAATTATTATCCAACGCGTTCACTACCGATGGCAAGGGCGTATTCCTTGACCACAAAACCAGACAGAACATGCTCAGAGAAAATTTTCCTTGTCTTTTCTTCATCCAGGTCAACATATTTGATGGGCGCTTCTCCTTTGAGTTCCACCGTTATCATGGGCTCGCGGCTGCAAAGGCCCGCACAACCCGATGCGGTCACCACAATATCCTTTGACTCTTTCTCTTCGAGCAGAGCCAAAAGTGTGCTCATTATTTTTCTGGCGCCCGCCGCGATGCCGCATGTTCCCATATGCACTGTAACCTTCGCACGGGTATCTCCATCCCGAACACTCATTGTCCTGGACATCTTTTCCCTGATCTTCTGTAAATCTTCAGGCTTGATTTTAGACATAGTAATCCTCTTTCATTCCTGATACTTGCCAACTATTGCTGCTGCTTTAGCAGGATTAACCTGGCCAAATAACTCTTCTCCGACAGTAACCACCGGAGCCAGACCACAACATCCCAAACAACGGACCGCTTCCAACGTAAACTGCATGTCCGATGTGGTCTCCCCGGTCTTTATACCCAATTCCCGCTCAAGCCTGTCCAGAATCCTTTGCGCCCCTTTCACGTGGCAGGCGGTACCGACGCAGACCGTGATAATATGCTTGCCGCGGGGCTTAAGACTGAAGGCTTTATAGAACGTGGCAATCCGCAGGATGTGCTCCATAGGTATTTGCTTCGCCTCGGAAACTCTTGCAAGCGTCCCCGGGGGAAGCCAGTTGAATTCCGTCGTGATGTCCTGCAGGATTGGTATTAAGGTTTCTTTCTCACCTTCATATCTGCTGATGATTCCATCAACCTTGACTCGCTCATCGTCCTCAAGTTCGACCTCCGGCAGGGCCGTCGGCTCATCAAGATAAACAATGTTCTTAACAAGGCAGTGCTCAACACACTCACCGCAGCCTGTGCACTTCTCCGGGTCCACCGAGCGGGCCTTCCTCCTGATACGCACCCTGAAGTTGCCCGCCGAGCCTTCAATTGATTCTATCTCAGAGTAGGTCAGCTTCTCGATATTCAGGTGCCCGCCGCAATCGACCATACGAGGCGCCAGCGTGCACATCGCACAGTCATTTGTCGGGAACGTCTTGTCGAGTTGCGCCATCACTCCACCTATAGAAGGGCCTTTTTCAACAAGATACACCTTGTAGCCGCCTTCAGCCAGATCGAGCGAGGCCTGCATGCCTCCGACGCCGCCTCCTACTACGAGGACGGCACCAACCTTTTGATCGGTTTCATTAGCCATTTATTTTCCACCTTGTTTCTGTTGTGAAACCAACTATTCTTTAACAACGCCGGACAACAGTTCGTCCGAGCTGACAAAATGTTTTTTCAATCCGAGTTTATTCGATGGCACTCCCATCGCCAGCGCCATAAGCTGTGTAAAGTAGAATATGGGAAGCCCATACTTGACGCCGTATTCCTCTTCAACTTCCTCTTGTCGTGTGTCCAGATTCACATGGCACAGAGGACACCCGACGGCGATGGCGTTTGCCCCAACAGCCTTGGCCTCCTCAAGTATGTCATGTGTTAATTTAATAACAACATCGGTCCGGCTCATCGCGAGCGCGCCGCCACAGCAGTCCGTCTTGTAAGACCAGTCGAGCGTTGTAATACCCATCGAGCGAAGCAGTTGGTCCATGGCCATCGGATACTCACATTCATCGAACTGCATCACCTTCGACGGCCTCGTAAGAAGACAGCCGTAATAGCAAACCACCTTCAGTTCGGACATTTGCCTTGTGACCTTTTCCCCGATATTTTCCTCATTGCAGAATATCTCGATAGGACTCAGGACATTCATCGATTTGGGCAGTTCACACTCAAGAACCTCACTAATCTGACCGGCCGTATCAGGATCTTCGGACGCCTCGTATATGGCCGTCCTCAATCGCGCAAAACACGCCGCACAAGGAGCAACGATGTCGGTCATTCCCATCTTCTCAGCCTTACAGAGGTTCTCAAAAGGAAGAGCTAATGACAAAAGCCTCGACGTACAATGCGCGGGAGATGTCCCGCAGCAAACCCAGCCTTTGACCTCCTCAATATCTATGCCAAGCTTCTCACAAACGGCTCTAAACGATATGTCGTACTCGGAGCCGGTTGAATGAAGTGAACATCCCGGATAGTATGCATACTTCGCAGTCATTATCTGATAACCTCCTTCATATAAATAAGAGGATTTCGGTGCTTTGTGTGTTTCTTCGGAGTATAACCGTAGATCTGTTTCACTTTATGCGTTCCGTCTTTTTTCCTCGAGATTCTTTACGCGGCCAAAGATTCTCCACGTCCTTCGTGCTCCGGTAAGGCTGGGGATAATCTTTAGCTTGCCTTTCATGAACATCTTCGCCCCCAGAACCATATCCTTGAAGAAATCAAAGGTCCTTAGCTTCAGACCTATGATCATGCCGACTTCAAACATCCGTCCGAACTTTTTAATATTGGCAAGCGCAGCCCTGTAAAATGATGCAACTTCCGGAACAGCAGGTTTGATCCCTTTCCTGAGCGCAACAATTTTTACGGCATCCATTACCTTCGCAACATCCACATCCTGCGGGCACCTTGTAGTGCACGTTTCACAGGATGCGCACAGCCACATTGTCTTGCTGTTGATAACAAGATCGTCCATGCCCAGGCGGATTGCGTGTATTAGTTGGGCCGGTTTATAGTCCATCGCGTATGATATGGGACAGCCCGCCGCACACTTCCTGCATTGATAACAAAGGTTTACGTTCTGACCGCTCTCCCTTAAAACCGCCTCGGCCAACTCTGACTGAGATCTAATCGTTACATTAGTTTCCATTGTTTCTTAGTATCTCTTAATCTTATATTATAAATTTTTGGTTTCTGTAAGATTTTCACACCGATAAAGCAGAGCAGGATAAACCCACACAAAGAATCGATTATAATACTTCATCCCCTATGCCGAAGACAAGTAAATTTTTCTCATAACCAAGAAAAAAAGCAAAGCCGGCAAGCTAAGTCATTATTGAAAGGGCACTTATACATCACCTCTTTAACCAATTCCGTATTCCGTGCTGATTCGGACACTATAGTTCGATCCTTCCTTTATCATAAGCCTTTATGGCAATTTGTTATTATGCAAAACCCACTTTTTCTGGGCCTGGAATGCCACTTTTACTAATAATAACTATTACTATTTCGTATCTATTACTATATAACATTAAGGAAATTTTGTCAATCAAAACTCAGGTTTTGGGTGTTTTTACCACATAATTGAGGCTAAAAACGAGAAAATTTGAAGGAATTCAGCAAAATTTAATGGATTGGGATTAACCAGGTACAACCCTCAGGCACACCACCGCCCGCAACAAAAATCTATAATCCAGGCTCAATTTCAGCTATCTTACGTCGGTATACGCAGGAATATTGCAATAGAGAGCACAAAAGCCAAAGCACCTACTTTAAGAGCCGGTTCACCTTCTCTTTGAGCATATCAAAATCCTTGCCCTATATCCCTGAAACTCTGCTGGCTAATCGTCTCTAAAAATATGGACCACAAACCTAAAAATCTGTCGAGGCCATAAATGTTATTAGACCGCTATAACCTCTCTTTCATCTTGGCTTCTCGGCGAGCAGCCTTTATATCAAGCTGACGGTCCACTTCATCCTGGCACATCAGGTGAAACTCGCACTGTTCACAGTGATAGAGGTTTGGGCAGACACGAAAAGAGATGTCCCCGCTCATTGTGTATCGGCACTGGTTCTTGCCTGTAAGAGAATTGATTTTATCGAGGTAAGGTTTGATCTTCGGATCGCTTCGATACTTCTCATTCTTCATCATGGCCGCATGAAAGACACATTCGGAGCTGCACCTGTACCCGACGGGACACATACGTTTCTTGATCACCCCTGCCTGATACCAGATGCACGGCGATACTTCTACTTCCTCAACCGGGGGCACTTTAACAGGAACGGGCATCTCAACCGGCGGAGCTGCCACCAGCTGTACATCGCGGGCCTTTAAAATCGAAGTCTCAAGACGATCCAATTCAAAAGGTTTTGGCAGGTAGTCGACAGCGCCTCTCCGCATGGCTTCTACTGCGGTATCAACCGATGGGTAGGCGGTGACGATTATTACTTTTGCCTTGGGATTCTTCACCCTGACTTCACTAAGTACCGAAAGCCCATCCTTCCCCGGCAGCTTGAGGTCGACTATCATCACGTCATAGTCTTGAAGGTCGAAGGCTTCCAATGCCTTATCGCCGTCGCTGGCGGCATCAACCTTATGGTCTTCGCTGGTAAACCAGTCAACCAGTGATTCACGCATGATTTCTTCATCTTCTACTACCAAAATCGATTCTTTTTTCATGGCTTAAAAACCTCCAATCTTTATCGTTGGTCTAAATTTAATTTTCCATAAAAACAAGCTTTCTTGTGGACAACAATAAACGACTCGTTCTTATATAATGCGAGAACTATGCCAAAAAGGATATAATTGGAAAATTCTTCTAAGAAAAGCTATAAATGCTTCTATATAAGGAGCTTATGAGATATGAAAATAATGCTCTGAAAATGCGTAAAAATATTCAGGTGCTTATATTCGCGACATTAAGCGCCTATTTTATTGACTTCAATATTGTACTTTTTCAGCTTGTTATAAAGGGTCATGCGGTGAATACCAAGTATTTTCGCCGTTTGCGCGACGTTGCCGCCCGTTTCCTCAAGAACCTTCAGAATATGGTTTCTCTCAAGCGTCTCGAGTGTTTTTCCTTCCTTCGTAGCCGGGCCAGTCAGTTCTTTGGGCAGTTCGGCCAGACTGATTGCTTCACCCTTTGACAGAATCACACCGCGTTCGACCATATTTTCCAGCTCACGCACATTACCGCGCCAGTGATAATTCAGCATGAATTCAACTACTTCGGGTGAAAAGCTTTTAACACGTTTATCATTCTCTTTGGCATACTTTTTCAGAAAATGCTCAGCGAGCGGCACGATATCTTCCCGCCTGTTTCTAAGCGGTGGCAGGTCTATAGTCACCACATTCAACCTGTAATACAGGTCTTCTCTGAACTTGCCCTCTTCTGTCATGGCCCTGAGGTTTGTATTCGTTGCCGCAATTATGCGCACATCAACTTCAATTTCCTCGTTACCGCCAATCCTTGTAATCTTCTTTTCTTCCAGCGCCCTCAAAAGATGCACCTGGGTATTGGCATCTATCTCACCTATTTCATCAAGAAACAGGGTGCCTTTGTCTGCGGCCTCAAACTTGCCCTTTCTTCTTTCCACAGCACCGGTAAAGGAACCCTTCTCATAACCAAAAAGCTCACTTTCCAAAAGGCTCTCCGGAAGGGCCGCACAACTGGTGACAATGAACGGTTTATTGTGACGGCGGCTTTGGTGATGGATGGCCCGGGCGACGACTTCTTTGCCCGTCCCGCTCTCCCCGGTTATCAATACTGTTGCCCCTGTTGGGGCCACGGTTTGGATAAGCTCAAATATCTTTATCATCTTCGGGCTTTTAGCAATAATACCCTCGAAACTGTATCTATCCTCGACCTTCTGACGCAGGCTTATGTTCTCTTCAACCAGATTGTGATGTTCCACCAGGTTCCTTATAAGCAATTCCACCTTTTCAGGACAAAACGGTTTCTCGATGTAGTCGTAAGCGCCCTCTCTTATAGCGGCAATCGCTGTTTGAATTGTACCGTGGGCTGTAATTATAACCGTTGATATCGTTGGAACTATTGTTCTTGCCTTCTTCATCAACTCAATACCGTTCATGCCCGGCATAATCAGGTCGGCTATCATTATCTTGACCTTTTTGTGCTTGATTATACGCAGTGCATCCTCTCCACAGCTTGCGGTCAGCACCTTATAACCGATTGAACTCAACCAGTCATGGAGAGATTCCCTCACGATGTCTTCATCGTCCACAACGAGCAATTTAGTCTTTTTCTTTTTCTTCATCTACGATTCCCAGATATATAGAAAAAGTTGTACCGGCACCGGGATTACTTTTTATCTCAATCTTGCCGTGATGCCGTTCGATGATTCCGTGAACAACCGACAGCCCAAGCCCCACACCCTTACCCTTTTCCTTGGTAGTAAAGAACGGCGTGAAAAGCTTGTCCATATTCTCCCTGGAAATACCAACGCCGGTATCGCTAACGTCGATTCTGATAGCATCCCTGATTGAATCACCGATCTTGACACGTTT
>JABAHP010003815.1_pt5 | contig 13071 bp, 11 predicted proteins | sample 7062081 | NCBI WGS metagenome assembly JABAHP01 (sample SAMN14534357, study PRJNA622989) | marine sediment metagenome | biome: marine biome [ENVO:00000428]; feature: marine pelagic biome [ENVO:01000023]; material: deep marine sediment [ENVO:00002113] | place: India: Gulf of Kutch | collected... | reverse complement strand
CTTTAAAATGCAACATCCAAAAGTTGTGATGGAAATGCGCATGCTTTTAATGATCTGCTATGCGCTTTTTTTATTTTTAAGCCATCATGGCACTCATTAAATTTGCTGCGATCTTACCAAATTCTGCATCATTGATGTGAAAATCCGCTTCTTGTATGTCAATTTGAGGATCAAGTTTTTCGTGCAACTGCTGCGTAAAAAACCGATTCATGGAAGGGTCATACAGGGGGCCGCCGTCACGATCTGCCTCGGACCATCCCTGCAGAGGTATCAATATTCTTACATTGGGCGCATCTTTGTTTAATTTTTGTGATAGTTGATCGGCCAGCGTTCGCGTTTCATCTTCGTTGAGGCGAATGGCAGAGCGGAAGTCATAAAAAAAGATCTGACGATCTTGATATTGCGGTGGAATATTGTCGCGCGTAAATTCTAAAACCGCGCAATCCAATCCTCCCGGTACCACCAGACGCGGAATAGTTTGCCCGGGGACGGGTTCAAAGCGCTGCGGTCCGATATCTCCGCAATAGCCCTCCAGCAAATGATCGGCCAGTTCATGGGTGGCGAAGTCCAAAATGCCGTCAAAATAACCTTCGGCCGCCAGTTCTTCCATAGCCATTCCACCGATGCCGTTGGCATGGAAGGGCACAACCTCGTATCCCAGTTCCTCTAAAGCCTGTCTGGTGGCCTCAGCCCCGGCAGTGATAAATCCAAAAAAGGGCAGAGCGATTCGTTTTTTTGTCAAATCCGGATTCCAGCCGGCTTGGACCATGCCACTGATGCCGGCTGCGGCCTTATCCAGGATGCGCCCTGAAATACTGTTGACCCCCAGCAGATCGGCAACACTGTGGATCATGGTAATATCTTTGGTGCCGACGGTTTGGGCCATGTTGCGCGAGGCCACGGTAGAAACCATCACCTTGGGAACACCCAGCGGAAGCTCGTGCATGATGGATGTACCGATATGGGTGCCGGTACCGCCGCCGGCAGAGATCATTCCGGCAATTTCATTTTGTTCGTACAATGTCTTAATTTTGTTTCTTGCTGCATCGATCATAGCGGCAATTGCCGTGTCTCTGCTTTCTCGAACAGCGGGGTTGTTTGCGATGATCGTATTGAATAAATCCAGATCAACCGTTTCCGGGGATGGGCCTGCGGTGCCGACATTAATAGTCAAGGTGTTAAGACCGTGATGTTCAATACGTTTTTTTAAGAAGAAATGCTCCTCAGCCTTGGAATCGAACGTCCCCACCACCGCAACTACGAGTTTTTTCTCCATTTTATTCCTTTAAGGATAAGGTTATTCGTTATTCGAAGAATCCAACAATAACAATTAACTTTAATTTAATCTTTTTTTAAACCAAAGAACCCATCCTTATGCCAGACCAGTGGCGGTTTGCCGCTATCGTTTTGATTGACAACGCGGCCCATAAAGAGCTGATAGCCCCTAATTTCCTTGCTACTTTCAACTTCGCATTCCATCCAGGCAGCTGCCCCCTCCGGGATCAAGGCCGCACTGCCGGAGCCGGTAGTGGCTGCAATGGAAAAGCGCTCAAATTTATCCATATCATCACCTTTGGCACTGCCGACCTGCATGGCCAATTTTTCCTGATCAGCCCCGGCAATGACCAGGGTAAATTTACCGGATTGGGTGATGAGCTTTTCCGTCAGGTGATCCTTTGCCACGCTGATGACCAGCAAAGGTTCTTTCTCCGATACGAACATGGCCGTAGCGGTCATGATATCTTTTTTGTCTTCATGGGCGGTGCTGACGAACACCACCGAACACGGCAGCCAGTAAAACACGTTATTTTCATTGCTCATAATCGCAGACCTCCTTTATTCGTTATTCTATAATTTGCTTGACATGCTGCTTTTTAGTGATTGTAAAAACATTTTGGTTTTCGATGTTTTTTTACAACCACTTATACCGCAATTCCATCGTTCAAGAAATTATTTAGGAAAGCGGTGAAAAGAAATCTCAACTTCGCAGTAATTTTTGTGCAATACACAATTACATAATAAAGCTGGATCTGTAAACTGCAAATTGTTTGACTTAATTTCTTATCACTGTTTTAATTTTAGGCCGTCACAACATTCAGGATTAGTGCTTATTCGAAAATATTAAATTTTATTATGAGGCAATGGATTAAAATCGAACGCATACCGGGTGTGCTGGCGTCGGCCTATGAAAAAGGCACCCGTATGGTCATTGACAGCTACTACAGTCATGTGGCCGTAGAAATCGTTGCCCATCTGTCAGGCGATCGGATTCTGGATATTGGCACCGGACCGGGCTATCTGCCGATTGAGATCGCCAAAAGATCTGAAACCGTTCATATCATTGGAATTGATTTGAGCCGCAGGTTATTGGATATGGCGCGCTCAAATGCCGCCAAAGCAGGGCTGTCTGATCGATTGACGTTCCAAGTCGGCGACGCCGGTCGTATTGAATTTGAAGATGCCTGCTTTGATATGGTGATCAGCACCGGTATGCTGCACTCGCTCAAGGATCCGGTGAAGGTTGTCCAGGAAATGTACCGTGTCTTGAAAGCGGGCGGAGAAGCCTGGATTTTTGATCCGGCCCGGGTGAGTAATGCGGTGGACCGGCATAAATGGAAAGCATCCCTTAATTTGCGGGAGCGGTTTTTTCTGAAGCTTTTTAAACTGTCCGGTTTACACAAACCGATTAAAACCTACTCGCGCGAAGAGGCAATCGCAATAATCGAAAAAACCGATTTTAAAGATTACCGGATCGATGCGCGCGACAAAGAAATCAGAATAAAATTAAAAAAATAGGTTTCAACGTCTTATAAAAAAGCTTTGCGTCTTTGCGGCTTTGCGTGAGGTTTCTCAAATGCATATTTATCAACAAATCTATGAATTTGCTGCCTCCGCCGGTGCCTTTGAAGGCTACGTTTATCGGCGGTCAAAAGATGAGATCGATTCGAATGCGCTGTCAAACTGGGCGGATAATCTGGTTGAAGCTTACCAGCAATTGCCTGCAGACGCTATCGGCGAATGTCAGTCGGCCTGCGATCAGACGCTGGGAAGGGCAATCAAATCAGTGATGGCTGAGTTTGGTGAGGATTACGAGTTAATCAGCAAGTTGCAAAAACTCGTCAAAGGAAAATTGCCCAAAGATCCGGATGATTTTCAGAAAGAGAAGTGGTTTCAAGGCTAAAGAAATCGGCGTAATGTAAAATTGGAATTAGAAATTAACCACGAAAGCACTAAAAAAGGAAAACACGGAAATAAATAAAAATTTCGTGCTTTTTTTATTTCGTGTTTTCGTGGTAAATATTTCGCCTGGATATGTTTTTAATGTAAATGTTTATTGCTTGTCAGGATCTTAATGGAAAAGCATTTGGAAATAACCGGCAAGATTGTGAGCGGCGCTGGAGAGGGTGCCTTTTTTACCCGAATCGATTGGGTGCTGCAGCAATGTAATGAGAAATTAGGCTTTAAGCCATCTCCGGGGACACTGAACCTGGAAGTCGCGTCGGACGATCTTTCCAAAATTGCAAATCTGGATCAAAGAAAAGGGATCGAATTGAATTCACCTGATCCGAAGTTCTGCAATGCCAAAGCCTTTCCGGTAAAGCTGGGAAAAATCAACGGTGCCATCATCATGCCTGAAGAAAAGGTCAGGATTCACGCCGAGAACATCATTGAGATAATCGCGCCATTGAACATCAAAGCGACTCTCAATGTTAAGGATGGCGCTTCGTTAAGCATTGTTCTATTGGAAATGTGAATATGTCGCCAAAACAAAAACTAAAAGTGGCAGCAGTGATTTTTGATCTGGACGGGACATTAATCGATTCAATTGACATCTATTTTAGAATCGTTGAAAACGCTCTGGAACGACTCGACCTGCCACCGGTTTCGCGCAACAAAATTCTGGCAGCAGCGGAAAGCGAAAATTTCAAATGGGAACTCGTCTTGCCTCGGGAACTCCAGCGCCGCAGGGAAAACATTATTGATGAAGCCTGGGCCGTCATCAATGAAATTGCCCCCCGGATGTTTGCCGATGACCTAACTATCATTCAGGGCGCGGACAATATCCTCAAAATGGTATCAGCCAGCGGGCTGAAAATGGGTCTGGTCACCTCTACGCAAAAGCATTATTTAGAGACCAAAATGGTGCCGTTAAAAAATGTCGGCGTCGACAAGCTAATCGAGGTCATTATTACATCCGATGACGTCAAGGAAAGAAAGCCGGCACCGGGTCCTCTTCTCCTGTGTGCTCAGCAGCTTGATTTGAAACCTGCCGATTGTGTTTATGTGGGCGATACCACCACCGACATGCAATCCGGCAAAGCAGCGGGAATGCATACGGTTGGAGTGCTGACCGGATTTGACGATTACGACGCATTAAAGAAAGAGCAGCCGGATGCCATCATCGACAGCATCCGCAATTTAAGCGAAATCCTTGCCATCTAACATCCACAACATGGCTTCACTGCCTGGCATACAGCATTGACTGTTTGATAGCGGTCAGTACATCAAATTTGGCAAGTACAGGATAATCTGGGGAAAAATAACGAGAATGATAATGCCCACAATCACAGCCAACAAAAACGGCATGACACCTTTAAAAATCGATTCAAGCGGCACGCCCCCGACGGCACCCTGAGCCACACCGTAAACAACATACACATTGATTCCCACCGGCGGAGTGATCACCCCCATTTCGGTGACCATCACAATAATAATCCCAAACCATATTGGATCATAGCCGAGGCTGGTAATGATCGGAAAAAATATCGGAATGGTCAGCATTACAAACGCCAGCGCATCCATAAAACACCCGCCCAGGAAGTATACACCGATAATCATTGCTAGAATGACAAACGGCGGCAAATCAAATCCACCGATCCAAGTTGCTATGTTAAAGGGAATTCGTGTGATGGCTAAAAATTTGCCGAAGACAACCGCACCCGCAATTAACAGCATGACCATGCAGGACGTTCTGAGGGTTTCATAAAGCGACTTCACAAATCCCTGCCAAGTTAGCTGCCTTCTGATCAAAGAAACGAGTAAAACGCCAAAAGCGCCTACAGCAGCAGCTTCTGTTGGTGTGAAAAACCCAAAAAACAGCCCCCCCATAACGAGACTGAATACAGCAAGGGTATCGATCAGCCCGTTGAGGGACCTCAGTTTTTGCTTCCAGGTAAAGGTTTCACCGGGTGGTCCCTGATCAGGTGCAAAGCGGCAACGGATATAAATTGAGATAATAAACAAAATCGTAACAAGGATGGCCGGCATAATTCCGGCAGCAAATAGCTTTCCAATCGATTCCTCGGTTAGAACCCCGTATACGATGAGGACCACGCTAGGCGGCATGATCATGCCCAGTCCGCCCCCCGAAGCGACCGAACCTGTTGAGAGCTCATCGGCGTATTTATAGCGCCTCATCTCGGGCAAACCGACCGTTGCCATGGTAGCCGCTGTGGCAGGACTGGACCCGCAGACCGCACCAAAGCCGGTGCAGGCTGAAACCGTCGCCATGGCCAGGCCGCCTCGGGTGCTTCCAAGGAATTTATAGGCCGTATCATACAATCTGCTGCTGATGCCGCTGTTAAACGCCAGCTGGCCCATGAGGATAAACAGCGGGATGGTCGTGAGCCCGTAAGATGAAAAAACTTCATAAATGTTTCTGGACAGAAGGTTGAGGCCCCCTTTAAATGAAATCATCATGCTAAAACCCAAGAAGCCAATCATGGTCATGACGTAGGCCACTCGCATCCTTGAAAAAAACATGAGGACCATCACGCTGATTCCGATGATGCCGGCAATTGTGGGGTTCATTTGGCTTTTAGCTTTCTGATATTGGTCAGGATATCCTGCAGGATAATGAAGGCAAATACGAGCAGGCAAATGGCGGCAACATATATGACGTAATGTTCGGGAAGCTCGAGATTCATGGAGACTTCACCGGATTCTTTCATCGTGCCGCCATAGATCCACATACGCCAGGTCACAATGGCAAACAGGGCCAGGCTCAAAATGCCCGTGCATATTTCAATTTTCGTCTGGGTTTTCTCGGAAAACAGGCGCACGAGTATTTCTACCCCGATATGGCCTTCAACCTTATGGGTGTATGGTAGCGCCATGACCACTGCCAGCGTGGCCATAAAACCGACAATTTCCACCGAACCAAAAACGGGATGGCCGAAAAGCCGTCCGACCACATCGGCACAGGTTAAAAGCATCATCCCCACCAGGCAGGCAGCACCGACAATTTTCATAAATTCGAGGATACGGTCAATAAAGCGCCAAAATGGTTTCATTAATATTCCTGTGTGTTCAGACCAAATGGGGTGGACCCCTTGGCGGGGTCCACCCGGTTGTGAAGTTTATTGCAGGCTATTGAGGGTCTTGATGGTGAAATCGACAATCTCTTTACCCGGCAGCCCTTTTTCATTGGTTTTGGTAACATACTCGTCAATGATCGGCGCAACTGCTTTTTTCCAACGGGCCGCTTCTTTGCTGTCAAGACCGATAATTTGACCGCCCTGATTCAGGAAAAAAACGATCCCTTCCGCATCGCTGGTGTCCCAGGCCACACCATGTTTGGCCGCCCATTCAACATTGATCTGATTAATTATTTTCTGGATATCCGGCGATAGCGAATTCCACTTCTCTTTATTCATCACCACAAAGAACGATGTCGTGTAGGCCGCCGAAAAGTTTGCGGTCACATAATTGGTAACTTCTCCCAGTTTCCAACCTTTATTGGCCTCAAAGGGATAGACCGCACCGTTGACCACACCTTTTTGCAGCATTTGATAGGTTTCGGGCATTGGTTTCGGAACCGGTGTCCCGCCCAGCGCCTTGACGACAAGCGCGCTGGTGCCATGGCCTCTGAATTTCAGCCCTTGCATATCTTCCAATTTTCGTACAGGCTTGTCCTTAGTATGAATAAGGCCCGGTCCATGGGCATGCAGATACATTACTTGAGTATCCATAAGCTCTTTGGGTTGGAATTTGCTGTAAACGGCATTGACAACTTTTGTTGCAACCACACCACTGGTGTATCCCAGCGGCAAATCCACGGCTGAAATGACCGGAAATCGGCCACGGGTGTATGCCAGCACGGAAAAACCGACATCCGAGATGCCTTCGACGACGCCGTCATAAACCTGTCTGGCTTTAGTCAGGGTCTGACCCGGAAAATACTCAACGACCACCTGACCATTGGTGCGTTTTTCAACTTCCTTACACCAGGATTCAGCCAGTTTGCTCTGGATATGAGCAGGTGGGAAAAAATTACTGTAAGTCAGCTTTACGCTGGCCGCCTCAGCCTTTATGGCGCCGGCCGAGCTAAAAAAGCCGAAGCATAGTACGAGAAAAATCAGCAGAATAATCTTTTTCATGGTCCCCTCCTTTTTTGTTGATGGTAAATTTCAAGATAATCGAACCATTCTGTGGGAATCTTTCTGCCTCCGCATCTCGGTCGTTAACTTCAGACACAGATGGTTAATGAACACGGTTTGATTGTCAAGACTTTTTTCGACAATACAGCATCCGCAACACTTAGGGAAATTGATGCAGTCCTTCTGTTGTGAAGATCAAAAGGCAAATGCGCATCACTGTTTACGATCAATCAAAATGATGTGGGTGTTCGATTTGGCGGTGATCGAAAATATATGATCGAAGAGGTCGGTTATACGGTCAGCATCTGGAAGGATGCCGGGATTGTCTAAGCCATGTTGATCCAACTCGCATCTTACCCTTCAATATTTTATATTCCCTTGGCGACCTCGACGGCATCTTCCGGACAGATTTCCGCACAGCGGCCGCACTCCAGGCAATGCGATCCATCGATTAAATATACCTCACCCTCTGAAATCACTTCCACCGGGCAGGCTTCCATGCATAGACCGCAGGCCGTGCATCGGCTCGTAATTGTGTATCCTGGCGGGTTTACCGTCTCGCCACCAAACGCAAAGCGTTCACGTCCGGGGGGCTCTACCGAAAGGTCGAAGATTTCACCTTTGCCACGATACAGGTGGAAGCCCTCCAGAATATCGCGTTTTTCGCCGGGATAAAGGTCGTTCATCATGGGATTGTGCTCGAAAATTTCATCGATAATGTCTCTATTATGACAAAATTTAATGTCACCAATAATCCGTGCGGTAATATAATTTTGATTCATTCCGCAGAGGGCGATTTTTGGATCAGCCTTGAGTTGACGATAAAATGACTTGCCTCTGGCGGTGAGAAAATAAAGCCCGTCTTCTTTCACGAGCATAACATCAATGATGCGTGCCGCTGGTAGGCTTTTGTTTACGGTGGCAAAAGTTATGGATTTGATTTCCCGCAAGAGCTTGAGCGCTTTGGTGGCAATGGGGTCCATTATCATTTTCGGATCCTTTCACGGTTTTCGTCATGGGCTGCCAGCTCCGTCAGGCCGCCTTTGCCGAATTTTTTGAGCTTCACACCGCCGGACAGCTTTGGAAAGTCCTCCATGATGCACAGTTCATCGGGCAGTTTATGGGGCGCAACCTTATCTTGCACAAATTCCCGGAGTTCTTTTAATGTCAGGGTTTCATCCGGGATCGGAATGACACAGGCACAAATGGATTCCCCCAGCACCGGGTTGGGTGTTGCCACCACGGCCACCTGTTCGATTTTGGGATGATCGATGATCAATGACTCCAGCTCATAAGGATAAATTTTATAGCCGCCACGATTGATCAGATCTTTGGTGCGCCCGTAAATTTTAAAATAGCCGTTTTCATCCCGAGATGCCAGATCGCCCATGAACAGCCAGCCATCCACAATCTGCTTGGCTGTTTCTGCAGGATTTTTCCAGTAGCCCTGCATGACATGCCAACCGCGAATCGTCAGTTCCCCGATTTCGCCGTCCCGTAAGGGCTTCTGCGTGATGGGCTCCACCACCTGCATCTGGGTGCCTTCGATGGGTTTGCCAACATATTTTTCGCGAACGTCCAGCGGGGAAGGGTAGGGGCACATGGTCGCCAGTCCCGGTCCGACTTCGGTAGCGCCCCAGAAGGATGTCAGATAAACATCCATCTCTTTTTCAACCCTTGTGATCAAGCCCTCCGGTGCAATCATTCCGGCGATCAGCCCGGCACGCAGCGAGCTCAGATCAAAGTTGGATCTGTTTTTGTGATTCAGCTCAAGAATGTAGTGGGGCGGTGCCCCCATCTGCAGTGTAATTTTTTCGCGCTCAATTATTTGAAAGGCGCCTACCACATCGAATTTATCCATTAGAACCAGCGTGGCCTGCAGCAAAATGGGCTGCACCAGAATGGAGCCGCAGCCATATGAATGGCTCATGGGTAAAATACCAATAAAAATATCATCGGCAGATGCGCCGGTACCCAGGGCGTATTCCCGGCCGGCCCTCACAGCCGTATAATGTCTGATCATGGCGCCTTTGGGCCGCCCGGTGGTGCCCGAGGTGTATAGCAGCATGCATAGATCTTTCTGCGGATTGATGGCGACAGCCGGCAATGACTTGTCTTTGCCGCTGTCAATTAAGCGATCATAATCGGTGACGTCGGCACCCTGGCTGTTGCCGGCGACCACAATGTGTTCTAGTTCGGGCAAATTGGATTTGAGTTTTAGAATTTCAGCAACATAATCATATCCGTCCCACTGGTCGACAATAAAAAGCCCTCTGGCTTCTGAATTTTTTAGGATGAATTCGGCCTCGTGCGCGCGATAAAGCGCATTAATCCAGACAACGACAACCCCGATCTTTTGCAGGGCATAAAAAGCCGTGACGAGCTGCAAAGAGTTTTTCATGTAGATGGCCACCCGGTCGCCTTTTTCCAAGCCCAGTCCTGCCAAGCCGGCCGCCAGAGCATCAGCCGTTGCATTAAGTTCCGCATAGGTTGTGCGCCTGTCACCGTCTACAATCGCGACCTTATCCGGCGACTCAGCTGCAGAGTTCTCTAATACTTTTCCCAGTGTTAGGTCTTCTAAGTTGTCCATACCGGAGTACCTTTTATGGCCTTATAAAGGCCCCATACAAAAGGTGTCAGCCGCCTGTATTATTTGCTCCTGGCTTCTCGCTTCTTGCTTCTGGCTGTAAGCAGGAAAATCGTTAGCTAGCCGCCAGAGGTCAGCAGCCAGAACGCTGAAATCAAACACCTGAAAACGATTTATTTGTGGCCTTTGAGAAGAAAAGGAGATCAAGTGAGTTTACATATTACGGCGGTACTGTCCGCCGACTTCGTAAAGCGCTTGGGTGATCTGGCCCAGGCTGCACGTTCGTACGGCTTCCATCAGTTCAGCGAAAATGTTGTCGCCGGACAGCACGACCTTTTGCAGGCGCTCCAGTGCAGCCGGAGCCTCCTTTGCGTGGCGCTTTTTAAAATCCGCCAGCCGCTTGAGCTGCGATTGTTTTTCGGCTTCTGTGGCCCGTGCCAGTTCGACCGCCTCGCTAAGCTGCTCTCCGTCGGCATGCGGATCACGGAAGGTGTTGACGCCGATGATGGGCAGTTCACCGGTATGCTTGAGGGTTTCATAGTAAATCGATTCTTCCTGAATTTTGCTGCGCTGATAACCGGTTTCCATGGCCCCCAAAACGCCGCCGCGTTCGGTAATGCGGTCAAATTCCATTAAGACTGCTTCTTCCACCAGGCGTGTCAATTCTTCGAAGATGAAGCTGCCCTGGTTCATGTTTTCATTTTTTGTCAGGCCCCATTCACGGTTAATGATCAATTGAATGGCCAGCGCGCGTCTGACCGATTCGGCGCTGGGGGTGGTGATGGCTTCATCAAAGGCATTGGTATGCAGGCTGTTGCAGTTATCGTAGATGGCGCATAACGCCTGCAGGGTGGTGCGGATATCATTGAACTGGATGTCCTGGCTGTGCAGGGAACGACCTGAGGTTTGAATGTGATACTTGAGCATCTGCGAGCGTTCGGATCCGCCGTATTTATCCCGCATGGCAACCGCCCAGATCCGTCGGGCCACCCGACCGATCACATTGTATTCCGGATCCAATCCATTGGAGAAGAAAAACGAAAGATTGGGTGCAAAACTGTCAATGGGCATTCCCCTGGAAAGGTAATACTCCACATAGGTAAACCCATTGGCCAGGGTGAGTGCCAGTTGCGTGATCGGGTTGGCGCCGGCTTCGGCGATGTGATAGCCGGATATCGACACGGAATAAAAGTTACGAACGTGGTTTTCGATAAAATATTGCTGGATATCCCCCATCATTTTCAACGCAAAATCGATGGAAAAGATGCAGGTATTTTGTCCCTGGTCTTCTTTAAGAATGTCGGCCTGAACCGTGCCGCGCACGCTGGACAGCACGCTGGCGCGTATTTCTTGATATTGTTCATCGGAGGGCGCCTTGCCGTTTTCAGCCGTTAATTTGTCGACCTGCTGATCGATGGCCGTGTTCAGAAACATGGCCAGGATAATGGGTGCCGGACCGTTGATGGTCATCGAAACCGATGTGCTGGGTGCGCATAGATCAAATCCATCGTAAAGCATTTTGACATCATCCAGGGTACAGATGCTCACACCCGAGGTGCCGACTTTACCGTATATGTCCGGGCGAATGTCCGGGTCACAGCCATACAAAGTGACCGAATCAAATGCCGTTGACAGACGCTTGGCCTCATAATTGGCCGAAAGCATCTTAAAGCGCCGATTGGTGCGCGCCGGATCGCCTTCGCCGGCAAACATACGGGTGGGGTCCTCATCCACGCGCTTTAACGGGAATACTCCGGCTGTATAGGGAAATTGTCCTGAGACATTTTCTTCCCGCAGCCAGCGATAAATTTCACCCGGGTCTTTGAACTTTGGCAGCTCAATTTTGGGTATGCGGGTATGCGATAAGGATTCTGAAAACAGGGGCACCCTGATTTCACGATCACGGACCTGGTAGACCAGTTCGTTTTCAGCGTAGGTCGACCGAATTTTTTCCCAATCCTCTAGCGTTTGAACCGTTTCCGGCTTCAAGGTCGCCTCGGCTGCTTTAATTTGTGCTTTAAAGGCGTTTATCAGTTGGCCGGTATCACCTTTCAGATCGCCACTGCCCAGCGTACCGGCGGCTTCTTTCAGGTGCCAGACTTTTCTGATGGCTTCTGCCTGCTCTGCGGTTTCCTGGTGATATGCTCTGATCTGATCGGCAATTTCGCTTAAATAACGGGTGCGTTCGGGTGGAATGATAATGGTTTTGGAAGTTGATATGCGGGTCTCGGGTCTGGGCAAAGCGGACTTGAACTTTGCACCGGTTTTTGCATTAACCGCATCCATGATGGCATGATAGAGTGCCGTTACGCCATCATCGTTAAACTTGGATGCGATGGTTCCATAGACCGGCATGTCTTCCGGTGATTGATCGAAGGCCTTGCGGTTGCGCTGGACCTGTTTGCGAACATCGCGCACCGCATCCTCACCGCCCCGTTTTTCGAATTTATTGACGACCACCAGGTCAGCAAAATCCAGCATATCGATTTTTTCGAGTTGTGAGGCGGCGCCGAATTCGCTGGTCATCACATAAATGGACAGGTCCACCATATCAATAATGCGGGAGTCCCCCTGGCCGATTCCGGCCGTTTCGGCGATAATTAAGTCATAGCCGGCAGCCTGTACGGCTTCGATTGCTTCTCCCAATATGGCGGGTATCTCTGTCTGGGATTGTCGCGTGGCCAGGGAACGTAAGTATACCCTCGGATTGCCGATGGCATTCATACGAATTCGATCACCGAGCAGCGCTCCGCCGGTCTTGCGTCTGGAAGGATCACAGCTGATGATGGCAATATGGATATCTTTGATATCGTGCAGCATGCGTAAAATCAATTCATCGGTCAATGAGGATTTGCCGGCTCCGCCGGTGCCGGTTATGCCGATTACCGGAGGTTTACGCTTGCCAATTTTTTTTGCGAGCTCGGCTCGCAGGGCTGCCAGATCTCCGTTTTCCTGGGCCTTGGCATATTCTGCCACCGTTATCAGATTGGCCACTAGCAATTTATTGCCCGGAGACAGATCATCGAAGGCAAAAGCATCTTTTTTTACCGTTGAGAAATCGATAGCCGCAACCATATGATTGATCATTCCCTGCAACCCCAGCTG